>UMAL01058067.1_pt1 | contig 34564 bp, 30 predicted proteins | sample 1963691 | NCBI WGS metagenome assembly UMAL01 (sample SAMEA4835914, study PRJEB28245) | human gut metagenome | biome: gut microbiome; material: fecal sample | place: Denmark | collected 2008
AAAGTCATATTCCGCCTCGCCTTTTTTGATCCGCTCGATCAAACGTCTGGTATTGCCAAGACCACTGACTACGGCAGCTCTTACTTTTGTGCCTGCGATCTCTACCTCGGCTTCCCGGACTCCATCCTGTCCGCGGACAACTTTAAATGCATCCGGTGCAGGATTTTCTCCTGTTAAGAAGTAGTAGGCACTCCGAAGTGCCGCCTCCATAACACCACCGGTCGCACCAAAGATGACAGCAGCTCCGCTTCCGCATCCCAATGGTTCGTCAAACTCCTCTTCTTTTAAATGTTCTAACTGGATATGCTCTGCACGGATCAGACGTCCTACCTCTCTTGTGGTGATGACAGAATCTACGTCCGGTCCGGTTCCCGTCACATCCATACATGCCATCTGGCTTTCGTATTTTTTCGCTGTACATGGCATGATCGACAGACAGTAGATTTCTTCCGGTTCCACGCCTAACTGCTGTGCATAGTAGGTTTTTGCGATTGCTCCAAACATCTGCTGCGGGGATTTTGCAGTGGAAAGATTCGGCAGCAGCTCCGGATATTCATATTTTACAAAGCGTACCCATCCCGGACAGCAGGACGTAAACATTGGGAATTTGTATTTATCTTTATTTTTCAGTCTTTCGATGAACTCATTTGCTTCTTCCATGATCGTTAAATCCGCAGTAAAGTTCGTATCAAATACATAGTCGATTCCGGTTCTTCGAAGGGCTGCCACTAACCGTTTGACCGTAGCATCTTCCCGTTTTAAGCCAAACCGTTCGCCCCAGGCTGCACGGACTGCCGGTGCGATCTGTGCCACAACAACTTTTTTCTTATCTGCAATGGCATAAACCAGTTCGTTTAGATCATCGCGTTCTCGTAAAGCTCCAACCGGGCAGTGCGTGATACACTGTCCGCATAATGCACAGTTGATATCTTCTATGGATGTTCCTTCCCTTAATCCTACATTGGTACGTTTTCCGGTATTGATAATATCCCAGACTTTCATTCCCTGGATCTTATTGCAGACCTGTACACAACGCATACATTTGATACATTTTTTTGCATCGCGGATCAACGGAAAATCCATGTTCCATTCCTGATCCTCGTACTCTTCTTTAAAAGGAACATTTAAGATATCTAAATCATTTGCTAATTTTTGCAGGGAACAGTTACCGCTTCGGACACAGGTAGCACAGCGGTAGTCATGCTGGGATAAGATCAGTCCGACATTGGTACGTCTTGCATTCATGACACGTTTGCTGTTCGTATAGATCTCCATGCCTTCTTCTACTGCGGTATTACAGGCAGCTACTAACGCATCTTTTCCCTTGATCTCTACGATGCAGACACGGCAGGCACCGATTTCGTTTAAATCCTTCAAAAAACAAAGGGTCGGTATCTTGATCCCTACGGATGCTGCTGCATTTAAAATTGTTGTCCCTTTTTCTACATTTACTTCCTGATTATCTATCCATAATTTTACCATATGCTCTCTCTGCCTCCTCTGAACACTCCACATCCAAATTTATCACAACGTAAACATCTTGCTGATTCCTGTCTTGCTTCTTCCAGACTCATGGAGTATTCCACTCCTTCAAAGTCTTTTTTACGTTCACAGGCTTCTCTGTCGGTCAGATGAATTCTTCCACTCTGCAGCTTATCATTGAGATTTGGCTGTGGGATCTCTACATCTGTTGACATCTCATGATGGAAGCCAAGATATTCATCGATATTTGCTGCCGCTGCTTTTCCTGCCGCGATCGCACGGATCACGGTAGATGGACCGGATACACAATCTCCGCCGGAGAAGATTCCTTCTTCTCCCGGAACTGCCCCGAATTCATCTGCTACAATGCGATGGCGTTTGACCGGTACGTTGGATTCTTCAAAATGAGCCGAATCGATTTCCTGTCCGATCGCCACTAAAATGACATCACAGCCTAACCGTTCTTCCGGTTTTTTCGCCCTGTTCGGACTTGGTCTTCCGGCACTGTCATATAAACCGCTGATCTGCGGTTGTGTCCAGAGTGCTGCCACATTGCCTTTTTCATCTGCTTCTACGCGTTTTGGTGCTTTTAAGGTTAAAAGCTCTATTCCCTCTGCAATGGCTCCTTCGATCTCTGCTTCTAATGCCGTCATGTCCTTTTGGCGTCTGCGGTATACGATGCTGACTTTTTCTGCCTTGCAGCGCATTGCCGTTCTGGCACAGTCCATCGCAACATTTCCTCCACCGACTACAACCACTCTTTTTCCGCTAAAATCAGGGTATTTGCCATAGCCGATATCTCTTAACATATCTACGGCTGAGATCACGCCTTTGCTGTCTGCTCCTTCTACCTCGAATTTCTTGTCGGTATGTGCACCGATTGCTATGTAGACGGCATCATATTCCTGTTTTAATTCTTCATAAGTAATATCTTTTCCAATTCCGGTATTGCATCTTAAATCGACACCGGTAGATAAAATAGCATCGATATCTTCCTGCAGACGTTCCCTTGGGAAACGATAGCTTGGAATTCCGTATCGGAGCATTCCTCCCGGCTGTGGTTTTTCCTCAAACACGACGGTCTGGTGTCCCATCAGTTGTAAGAAATAAGCAGCAGTCAGTCCGCTTGGTCCTGCACCGATAATTGCGATTCTTTTACCAGTAGTTTCTGCACATTTTGGCACCTCGACCTGATCTGCCCTTGCATGGTCTACCGCAAAACGTTTCAGACCACGGATATTGACCGAGCTGTCGATCATATTTCTGCGGCATCTTGCTTCACATGGATGCTCACAGATCAATGCACATGCGGTCGGGAATGGGTTATCCTTGCGGATGAGTTTTACTGCATCCTGATACCTTCCCATTCCTACCAGTGCTACATAACCTGGAATATCTACCTTCGCCGGGCAGAGCGTGATACATGGTATCGGCTGTTCAAACGATGCCGTACACCGTTTATTATGAATATGTGACAGGTAATCCTCTTTGAACCCCTCTAAGCCGACTAATACCATCCTTGCAGATTCAAAACCTATGGCACAGTCTGCGGTCACCTGAATATTCCTTGCTGTTTCCTTAATGAGATGTAAAGTCTCTAATGTTGCTCTGTTGTTCAACACATCTTCTAAAAGATTTTCTAACTGTCCAAGCCCTACACGGCATGGTACACATTTTCCACAAGTCTGTGCATGACAGACTTTTAAGAAAGAAAGCTGCATATCTACCGGACATACTCCCGGAGGACTTGCGACAATGCGCTGCTCAAATTCCTGCATCAGACGTTCTGTTGTGGTGTCTTCACGCTTTGGTGCTCCTGCTGTTAATCTTCTCTCCATGTGTTACCTCCCTTTAATTTGTGAATTTTTTATCAAAAAAGGACAGACACATTTGTGTCTGTCCTTTAGATATCCATTTTCATCTGCATTTCTTCTTCTGCTTCCCGCTTGAAGTTCTCTAACTGATCCTGATTTAAGATCGGCAGTTCCTCAATGGAAGAAACTCCAAATGTTCTTAAAAACTCTTCTGTTGTCCCGAATAAGAGCGGCCGCCCCGGCGCATCCAGTCTTCCTAATTCACACACCAGATTGTAATCTACCAATCGGCTGACTGCGTGGGAACAGGAGACTCCCCGGATTTTTTCTATCTCTGCTCTTGTGATCGGTTGTTTATATGCGATGATCGAAAGCGTCTCCAGCAATACATCTGTCAATGCGTAATGCTTTGGCTGCTTTGCTACTTTTATCAGATAATCATACATCTGAGGCTTGGTACACATCTGATAGGCTCCATCAAGTTCTGTGATCGTAATACCGCGATCCTCTGCCTCGTAGTTCTTTTGCATTTGTTCTAAGATATCCTTTACTTCTTTTTTATCCAGTTCTAAGACCTCCGCGAGCTTAGATAACTCTACGGAATCCCCCATTGTAAAGAGGATTGACTCTATCACTGCTTTATAATTCATATGTCTCACTCCAGACTCTTAGGCTGCCATTTTCGATTCAATGAGGATGTCATCAAAAATATGTTCCTGTGAAATCGAAATCTTACCCAATTTCATCAGTTCTAAGATAGCAAGAAAATTTACGATAATCTCCATTTTCCCGCTCTTGGATTCTAACAGATTCTTAAAGCTGAAAGAGCGATGTGTCCTTGCATACTCTTCTAACGTACGCATCGTCTCTTCTAAGGAAACCTGTTCTTTTTCAATCCTTCCGAACTTAGAACGTACCGGATCAATGCGATCCTGTTTTTTCTGCATAATGGATTTAAAAATATCATTGAGCTGTGCTAAGGTGGTATCACCGACTAACTCTTCTAAATCCACCGGTTCTTCATATGCCGCAACCTCCGGCGGTACGGTCGGAACCTTAAACATGACCTTTTGCGCATCCACCTGCCGGTCTTTTAATTCATAGGAGATACATTTATACATCTTATATTCCAAAAGCTGCTGTACCAGTTCCGCTCTTGGATCTTCCTGTTCTTCTTCCTCCTGCGGTGGTGCCGGAAGAAGCATTTTAGACTTGATATCTAACAGTGTGGCAGCCATCACTAAGAACTCGCTGACCACGTTCAGATCATGCCGCTTCATTTCCCGTATGTAGTCCATATACTGCTTTGTAATCTCAACGATCGGGATGTCATAGATATTCACTTTGTTCTTATCTAACAGATGTAAAAGCAGATCCAACGGTCCTTCAAACACCTGCAGTTTCACGGTCATATCCATAAAAATATACTGCTCCTATTTTTTGTGAATTAGTAATATTGTACATCATATTTAGGTAAATTTCAAGAGTTGAACCTACATTTTGTTGATCCGTATCATCAGTACTTCAGCACGGTCAAACACACGGATATGGAAGGTATGTGTTCCTAAGCCTTTGCTCACATAGACTTTTTTACCGTCAAACTCAAACTCTCCCGCATCGTATTTCGGAAACAGTTCAAACTGCGGAGATATCACACTTCCAATCCCCGGAATCCGAACCAGCCCACCATGGGTATGTCCGCAGACGGTTATATCCGCTCCCCAGTCCGCATATTCCTTTGCAAACATCGGATTATGTGCCAACAGGATCTGTACGGCATCCTTCTTTGCCTCTCCTAATGCCTCCTGTATAAAATGCTCCGGCAATGGCTCATAGCTACCTTTTCCATAACATTCTAACGGGATCTCAAGTCCGCTGATGCAAAACTTTTCCCCATGCAGTGTCAGCTCTGTTGAAGCATTGTTTAAAATATGCACCCCTGATTTCCGCACCCGGTTTTCATACGCTAAAAACGCCTCCGTCTGCATAACCGGCACTTTCGAGACACGGCTTTCATGATTTCCGTTTGAAAAATAAACCGGTGCGATCTCTGTCAGTTTTGCTAATGCCTGATACGCAGTCTCATAAGTCTCCGGATAACGGCTGACGATCATATCCCCCGGAACTAAAATCATATCCGGTTTTTGTTCTTTGATCTTTTGGATTAAAATATCGTTATCCCTGCCATAGACATGGGCATGCAGATCCGCTACCACTGCGAAGGTAACGCTCTGTGTGACCTTATCTGTCCGATACTCATAGGACGTGATCCGAAACTTCTTTAATTCAAAATGCTGCCACAGGATAACACATCCTATCAGCAAAATAATGATTCCAATGATCTTCATATACTTCTCCTTTGCTCTGATATCCTATCACATTTTGCATAAAAATCCCAGCATCAGTCATATTTTTTTCTCTTTTCTATTAATATTAAACTAAAGCAGATAATGTTTCAGGAATCACTATGAAAAAAATAATACTTTCACTATTTCTTGCCCTGCAGCTTGCATGTACCCCACTGCTGTCACTGACTGCACAGTCCGCCCCGCTTACATATGAAGCAGGTATTTCCCAAAATTCGGCAAAAAAAGCTGATGATAATAAAAAAACAGGAGATACCCTGACTCTATCCGCTCCGAGTGTCCTTTTGATGGAGGCTAAGAGCGGAACGGTCATCTATGAAAAGGATGCCAACAAGCAAATGCCTCCTGCCAGCATCACGAAGATCATGACCCTGCTTTTGATCTTTGACGCTTTAGATGCCGGAAAAATCTCTTTAGAAGATACGGTAACGGTATCGGAACACGCGGCAAGCATGGGTGGTTCACAGGTGTTCTTAGAACCCGGAGAAACCCAGAATGTGGACACCATGATCAAATGCATTGCCGTGGCAAGTGCGAACGATGCCTGCGTGGCAATGGCAGAACATATTGCAGGCTCTGAAGAGGAATTCGTGGCAAAAATGAATCATCGGGCAAAAAAACTCGGCATGAAAAACACCACCTTCGTCAACTGTTGCGGACTGGATGTTGACGGACATCTGACCACAGCCTATGACATTGCCCTGATGTCGCGTGAATTGATTACAAAATATCCAAAGATCCATGATTACTCTATGATCTGGATGGATACGATCACACATGAAACGAAAAAAGGGAGCAAGGAATTCGGTCTGACCAATACCAACAAATTAGTACGTCAATATCAGTATACGACCGGACTGAAAACCGGTTCCACGGGAAAGGCAAAATTCTGTGTCTCTGCCACGGCAAAAAAAGATAAAACCGAACTGATCGCCGTCATTATGGCAGCCCCGGACCCAAAAGGCAGATTTCAGGATGCCGCTAACCTACTCAATTACGGTTTTGCAAAGTGCCAGTTCTACTCTGACCCGAACACGAAAAAGCTAAAACCTTTAACGGTCAAAAACGGAACCAAAGATGCCGTAAATGTCCGTTATGAAACACCATTTCAGTTTGTAGACACCAAGGGAAGTGACCTGAATTCCATTAAAAAAGAGATTTCTCTTCCAAAGACCGTGACCGCTCCCGTAAAAAAGGGCGATGTTCTTGGAAAAGCAACCTATTCTTTAGATGGAAAAGTCATTGGGGAAGTGAACATTGTAAGCGAACAGAATGTGAAAAAAGCCGGATTTAGCGACTATTTCAAAAAGCTGTTTCACGCGTTTTTCTAAGAATTTCTTCTGCGACTGCCTGTATTCCCATATGCGAGGCATCCACTGTGATGTCCGCATATTTTTTGTATAATCCACTTCTGCTGTCATACAGATCTTTTAAGGTCTCACCTGACTTTAACGCAACGCCCCGCTGCTCTAAACTTCCTAAGCGTGTCTTTAGTTCTTCATATGGAAGATAGATATAGACCACTGTGGAGATTTCCTTTAAATGCTGCATGGCATTTTCTTCATAGACAACACTTCCACCGGTGGCGATCACCGTACGCTTTGCTTCAATGGATGCGTTGATTTCTCCCTCAATCTCTAAAAATCCTTCGCGTCCGTGGATCTCGATCAGTTCATGCAGCAGTTTTCCTGTCTTTTGCTGTATTAACAGATCCGAATCTAAAAAGTGATATCCTGCGATTTTTGCTAAGACCACTCCGACCGTACTTTTTCCTGCCCCCGGCATTCCCACTAATGTGATATTTTCTTTCTTCATATTGATACTCCTTTATCTTCCTATAACAGCGGTGCAAACAGACGTAACAGACATTGCAAAACCTTTACATACCACTCTCTGTTCTGACAGAATCCTAACGAGATGATCTTAGACTGTTCGATGGTATTCAATACGTCCTCTTTTACCTGCCGTACTGCTTTGGATCTGTACATATAAATTCCACATTCATAATGCAGATAGAGACTGCGATAGTCTAAATTAATACTTCCAACGGTAGCAATCTCATCGTCACAGACAAAACATTTTGCATGGATAAAACCTTTGGCAAACTGATAGATTTTTACATTTGCCTTTAATAATTCCTGATAATAGGACTGTGTCAGTAAAAATACCAGCTTCTTATCCGGGATTCCCGGTGTGACAATGCGGACATCCACGCCGGATTTTGCCGCGTTGCATAGTGCTACGCACATTTCCTCGTCAATGATCAGATATGGCGTAAAAATATAGACATAGTCCTTTGCATAGTTGATGATGTTCAGATAAATATTTTCTGCCTGATTCTCATGGTCGATCGGCGAATCGGCATAAGGCTGCACATAACCGTCGGATTCATAGTGTTTTTTCCAGTTGATCTGCTGTTTATATGCCAGATAATTTTCCGTGGAATGATTTGCAAAGTTCCACATCTGCAAAAACATTGCCGTAAAATTCCAGACGGCTTTTCCTTCAATCCTGACTCCGGTATCCTTCCAATAGCCAAAACGGGTCGTTACATTGATATACTCATCTGCAATATTGATGCCTCCGGTAAATGCAGTCTTTCCATCCACAACCAGGATCTTCCTGTGATCCCTGTTATTCATGATAATTGACATGATCGGGCGGAACGGATTGAATGCGGTACATTTGATCCCACGCGCTTCCATTTTCTTATAATAGCCTGCCGGAAGTTTGCTGATACATCCCACATCATCGTAGATCATACGGACTTCGACACCCTGTTTTACTTTTTCTTCTAAGGCAGCTAACAACTGCTCTAACATGATCCCGTCTTCAAAGATGAAGTACTCTAAAAAAATAAAGTTTTCCGCTTCCTTAACTGCTTCTAACATCTTCAGGAACAGTTCCTCTCCGGATGGATAATATTCGGTCTTTGTATATTCACAGACCGGATAGCCGGCCCAGTCCTTAATATATTTCGTCTGGTTATAGATACGTTTGTTCTCGTTTCGTATCTTTTCTTCTACCTGTTCGTCTCCTGCTAAAAATGGGCTCAGTTCTTCATTGACACGTTCTAAACGTTCCTCGGTATGTTTTGTTAATTTTGCTCTTCCAAAGACAAAATACAAAGTTACGCCAAAGATCGGTGCCACTAAGATCAGAAAGATCCACGACATCCGCCCCGCCGCATTTCCATCTTTATCGGAAATTATGATTGCCAGTATCAAAGCAACGGCACGAAATCCCAAGTTGATAAATGTAAATTGCAGACTGAACTGATAAAGCACCGTTGCTAACCAGAAAAACTGGATGACAATGGCTAAAAAGATCAATACCAGTCTGCTAAAAAGGATATTTCCCAGTTTCTTCATCTCTTCACCTACTCTTTTGCTTTCCTGTCTGCCTATCGTATCACAAAAACGCTCCTATGTCTAATGCATGAGCCGCACTAAATCCAGACAGCCCCACACATGCTGTTCCTTTCTGTCGCAGCTTCTGTTGGCAGTCTGATACAGCCGCAGTTTTACATCCTTTGGGGACATCTGGGGATATTTGCTTAACAGTAGTGCAATCGCACCGGAAACCACCGGTGTTGCCATCGAAGTTCCGCTTTTTGTCGTATAACCGTCATTATGCACATCACAGCTTGTAATTTTGGTTCCCGGTGCTAAGATTTCAGGTTTTATGACACAACTGTCGGTCGGACCTCTTCCGCTGTAACCTCTGCGAAGTCCCTGCCCCTGTGTCTGGCGGTTATCATCATCACTGCTTCCTACCGTAATGATCGTCCGACAGATTCCGGGGATCGTTACTGAATTTCCTGCCGGTCCGTTATTTCCCGCTGCCGCCACCACTACGATCCCGGCATCCCAGACCTCTTCCACTAATTTGATCAGTTCTACCTGTTCTTCTTCTCTGGCACTTTTTAACATTCCAACAGAAATATTTAAAATCCTTATGTTATACTCATCCTTATGCTCTAACATCCATCGGATCGCTTTTTTGACCTGTCGGGTATTCCCGCCGCCTCTGCGGTCTAATACTTTGATCGGCAAAATACCGCATCCCGGCGCCATTCCCATATATTCTCCCCTGCTCGCGCAACCGTCTGAACCGATGATCCCAGCTACATGCGTACCGTGACCGTTGTCGTCATAGCATTCCGTCTCATTTCCTAGGACATCGTAAAATCCTTTCACCCTTCCTCTTAGATCTTTATGCAAAAAAAGCCCGGTATCCATCACCGCAACTGTAATTCCCTTACCGGTATAACCTCTTTTATGGGCATATGATGTATTTAACAGTTCTCTGATCCGTTCCACTTGATTTTCCTTTTTCTATTAACCTATGCAGGTTTTATTGCAAAGTGTGAACGGCTTTTAGAACTAAGTGGCACAAAAGGACTATCCCAAAGATTTCTCTTTTGGATAGCCCCCTCTTATTTTTGGTCTATATCATTCTTTTTATTTTGCGTCTGCCGGAACGTCTTTGATAGAGAAGCTGATTCTTCCCATCTTGTCTTTTCCAAGGCATACCACGGTTACTTTATCTCCTAAGGTCAGAACGTCTTCTACATGGTTGATTCTTTCCTTGGCAATTTTAGAAATGTGAACCATTCCCTCTTTACCAGGCGCAAATTCAACAAATGCTCCGAACTCTTTGATGCTGATAACAGTTCCTTTAAAGATCTGTCCTGCTTCAAAATCGGTTGTGATGATCCGGATCATCTCTACTGCTTTCTGCATTGCATCAGCATCTACACCACATACGGATACTGCACCGTCATCGGTAATATCGATCTTCACACCAGTTCTTTCGATGATCTCATTGATGGTCTTTCCTCTCTGACCTACTACATCACCGATCTTTGCCGGATCGATCTGGATTCTGATGATCTTCGGTGCATATTTGCCAACTTCTTTTCTAGGCTCTGCGATCGCACCTTTCATCACTTCCATAATGAAGAGTCTTGCCTCTCTGGTTCTGCGGATTGCCTCTTCTACGATCGGTCTTGTCAGTCCGTGGATCTTGATATCCATCTGAATCGCTGTGATACCCTCGGTTGTTCCGGTTACTTTGAAGTCCATATCGCCAAAGAAATCCTCTAATCCCTGGATATCTGTCAATACTAAATAATCATCATCTGTCTCTCCGGTTACTAAACCACAGGAAATTCCTGCTACCATCTTCTTGATCGGTACTCCGGCTGCCATTAAGGACATGCAGGATGCACAGGTAGAAGCCATGGAAGTAGAACCATTGGACTCAAATGTCTCGGATACGGCACGGATCGCATATGGGAACTCCTCTTCAGAAGGAAGTACCGGAAGTAATGCTCTCTCTGCTAATGCTCCATGTCCGATCTCACGACGTCCCGGTCCTCTGCTTGGTTTTGTCTCACCTACAGAGTAGGATGGGAAGTTGTAGTGATGCATGTAACGTTTGGATACTTCGTTCTCATCCAGTCCGTCAATTTTCTGTACTTCTGATAATGGTGCTAAGGTTACCACATCGCAGATCTGTGTCTGTCCACGCGTAAACATTGCAGAACCATGTACTCTTGGGATCAGGTCTACTTCTGCTGCAAGCGGACGGATCTGGTCAATGGCACGACCATCCGGACGTTTGTGGTCTTTTAAGATCATCTTTCGAACGGTCTTTTTCTGATACTGATAAATGGCTTCTCCTAAGATTTCAAGCCACTCTTCCTTCTCAGCAAATGCTTCTTCTAATTTTTCGGTAATCTGACGGATATTCTCCTCTCTTACCTGTTTCTCATCGGTAAAGACTGCCTCTTCCATTTCTGCAGGAGGTACGATATCTTTGATCGCTGCAAACATTTCCTCAGGGATTGCACAGCTTGTATAGTCATGTTTTGGTTTGCCGACTTCTGCTACGATCTCATCAATGAATTTGATGATCGTCTGGTTTACTTCATGTGCGGTATAGATCGCATCGATCATTTTTGCTTCCGGAACTTCGTTTGCACCGGCTTCGATCATGATGACTTTTTCTCTGGTAGATGCTACAGTCAGATTTAAATCACCTTTTTTCCACTGCTCCTGGGATGGGTTGATGATGAATTCTCCATCGATCATTCCAACCTGTGTCATGGCACAAGGACCGTCAAATGGGATATCGGAAATGCAGGTTGCGATTGCTGCTCCAAGCATTGCTACGATTTCCGGTCTGCAGGCCGGATCTACGCTCATAACCATATTGTTTAAGGTAACATCATTTCTGTAATCTTTTGGGAAAAGCGGACGCATCGGTCTGTCGATCACACGGGATGTTAAGATTGCATTCTCAGATGCTTTTCCCTCTCTTTTATTAAATCCTCCAGGAATCTTTCCTACGGAATATAATTTTTCTTCAAACTCTACGCTGAGTGGGAAGAAGTCAATGCCATCTCTTGGCTTATCGGATGCAGTTGCAGTAGATAATACCGTAGTATCACCATATTTCATAAATGCTGCTCCGTTTGCCTGCTTTGCGACTTTGCCTACCTCTACCGTAAGTGGTCTTCCGGCAAGTTCCATTGTAAAACTTTTGAACATATCTTTTCTCCTTTTCTTTCCGGGAGCCTGACTCCCTGCTCTGACAGAAGATTCCGAAACTACTGAAAAAGCTACGATACACGTCTTAATTCCTTATACCTTTTCATACCCTTTTCAGTGGTCCCGGGTTCCTTCTTCTGCCGGTTACAAAATATCCGCTAAAATCTTATCTTCCATATTTTTCACGGAACAAACGCTAAAATAGAGCGGAAAGACTCCGCTCTATCCTTAGATCATACTATTTTCTGATACCTAAACGCTCAATTAAAGAACGATATCTTTCAATATCGATTTTCTTCAGGTAATCTAATAATCCACGTCTCTGACCAACCATCTTTAAAAGACCTCTTCTGGAATGATGATCCTTTGGATTTGCTTTTAAGTGCTCTGTCAGCTCCTGAATTCTTGCTGTTAAAATAGCAACCTGAACTTCCGGTGAACCTGTATCATTTGGTGTTCTACCGTACTCTGCAATAATAGCCTGTTTCTTTTCCTTTGCGATCATTGTACAATCCTCCTTATTTGATAAACGCCCTGTCATGTATGATACTCAGTAAAGGGTCGGAGTTGTCCGTCTACCGAATATGGGCTGAACTCATACCTTGCAAGTATATCATAGACATCCTTTATTGTAAACTGTTTTTCAGAAAAAATGTCTGTTTTTTAGCACGGTCTGTCAACATTTAATCTGTCAGTTTTGTGTGGGACAATCCCTCAATGACATCCGACATTTTCTTTACATTTTCGGAAACAGATACATTTAAGGTATTACATTCTCTTGCCAGTTTTTCTACCTCTCCTGCCACAATTGCAAACCCCCTTCCTGTTTCTCCTGCTCTTGCTGCCTCAATGCTTGCGTTCAATGCTAACATCTTCTGCTGTCTCTGGATCGCATTCAACTGATTCGTATTTCCCTCGATATTCTCCATCAGTCCCTTACATTCTGCAATTCCATCTTTGATACGCTGCATCAGACGACCGTTATAGGTCTCATTATATCCTGCATCCATACAGTTATTTAACGCATCTCCTAACAAAAATGCGGATGCATTGATTCCTTCTTCGGAACGGACATTGACCTTCTTTAATGCCTCTATGTATTCATCTTCATCAATACTTAATTCTCTTGCAACCTGGCGGAATTTCTCTTCGTCCGGATCTTTTGGCAATACCTGTCCACCGATAACGGCTCCGACTTTTTCACCTTTTACAACAAGATCAATACTGAAATCGATCAGTCCTGCATGACAGTGGTACACGCCGGTTCCTTCACGGTCACATTTCTCGCAGCGTCTCTTACCCTCTGCACTCTCTCTTGTATATTTAACACAAAAATCTGTAAAATTAAAACAGTCAGAAATATAATTTCCATCCATGTCTACTGCAACGGTTGCCAGTCCGGTTGCTCTTGCCCAGTTCTTCATAATTTCATGGAATTTATCCATATCCGTAAAATCCTGTATTCTCATATAGTCTTCCTCCATACACCAGTACTTTAATTATATTTTACTATGATTATGACACGATGACAAGCAAATATTCCATGCTGCAATTGTTACTTATTTAACGATATTTTAAGGAAAGACCGGACTTATACAGGCCGGATCGTTCTGTTGTACCAAAAGATAAAAAACATTTTTGCAAAACAGAAAAATACCATCCACAACCGCGTTGTGAATGGTATTTCCATGAATAATTATAAAAACTATTATAAAATTCATTTCAAACTCCTAATCTAGTCACCCAATACTCTGGTTACACAGATCGGGGAACGGTAAAATGCATTGGAGATCTTGATTCCTGTCTTCTTAGAACTTGCATGTACGATTTGTCCGTTTCCAATGTAAATTGCAACATGGCTGATGCTGCTTCCGCTTCCGTAGAAGAATAAATCTCCCGGTTTTGCCTCTGATGCACTGATCCTTGTACCACAATTTGCCTGTGCTTTAGAGGAATGTGGCAGATATACACCGTATTTTGCAAAAATAGAAAGTGTAAATCCGGAACAGTCAGCGCCGTTTGTCAGGCTTGTACCACCCCAGACATACGGATTTCCAACAAACTGTGTTGCATAGGAGATCAGATCTACTCTGACATCGGATACTCCGTTGCCATAGCGAACCTCTGTCATGGTCATTGCTTTTGGAAGCTGTACGGAAATATCTACATAGTCTTTGCTGATAAATCCGTTGGTGTTATCTAAATCGACTTTTACCCAGCCGCTTAAATCTTCTAAAACGTTCAGTTCCTCACCCTGTGGCATTAATGCTAAAATGCTGCACTCTGTATTTGGCTCTTCCCTGACATTTAAAGTTGGTGTCTTAACGGTTGCGATCGTCTGCTTTACTTCTTCTGCACGGGCTGCTGCCTCTTCTCCCGTGATCAGGTAATCTGCACTGACATAACCTGTCACATCACCGGACTGGATCTTATACCAGCCATCTAAAGTCTCTAAGATCTCGCCTGCGGCATTCTTTGGCATCTTACCTACCATGCTGCTGTCTGCAGAAGGAGTCTCTCTGACATTTAATGTCTCCTCCACATTTGCGATTCCTAAATTCGTATATCCATAAATCGTAGCAAGTGCTTCTTTTGTTACCTCTACATCATTCTCTGATACGCTTGCCTCTTCTTTCTGCTCTGCCGGCTTGTCCTTAATTGCCTCTGTAAATAATGCTCCGGCTCCTGCAACGGTCTGCACTTTATGGTTCTCCTTCGCCTGTGCCGTTAAGCCTGTCAGACTGCTTCCTGTAAAAATAAGGGTTCCTGCCATTGCGATTGCAAAGAACCGATTTATATTCTGATTCATAAAAACCTCCTGATAAAAGAAAAACAGTAGAATATGTAATACTCTACTGTTACGTTATTTTTAAATTATAACAACATTTTTTTACACTGTCAACACATTTGCGTAATATTTGCGTAACATTTGTCATTTTTATAAATCAAAATAGATCCTTGCGATCTTAATATCCTGCTGTAACTGCGCTTTTAATTCATCTATGGATGCAAATTTTACCTCTGCACGGATGCGGTGTAAAAATTCCACTTCTACCGCCATATCATAAACATCGTCAGAAAAATCCAGCACATGTGTCTCGACACCGATCGGATTATCTCCCTCGATCGTCGGTTTACATCCGACATTGGTGATTCCACAGTATTCCTCTCCTCCGATCAGAATCCTTGTGATATAGACTCCAAATGGCGGCAGCAGTTTGTCAGCCTCAGGCACCAGATTCACGGTTGGAAACCCGATCGTCCTTCCAATCTCATTTCCATGCTCTACGATGCCCTGTACAAAAAAGGAATAGCCTAACAGTTCATTTGCCTTTTCGATATTTCCTTCTTTAATATACTCACGGATATAGGTGCTGCTGATATCTCTTCCGTCACTCTGGATCTTTTCGATCACCTGTACCTCATAACCGAATTTGTCAGCATATTCTAAAAGCAGCCGGTAATCTCCCATGCGGTTATGTCCAAAGTGAAAATCTGTACCGACCACCATGTATTTTACATGCAGTTTTTCTACCATCATACGGATAAAATCCACTGCATCCATGTTGCGGATCTCCTCTGTAAAAGGACATTCCACCACATAGTCGATCCCGATATTTTCAAAGATATGCATCTTTTCCTCATTGGTCGTCAGCACGTCTCCACGGTCGTCTTCCACCTTTTTTCTCGGAGGAATATCAAAGGTAAATACCACGGCTTTCAGATCGTCTGCTTTTTTCTCTAATACGGTATCTAAAAGCAGACGGTGTCCTCTGTGTATCCCATCGAATTTTCCAAATGTGATGACCGTAGATTCTTCTATATTAAAATCCGTTGTTCCTCTTAAATAAATCATTTTACTCTCTCACTTACTGTTCCAAAAAAATTTTCACAGGCTTGTAATTTTCCTGTCTTTTATCATAACGGTAGATTCCGATAAACCGTCCCTCTTCATCATAGATGCGGACCGACTCCGTTTCATCCGATGTCGGCGATGTTACAAAAAATTCTTTTGCAATACGGTTGCCGTTATAAAGTATTTTGCCGTATTTTTTTTGTACCGTTACCGCTTCTAATGCACGAAATACATAGTCCGTCGGATAAAGGATCTGTTCTAATTCTCCTGCATCCCGTTTTTTTTCAATCTCTCCTAAGGTCAATGCCTGTTCTATGGAAAAATCTGCCACTCTTGTCCGTTTTAACGACTCCATACAACCACCACAGCCCAGTTTCAGACCAATATCGTGGCAAAGAGTACGGATATACGTTCCTTTCGAGCAATGTACCCGCATGGTCACACGCGGAAGTTCTATGTTCTCGATTTCAATCTCATAAATCTGAACCGGTCTGGGTTTACGCTCTACCTCGATCCCATTTCTTGCAAGGTCGCACAGTTTTTTTCCGTTGACCTTTAATGCAGAATACATCGGTGGTATCTGTTCGTATGCTCCGACAAATCCCATAATGGCTTTTTTTACTTCTTCTTCGCTGCAGGTTACCGCCGATTGCTCTAACACGGTTCCTGTGGTGTCCTGCGTATCGGTGGTCTGTCCAAGCAGCAGGACTGTCTCATAGACCTTGTCCTTATCGGTTAAAAGGTCGCAGACTTTTGTGGCTTTTCCAAGACATACCGGCAGCACCCCTTCTGCCTGTGGGTCTAAGGTTCCGGTATGTCCGATCTTTTTCTGCCCTGCGATTCCACGCAGTTTTGCCACTACATCGTGGGAAGTATAGCCTTTTTCTTTGTATACATTTAAAATACCGTTTAGCATCTTCTCACCCTTTATGTCTCTGAAACGTCAGAAGGCAGTTGTTTTTTCATCTCTTCTAAGATTTTTTCTATAATCTCGTCTGCATTTCCTTCCATAGAAACTCCCGCTGCGCGGATATGACCGCCGCCGCCATACTCCATGGCAACTCTCGCCACATCCATGCCTCCGTTAGAACGCATGCTGACTTTATAACCGTCCTCTGTCTCATACAGGAAAACAGCCGCCTCTACGTCTTTGGTCACACGAAGCTGACTAACGATCCCGTCTAAATGCTTTGGCAATACCTCAAATTCTTCCATCTGCTCTTTGGTCACTACGGAAGTAATGACCGCACCGCCAAGCTCTAATTTAGACTGTACCAGCGCCTGACCTAAGATCCGGTTCTGTTCATAGGTCTTTGTATAAAAGGTCTTATCTACGATCTCAGTAAAGTCAATTCCCATATCCATCAGCTTTCCGGCAATGTTCATGGTCTTTGCCGAAGTTGATGAATACTGGAATACTCCGGTATCATGGATGATCCCCACATAGATACATTCTGCAATCTCTTTTGAAATCTTTTTCTCGTCTAAAAGCTCAAACACCAGCTCCGAAGCAGAACTTGCATGCGGAAAGATGTAATTCTCATCGGCAAAACTCTGATTGCTGATATGATGGTCTATACAGATCGTCTTTTTTGCTACGTTAAAATACTGTGCAGCCTCTCCTAATCGTCCGGTATCTCCGCAATCCTGTGCAATGAACAGATCATATGGTTCATGCTCTGCACACTCATGGATGATCTCTTCGGAACGCTTTAAGAATTTAAAAATGTTCGGAATCGGTTCTAAATATAAATCCACCTGAATCTGCGGATAATTGTCTTTGATATAATTATAGGTTGCAAGGCAGGAGCCTACGCAGTCGCCGTCCGGACGGACGTGTCCTGCGATCGCTGCTGTCTGTACTCCCTGTAACTGTGAATCCAAGTCTTTCATGCTTTTTCCCCCGGTCTCGCTGTATCTCTACTCCTGTATATCCTTTGTTACATCATCTATCAGTTTTGACATATTGACACCATATTCAATGGACTGGTCTAAAATAAACTGTACCTGTGGTGTGTTACGCAAATTGATATTCTTTGCCAGCGTTCTTCGGATATAGCCTTCCGCACTCTTTAAGCCTGCGATCGTATCTTTCTGGGACTGTTCATCCCCTAAAACAGAAATATATGCTTTACAGGTCTTTAAGTCCGGTGCTACTTCTACTGCAACCACACTGGTCATCGGATTGATCCGCGGGTCTTTGATCTCCCCACGGATGATATTGGAAAGTTCTCTTAAGACTTCCTCATTAATCCTTGTATTCTTAATACTGTTTTTTCGCATTCTGCCTCTATTCCCTTCGTTCTATCTCGGCACTTCTACCATAATATATGCTTCAATCTGATCTAATTCCTGGATATCATTGAAGTCTTCAAATACCAGACCACATTCATAGCCTGCTTTTACTTCTTTTACATCATCTTTAAAACGTTTTAAGGATGCAAGATTTCCTTCAAAGATCTGTTTTCCTTCTCTGGAAATACGTACCATACAGCCACGCTGGAAATAACCGTCTAAGACATAGGAACCTGCAATATTTCCAACGCCGGATGCTTTAAAGATCTGACGTACTTCTGCATGACCGATGACTTTTTCTTCAAAGATCGGGTCTAACATTCCCTTCATGGCAGCTTCTACATCCTCGATGGCATTGTAGATGATCTTGTACAGACGCACATCTACACCCTCACGGTCTGCAATCGCTTTTGCAGTGGTATCCGGGCGTACGTTAAATCCGATAATGATGGCATTGGATGCAGATGCTAACGTAACGTCGGATTCGTTGATCGCACCAACACCGCCATGGATGACTTTGACTACAACCTCTTCGTTTGAGAGTTTTACAAGACTCTGTTTTACTGCTTCTACAGAACCCTGAACATCTGCTTTGACGATGATATCTAACTCTTTGACATTTCCGGACTGGATCTGGGAGAACAGATCGTCTAAGGACATCTTGGATTTTGTCTCTTCGATCAGGCGGTTCTTGCCTTCTGAAATAAAGGTTTCTGCAAAGCTTCTTGCCTCTTTTTCTGTCTCCGTGGATACAAATACTTCTCCTGCTCCCGGTACGCTGGATAATCCTAAAATCTCTACCGGTGTAGATGGTCCTGCCTCTTTTACATTGCGTCCCTTGTCATCGATCATGGCACGGACACGTCCGTAACTGCTTCCGCAGGCAATCGGCTGACCGACTTTTAAGGTTCCTTTCTGTACTAAAACAGTTGCTACCGCACCACGGCCTTTATCCAGTCTTGCCTCGATGACGATACCACGCGCCTGACGTTTTGGATTTGCCTTTAACTCACAGATCTCTGCTGTTAACAGGATCATCTCTAAGAGCTGGTCAATACCTTCCCGTGTATGTGCGGATACCGGAACGAAGATGGTGCTTCCACCCCAGTCTTCCGGAATTAATTCATATTCTGCAAGCTCCTGTTTTACTTTTTCAATATTGGCATTCGGCTTATCAATCTTGTTAACTGCAACAATGATCTCGATACCTGCTGCTTTTGCATGGTTGATCGCCTCTACCGTCTGTGGCATGACTCCATCGTCTGCTGCTACAACTAAGATCGCAATATCTGTGGAATTTGCTCCACGCATACGCATTGCCGTAAATGCCTCGTGTCCCGGTGTGTCTAAGAAAGTGATCTTTTCTCCGTTGATCTCTACCATATAGGCACCGATGTGCTGGGTAATACCACCAGCCTCACGGTCTGTTACATGAGTATCACGGATCGCATCCAACAGAGAAGTCTTACCGTGGTCAACATGACCCATAACGCAGACTACCGGTGGACGTTTTACCATCGTGCTTTCGTCTTCTTCTTCCTCTCTTAAGAGTTCTTCGATCACATCGACTTTTACTTCATGTTCTGCTAAACAGTTGAACTCTAAAGCGATCTCTTCTGCAGTATCGTAATCCACATCCTGGTTTACGGTTACCATCGTTCCTTTTAAGAACAGTTTCTTTACGATTTCTGACGGCTGAACCTTCATCTTATCTGCTAATTCACGGATTGTCAGTGAATCCGGCAGTGTGATGGTACGGATAGTCTCTTCTTTTTTCTCCTGTGGCTGCTGTGGCTGTTTTTTCTTCTTACCGCCATTCTTCTCTAAATTAATATAACGCTCCTGCTTCTTGTTGCCGAAATTATCTTTATTCTGACCCTTATTCTTCTTATCGTTTCTACGGGTATCTCTGCGGTCTTTTCCGTTATTTTCTTCTACCGGTGTCGCATTCTTGTTGAATTTGTTGATCTCCTGATCTAATCTCGGACGAGATTCTTTCTGGCGATTCTGACCGACTCTGTTGTTACCTCTATTGTTTTGGTTATAATTGGCATTCGGTTTATGATTCGTACGGCCGTTCTGATTCTGGCGATTATTTTCCTCATTTCTAGGTCTCCTCTCACCCTGTCTGTCTGCCTGCTGTGTGCGGATCGGACGATCTCCCTGTGGACGTACCGGTCTTTCTCCCTGCGGGCGTTCCCCCTGTGGACGCATCGGACGGTCTCCCTGCGGTCTTGCCGGTCTGGCTCCACCCTGTGGTCTTGCACCTCTGTTTCCGTTCTGATTGTTATGCTGTCCGTTATTTCTGCGGTTATTCGGCTGTTTACTGTTCTGTGGATTGTATACTGCCGTAATACTGGATTTTTTCTTCGGACGTTCCTGATGTGCGTCTTCTTCCTTTTCTGCTGCCTTTGGTGCAGCTTTTTCCTCTTTTACCGGTTCGCTCTTTGCAAACTTTTTCTTAACAACCCGGATCACATCGTCCTCAATAGAACTCATGTGACTCTTCACCTCTATATTCTGCTCTGATAAGTACTGTAATATTTCCTTAGACTGTATATTTAATTCCTTTGCAAGTTCATGCACTTTGACTTTTGCCATTCCATTTCCTCCATTATTCAATTTTCTCACCGCTTAGTATCTTACTCTCTAACGCTTTTGCAAATCCGCTATCGGTAACTGCAAGGGAAGCCCGATACTGTTTTCCGATACATCTTCCTAAATCCTCTTTTACCGCATATTCATAATATGGCACTTCGTAAAATGCACACATGTTGCGGAACAATTTTTTCGTATTATCGGAAGCATCCTTTGCCACGATGACTAAGCCGGCTTTTCCTGCCTTGACCGCTTTTTCCGTTGAAAATTCCCCACTCTCTATCTTCCGTCCTCTCGCAGCTAACCCAAGCATCTGCAAGACTTTATCATTTTTCAATCGCTTCCATCTCCTCTTCGAGCTGTTCATAGATTTCTTTGGGAATCGCAGTCTTTAATGAGCGCTCCAGTCCTTTGGACTTCTCTGCCTTTTTCAGACATTCACTGTCTGCACAAAGATATGCGCCTCTTCCATTCTTCTTTCCTGTCGCATCTAGGATGATCTCATTCTCGGATGTCTTGATGACGCGAATCATTTCCCGCTTATTTTTCATTTCACCGCATCCTACACATTGACGCATCGGGACTTTTTTACTCGTCATAGTCGTTCACTTCATCCTCATCTGTTTCCTGATAGTTATCTAACTCTTCCTCTGTATCCGGTTCAATGTACTCGCCATTCTCATCGTAGTACTCTTCCCCATCTTCGTAATATTCATCCTCATAATCATTCTCGTAATCGATGAAGTCACCGGCTTCTCTTGCCTGCGTCTCACTCTTGATATCAATCTTGAATCCGGTCAGTCTTGCAGCAAGTCTTGCATTCTGTCCTTCTTTTCCGATTGCTAAGGATAACTGATAATCCGGTACAACAACCTTTGCTGTCTTTTCTTCATCATCTGCAATAACAGAGATGACTTTTGCCGGGCTTAATGCATTCTGGATTAAGATCGCGGAATTCTCACACCAGTTGATAATATCGATTTTCTCGCCGCGCAGCTCATTCACGATCGCATTGACACGCGCACCGTTCATTCCGACACATGCACCGACCGGATCGACATCCGGGTCATTGGAATATACGGCAATCTTCGTTCTGCTTCCTGCTTCTCTTGCAATACTCTTGATCTCAACGATACCATCTCTTACTTCGGTTACCTCTGATTCAAACAGACGCTTTACCAACTCCGGATGTGTTCTCGACACTAAGATCTTTGGTCCTTTTGAAGTGGATTTTACTTCTAAAATATAGAGTTTGATACGCTCGGTAGGTTTGAACACTTCCCCTTTGATCTGTTCGCCCTCTGTTAAGATTGCATCTACTTTTCCAAGATTGATGCTTACATTCTTACCGATGTAACGCTGAACAACACCGGTTACTACATCGCGCTCTTTGCTGTAATATTCGTCAAACAGCACTTTTCTCTCTTCCTCACGGATCTTCTGTAAGATGACGTTCTTCGCATTCTGTGTCGCAATACGTCCGAATTCTTTGGATCTTACTTCGATGTTTACGGTATCTCCAAGATCATATCTTGAGTCGATCATTTTTGCATTTGCAAGGCTGATCTCAAGACAGGGATCTTCGACCTCTTCGACTACGGTTTTTTCCTGATACACATGAAACTCGCAGGTCTCCGGATCAATGTTTACTTTAATGTTATCTGATTTTCCAAAATGATTCTTACAAGCGGTAACTAAAGAGTTCTCTATAGCCTCAAGCAAGGTATCCTTACTGATATTTTTTTCCTCTTCTAATACATTTAACGCTTCTAACAATTCATTGTTCATTATGATATTCCTCCCATTTAATTTGTTATTGTACGCTAAAAATCAAATGCTAAACGGATCAATGCGATATCCGTTTTTGCAAAAGTCAATTTTTCGTCTTCTTCTGTCTGAATTGTTACGGTATCATCGTCATAACCGGTTAAAACTCCGTAAAATTCTTTGCTGCCGTTCATGGAACGATAGGTACGGATCTCTAATTCTTTTCCCATACTGCGAATATAATCTTTTTCCTTTTTGAGCGGTCTGCCAAGTCCCGGTGAACTCACTTCAAACACATAGGAATCTTCAATATAATCTTCCCTGTCTAAAATCTCATTCATCTCTCTTGCTACAATTTCGCAGTCATCCACCGTAATGCCGCCTTCTTTATCAATATAGGCTCTTAAATACCATGTACTTCCCTCTTTGACATATTCCACGTCTACGAGTTCAAAATTGTTTCTTTCGAGAATCGGGGTAATCCAGTGTTCCGTCTGTGTCTCATACATTTGTCTTTTTGACATATTCCCACCTTCTTTCATTTCCATTCTGGCTGTTCTTTCGGACATGACCCTAACATAAAATCAAGAGCGGACATTTGTCCGCTCTCAACCTAGTTAACTCTACATATCGTATATATGATAACACTTGCTACATAGAAATGCAAGTATTTCCAAACAAAAAATGCTCAAAACCGATTATCTTCTGGCTTTGCGCATCTTCAAGGGTTGGGCTATTCATTAATGAATAAACAGTTCGTAGGGGAATCGAACCCCTGTTTTCGCCGTGAGAGGGCGACGTCTTAACCGCTTGACCAACGAACCTTAGTATTTATTTTGTTGAACCGCGTCAACAATTGGTATTATATATGGTCTTACAAAAAAAAGCAAGTACTTTTTTTTAATTTTTTAAATTTTTTTATTTTTTTGTGTTTTCCTGTATTTTCCCGTAGGAAATTGATGCTGGCTGGCACGATACTTCCTATAGGATCAAGGTGTCAGAAGTCAGCCCACAATTTAGTGACTGGCAACTTGCACAAAACAGACTCGGCTTTGTGCAAGTTATTTACTGTTTCCACTTTCTCTACTGCGAAACAGAATCCGCTAAGTGTTCAAGTATCTCTGTAATTTTCCTGCTCTCTTCTAAGCAGATATTTTGCAGATTCTCGGAATTTTCTGCCTGCGCAGATACTTCCTCTGTGGTTGCAGACAGATTGGATATCTGGTCTACGATCTTTGCGTTGTTATCCTGTAAGTTTACACAGTCATTGTGAAGTGTCTGAACTTCTTCATTGGTTCTCATCAGGTCAGAAGCAATATTTTCAAAGGATGTATTGGCTTTTTCCATGATCTCACTGTTCTGCTGAACGGTTTCTGCCGTATGTGTCACGGTCTTTACCATGTCTTCAATCTTTCCGATAAAGTTCTCTAATACCTGTTCGATATTTTCGGTAGACTCTTTTGTCTCATCTGCCAATTCGCGGATCTCATCTGCGACTACGGCAAATCCCTTTCCGGCTTCACCGGCTCTTGCCGCCTCAATCGAAGCATTTAATGCAAGCAGGTTTGTGCTCGAAGAAATGCTTGAGATCGTCTCTGTAATACCTTTCATATTGACAATCTCTTCTGATAAATACTGCATTTCGTCACTCAGCTCACGGCTTTCTTTTACGATCGTATTCGTACTCTCCTGTAACTCATTCATATAGACCTGTCCCTGATTAGAAGCTGTTACAGATGCCTGTACGAAATCCTGTACAGTTTCAGAAACAACATTGATTTCCCGGATCAACTGCTGAATCTCCGTGGTCAACTGTGTCTGCTCCTGAATGCTCTCTGCGGTCTGCAGCGTACTGGATGCAATCTCCTGTGTTGACATCGCTGATTGCTGCATCTGGTTTCTTAAACGTACTGCAGATTCTTTCGAGGTGCTGACAGTCTCTTTGACAGCTTCCGAAGTCTCTAACAACTGCATCATCTGATGTTCCTGTTCCTGCTGACCGATCTGTATCTCTTTTTCATCCTCCGTTGCAAAAATCCTCTGTAAACGATTTGTGTAAGCATAAGTCAGTACAAATAAAATGTTGATGACAATCTGTGTTAATACAACCATCAGTGATGATGTGCCCATTTTCAGTCTTGCTAAAAACAGAACCGTATTAACCACAAAAACTGCTGTCAGTGCCACGGTTGTAAATTTTTTATCATGGTATACTACCACGACGGAACAGGCTATGTAAGAGCATGCAAAGATAATAATATGCTCTGAAAAAAGTATCCAGAAAGAGTACGTCAGTCCGTAAAAGACAATCAGAAAATAACGAACTGCGTACTTATCTGCAAATTTCGTTCCTAAAACCAAAAATGCAATGACTCCTGCGAGTGCAGAAACCAGTGTGGAATATAAGACCAGATTGTTGCCGTTATATAGTTTTTCCGTAAACGTAAAAGCCGGAATGATGGCGGTCAGAAAACCCACAACGGCCAACATGGTCTGGTTTGTTTTTTTCAAACGTTCCATATATAACCCCCTCCTTCTATGTTCGATGTATGGATTGCATCTTTCATAGCTCCATTTCAGATATCATTAAAAATCTGATAAATATCAATCTTTAAAGCATCCGTATTGGACATTCCGATAAAGATTCCCCCATAACGATAACCATCCTCTAATTCTTCGCAGCGGACAACTTCGATCACTACGTCAATAATTTCTTTCGTCCAGATTTGGATTTTTGTGTTATAGTGAGAACCCACTTCAAGCCGCTGTCCTGCTTTAAACCCGATTCCGGTTCTTGAAATATCCACTACTTCCACATGGGAATAGCGAAGTGTCGTAACCCCATCCTCATCTAAACGCTCTAATTCGACGGTCACGTCTAACTCCAGCCGTTTATGTTTTCTTTTTTCTTCCATAGTCCTTAATTCTCTCCTTCCTTCGTGTTTTCCGAAGTAATAAACATCGCATCCCCAAAACTGAAGAAACGGTATTTATTCTCTATTGCCTCCTGATATGCCGCAAGGACATGCTCTCTTCCTGCTAACGCTGACACTAACATCAAAAGCGTGGATTCCGGCAAATGAAAATTCGTGATCAATGCATCTAATATCTTAAAACGGTACCCCGGATATATAAATATCTCCGTCCAGCCACTGGTCGGCTCGATCGTGCCATCTTCTTTTGCAGCCGATTCCAATGTCCGACAGCTTGTCGTCCCTACACATATGATCCGTCCGCCTGCACGTTTTGCGGCATTGATCGTATCCGCTGCCTTTTCATCTATCATATAGAATTCCGAATGCATATGATGTTCGCTGACATTCTCTACCTTTACCGGCCGGAATGTTCCCAATCCGACATGAAGTGTGACCTCTGCAATATGGACACCCTTTTCGCGGATCGTCTGTAACAGTTCCGGTGTAAAATGCAGTCCCGCAGTCGGTGCAGCGGCAGAACCATCATATTTTGCATATACCGTCTGATAGCGGTTTTTATCCTTTAACCGGTGTGTAATATACGGTGGAAGCGGCATCTGTCCCAGTCTGTCTAAAATTTCTTCGAAGATTCCCTCATAAGAAAATTGTATCAGACGGTTTCCCTCTTCTACTACGTCTATGACTTCACCTGTTAACAGTCCGTCTCCAAATATGATCTTTGTACCCGGTTTTGCCTTTTTGCCCGGCTTTACCAGTGTCTCCCAAATATCATTTTCTCTTCTTTTCAACAAAAGGATCTCTATATGGGCTTCGGTTCCTTCTTTCACTCCATACAAACGTGCCGGAATTACTTTTGTATTATTGATTACCAGACAGTCACCCGGATTCAGATAAGATACAATATCCCGAAAGATCCGATGTTCTGTTTTTCCGGTATCCTTATCTAAAATCAGTAATTTAGAACCGGAGCGATCCTCTAACGGATCCTGTGCAATTAATTCCTGTGGAAGTTCAAAATCAAAATCTTTTACGTTCATTACCTATTCCTTAAAAGAGCAGAATTCGCTGAATCCTGCTCTTTGCTAATTATTCTTTTACCATATTTAATCTGACTTCTACTATTTCTGACGGATTGGATTTCTTCTGGTATGTAACCCATATACAATCAAATCTGCCATTATAAGTCATTTTCGGTATCGTATAGGAACTCTTATAGATTCCATATTTACTGAAATGTTTCTTATCTGTGCTTACAAATACAGAATATATCTGCCAGCCACTCTTTGCTTTTAAAGTAACCTTCTGGTTTTTGAAAGATTTGGTATGATACCAGTAATCTTCAAAGCATCCTTTGAACTTAGATGTTACATTTGTGCTTCCGATCTTCATCTGTTTTATCGGTGATGAATATTTCTTAACCGTAACCTTTGTGCTGATCTTTTTAGAACCCACTTTACAGGAAATTGTTACTGTACCAGGTTTTTTATAATAGTACACATCTACAGAACCCGGTTTTGCTTTTACCTTTGCAATGCTGGTGTTAGAACTCTTCAGATTCTTGATCTGTGTTGCTTTGGTGCAGTTAAAAATCGACACATTGACTTTCCATGTAGTATACGGTGAATTTGTTTCATAGTATACGATCTGGTTGCTGTGAAAACTTGGTGATGCTGCGGCAGCTTTATTGCCTGCTGTCGGGATCACTAATACGCCTGTGAGCATTACTGCAAGTGCCATAACCAGTGACAGGCTTTTTTTCATGATTTTTTTCATTCTTCTCTTTCCTTTCTCTTTCTCCAAATATTTTGTCTCTTTCTTAAAGAAAAAATATGATAAAATTCACATAACGATTATAACATAGTTATTTACGGAGTTCAATTCCCAGTTCTTCCAATTTTTTCAGGATCTTATTCATTGCGTTCTGGATATCGGCATCCTCTAAGGTCTTATCCTGTGCACGGAAGGTCAGCGTATAGGCAATGGACTTATAACCGCGTTTGATCTGTGCTCCTTCGTAAATATCAAACAGTGCATAGCGTTCTAAATACTGTCCGCCTTTTTCATCAAATACTTTTTCGATGTCGCCTGCTAATACCTCTTTTGGCACTACCATGGAAAGGTCTCTCGTTACTGCCGGGAATTTTGCAATACCCCGGTATTTACGGTCAAAACTTGCATACTCCACAATATACGGCATATCCAGAACTGCTACATAGACACGTTCTTTGATCGCATAATTTGCGGCAACGGTCGGATGGATCTCTCCTAAATAACCAATGACATTTCCGTGATATACGATATCTGCCTGACGGCCCGGATGTAGGAATGACTTCTTATCTGACGGATCATATTCTGCCTTTTCATGCATTCCAAGTTTGTCAAAGAGCTCCTCTACGACTCCCTTCATCGTATAGAAGTCCCCTTCTCCATACATTCCGAGTGTGAACTGCATACGTTCTTCCGGTAATTCTGTAACCGGAGTCTGCTTTGGAAGATAAATATTTCCAAGCTCATACAGACGCACATTTTGGTTTCTTCTATTATAATTGGTTGCTAAGGAAGCCAACATTCCGTTTAAGGAAACGGTTCGCATAATACTGAAATCTTCGCCTAACGGATTGGTGATGACTACGGTTTCACGCAGTGGGCTGTCTGCCGGAAGCAGCAGCTTGTCAAATACTTTCGGGCTTTCAAAAGAATATGTCATTGCCTGTGAAAATCCGCAGAATTCAGCAATATCTCTTGCTAATTTTTCCACGCGCAGTTTGAAGGATAATTTTCCGGTAGTTGCTTCTCCGCTTGGAAGGGAGGTCGGTATCTTATCATATCCATAAAAACGTGCAACCTCTTCCGCAATATCTGCATCACACTCTAAGTCCTGTCTCCAGGATGGAACTAAAATCTCGTTTTTCTCTTTGTCATATCCTAAGTCTAACATTTTGAAGTAGTCTAACATGGTTTCCGGTGCAATGTCTGTTCCGAGCAGTCTGTTGTATTTTTCCGGCTCAAAAGGGATATTTCTTCCTTCTTTGACGGTTGTATAGACATCTACAACTCCACCGACTACTTCTCCTGCACCTAATTCTTCGATCAACTGGCAGGCGCGGTTCATTGCCTCGATCGCATTATTCGGATCTAAGCCTTTTTCAAATTTTCCGGACGCATCGGTACGAAGTCCTACTTTTTTAGAGGAAAGACGGATATTGGTTCCATCAAAGCAGGCAGCCTCAAACAGCATGGTCTTTACATCGTCTGTGATCATGGAGTTCTCACCACCCATGATTCCTGCAATACCGATTGCTTTTTCACCATCACAGATCATCAGTACGGAATCATCCAGCGTACGTTCCTGTCCGTCTAAGGTCACAAATTTCTGTCCTTTTTCTGCTCTTTTTACTACGATCTGATGTCCTGCGATCGTATCTAAGTCATAGGCATGCATTGGCTGACCGTATTCTTCCATGACATAGTTGGTAATATCTACAATATTATTGATCGGACGGATGCCCTGTGCGGCAAGTCTGCGCTGCATCCACTCCGGTGACGGTGCGATCTTAATATTTTTTACTACACGCGCAGTATATCTTGGGCAAAGCTTTGTATCTTCTACCGATACTTTAACATAGTCATTGACATCCTCATTATTTCCGGTTGCGGTGACTACCGGCGGATGGAACTCTTTTCTGAAAGTTGCTGCTGCCTCTCTGGCAAGTCCGATGATTCCAAAACAGTCTACACGGTTTGATGTGATCTCATACTCAAATACGGAATTGTGAAGTCCGAGTTCTTCTACTGCATCTGCTCCAACCACTGCATCTTCCGGGAAGATATAGATTCCATATTCCGGTGCTTCCGGATACATGTCCTTTGTAGAACCAAGCTCTTCTATTGAGCACATCATACCAAAAGATTCCACGCCTCGCAGTTTTCCTTTTTTGATTTTGACTCCGCCCTGAGTCTTTTTTCCATCATGACCGCCTGCCACACGTCCGCCGTCTAATACGACCGGAACTTTGTCGCCTTCTTTTACATTTGGTGCTCCGGTAACGATCTGGATATTTTCTCCTGTACCAACGTTAACCTGGCAGATGATCAGCTTGTCTGCATCCGGGTGTTTTTCAATCTTTTCAATCTGTCCAATGACGATCTTCTCTAAATCCGCATCTAACTCCTCATAACCTTCTACTTTAGAGCCGGAAAGTGTCATTGCATCCATATATTCCTGTGCCGTACATGATAATTCCGGCACCATTGATCTTATCCATTCTAATGATGTTCTCATCGCTATTCTCCTTTACCTTTTTCATCTAAAACTGTTTTAAGAAACGGATATCGTTCTCATATAAAAGACGCATATCATCAATCTCATATTTTAACAGGGCAATTCGCTCTAATCCCACTCCGAATGCAAATCCTGAATATTCTTCCGGATCAATACCGCTCATTCTTAAAACCTTCGGATGTACCATTCCACAGCCTAAAATCTCGATCCAGCCTTCACCCTTACAGAAGCGGCAGCCTTTTCCACCACATTTAAAGCAGGTAACATCCATTTCCGCACTTGGTTCTGTAAACGGAAAATGATGCGGACGGAATTTTACTTTGGTATCCTCTCCAAACAGTTCTTTTGCAAATTCTGCTAAGGTACCTTTTAAATCCGCAAAGGTAATGTTCTTATCTACAACCATTCCCTCGATCTGATGGAAAGAAGGGGAATGTGTCGCATCCACTTCGTCGGAACGGAACACTCTTCCCGGTGCGATCATACGGATCGGAAGTTTTCCTTCCTCCATGACACGCACCTGTACCGGAGAAGTCTGGGTACGGAGCACGATACTGTCATTAATATAGAATGTATCCTGTTCGTCTCTTGCCGGATGGTTCTTTGGAATATTTAACGCCTCAAAGTTGTAGTAGTCCTGTTCTACTTCCGGTCCTTCTACGACTTCATAGCCCATGCCGACGAAAATACGCTCTACTTCTTCTAATGCGATCATATTCGGATGACGGTGTCCGACAGAATTCTGTTTTGCCGGTAATGTTACGTCGATCACTTCTTTTTCTAAACGATGCTCTAACTCGGCACTCTCTAATTTTTTCTTTGTCTCTTCTAAGGTACGCTCAATTGCTTCTCTTGTCTCATTTACTAACTGACCAACCATCGGACGATCCTCCGGTTTTACGTCTTTCATACCCTTTAAAACTGCGGTCAGCTCTCCTTTTTTTCCAAGCACGGAAACACGGACATCATTTAACGCATTGAGTTCCTTTGCCTCCTCTATCTGACGCACTGCTTCCTCTCTGATTTTTTGCAGCTTTTCTTTCATAATAAATCTCCTTTCTTAGTCGCATCTTCGCCCGAAAGACTTTTTGCTTTATAGCATAAAAAAGCTCCATCCTTCTTACATAAAAAGGACGAAGCATTCTCCGCGTTACCACCTTAATTCCCAAAAATCGGGCTCTTCATTCAAATACTTAACGTGTATGACCCGTCCGGACCTACTTACCATTCTGTTCAATCTGGAAGCTCCAGTGAGAAATTCGTCTGTTACCTTACCTTAAAGATGCTTTCAGCCGATGGCATCCTCTCTCTGAAAAAAGTATAACAGACTACTGACACTTTCTTTGCTTTTCTTCTAAACTTCTCACATTTTAGCACAGCCTGCTAAAAACTGCAAGTGATTTCTTATCTCGTTCATTCTTATGTTTCCGGTTATTTCTTATCTCCCACTCGCTTTTCATGCAATTTTGCTCTCCATTTGTGGAACAGATCCGAAAAGACAACATTGGTCTCTGCACAGAGCAGCAGGATGTACATACAAAAATACAGCCACAGCATGACAAGCACGATCGTTGCCAGACTTCCATAGGTGGAAAATCCGTTAAAATACTCCACATAAATAGACAGTCCAAACGAAAATACATACCACGAAACGGCACTTAAAATTGCCCCCGGAAGCTGACTCTTAAACGAAGCCTTGCGGTTTGGCACCATTTTAAAGATCCATGCGAAGAAAAAGATCAGCACACCCATGATAATAATGATACGGATTCCAATCAGCACACTCATAAAATGCGAAATGATCGGCACATACCGAATGGCTGCCTTTTGCAGCGTACTTCCGAATACCAGCAATACCAGCACGGTGATCAGTGTCAGGATCAGGACTACGGTATAGAATATCGCACGGAAACGCAGTACAAACCAGTTTCTGGTTTCCTGACAGTTATTGACCATATTCAGTCCGGTTCCTAAATACTGCAAGCCCTTCGCAGATGACCAGATTGCAACCACCGCCGCAATCGAGATCAATCCGACGGACTGATTGTATACCTCCGCAATGATCGAGTTCACTAACGGCGAAATATAGTTTGGCATATAATTTCCTACTGCCGTTGTCAGCATATCCTGTGAGATCGGTGTGTATTTTAATAAGGAACTAAACACCACCAAAAATGGAATTGCCGACAAAATAATAAAAAACGCCGACTGTGCCGCAAAGGCTGTAATATTATCTATCCGGCATTTATCTAAAAATGTTTTTACATTTCCAAAAATCTTCCAAAGCATTGTTTTAAAAACCTCACTTCTGTTTCTCCGAATAAAAGGTTACCATGAACTTTCTGTTTTGGCAAGTTTCTCAATAAATACTCTCAATTTTCACATCATGATAGAAAAATCCTAAAATTTCATCGCAGGAATATCCCGCCTGTGCCATTCCGTCCGCACCATACTGGCTCATACCGATCCCATGGCCAAATCCGCCGCCGATGGCTGACGCGGTCTTTGTGTTCTTATCATAGTCTAAAACACAATACGCACTTGGCAGTACGGTCATCTGCGTATTCTTTGTTCCATCCTGAAGTGTGACTTCTTTTAAAGCAGCTCCTAAAATCCTACGGATATTATATTCATTTTTCACAAGTGCCATTCCGTTCTCAAATTCCAGTTTCAGCATCTTAACAGCTCCCGAAGTTCCACGCTTTTTTACGGATACTTCCGTAATTGCTCCAAATCCTTTTAAGGATTTTTTCTTCGTTCCATCCTTTGCATAAAATGTAATATTTTTTCCATTTGCTTTTTTCTGCTCTTTTAAGATATTTCGTATATTTTCGTCCTTTTGGTTAAAATCTAAAGCCGCACTCCAGCGAAAATACGGTGTTTTCCCGTCAAAACATACTTCATCCCCACTTTGGATATAGGTTCTGAAATTCTTCTCTTTAGATAGATCCGTTTTTGGAGCATCTTTTTTTACACAGACACTTTTTAAATATCCATAGGTCTTATCATCCGAAAGATTCCAGTTTTCCATTGTTCCGGTATGTCCGCAGGAGGTGGAATAGTAATATGCCTCTACGACATTTCCCTTGTATTTTAATACCTGACCAACCGTATCTTCGACTGCTTTTACGGACTTTTCGCCCGCCGGATTCTTGTTGTATACCTGATAATTCGTGCTGTCATCTACATGCGCACCAAGTGCTGCATAGTCTCCTTTGACCATTTGCATACAGGCATAACTTCTGGCACAGATTGCCTGTGCTTTTAATGCCTCGACATGGAATTTCTCCGGCATCTCACTCGGCAGGACACCACAGATATAGTCCTCTAAAGATATCTTATTTACCACAGTATATCCCTGTTCACTGTGACGCAGTTCCATACTGCCGGAATAGCCTAAGGTTTCTCTGCTTCCATCCGCTTTCGTTAAATAGATTTTTCCATGATCCGCCGCCTTGATCTTGCAGGCTTCCTCGGAAGTTCCTAATAGTTCCGCTGCCGATAATACACTGCCTGCCTCTGCTTCTCTTTTTTCTTCCCCTAATGTGATCTTCATTTTCTGCTCGGAAGTCAGATAAACATTTTCATAATACGGCGAACCTTCATTTAAAAGCAGCACCCGGATATTTTTGATGTTTGCCGGTTCTTTTAACAATACTGCCTGCACTTTTCCGTTCCCAACAACATACCGGACATCCATATTTCCAATGACAATATCCTGAAAGGTCTTCTCTTCTAACGTTCCATAAATCTTATAAACCGGAACCCGCTTCGCTAATGGGATTTTTCCATAGCCTTCTATCTCAATCTCTGACTGCTCCATCGTGATCAGATTTCCGGTGATCGTATCCTGTTTTTTTCGGATTTCCTTGATCTTTTCTTTTTCAAATACAAGGTCACAAACGATATTGCTTAATTCTCCATCTGTGCTTTTTGTAGCAAATTCATATTCTTTTCCGCAAAAAAACACAACTGCTTTTCCATCGGCAAGCGTTTTCAGATATACATTTGCCAAAGTACTCTCGCTCTTTTTTTCCTGCTTTACGATCCCTAATATCTTTTGATCGGTAACATACAGACGATACTGTTTCATTTCTTCTAAGGTCATTCCCTGTAAAGAAAAGGAACCGATACTGGTATCCACGCTTTCCTTCTTCTCATTCACGTCAAGCACCAGAACACTTTCTTTTTTGATCCGCTGCTCTGAATCTAAATAATCTAAAATTTTATCATAGATCGTATTCCACTCTTCTCTTGGTACTTTTTTCGCACCGCTCTTTTTTTCATAAGTAATATAGTCATTCAGATGCAGACGTTCTAACACTTCCTCCATATCGGCATATGTAAGATAAGCACCGTCTAACTTTAAGCTGACACCGGTTACTTCTTCCAATTCATTTTCCGCTTCCGCTACCGATACACTGTCTTTTGTCTGTCCTCTATCTGTAATAACCCTGATCGTAACTACAATCCCAAGCAGTAATATCGCTGCCAACAATAAAATTCCTGTTTTTTTCTTCGTTCTTTTTTTCATGGACCAATCCTCAATATTTCTTATAGAGTAATGAAAGAAGCTGCTAAATACTTAGCAGCTCCTCTTCTTCCTTCGTA
>UMAL01081376.1_pt1 | contig 32959 bp, 60 predicted proteins | sample 1963691 | NCBI WGS metagenome assembly UMAL01 (sample SAMEA4835914, study PRJEB28245) | human gut metagenome | biome: gut microbiome; material: fecal sample | place: Denmark | collected 2008
CTCATAACAAGAAAGAGTGTCCGCCGTAAAGACGATGCACCGATTTTGCTCATAGATTTGTGCTTGCCCGTCACATCGCCAGAGTCATTTGGCGGAGCGTCCAGTCCGGCGTAGGCCACGAGCGCTTTCTTGGAATAAAAGCGGCGTACATCTCCGATTTCAGCTATGAGCTGCGGGCCGAGAGTCGGGCCTACGCCGAACATGTCCATGACAACGGGATATTCCGGCAGCATGGAAGCCAATGCTTGCATTTCGTGTTTGAGCGCAGCAAGCGCGGCAGAGGTTGCTCTGAGCTGCGCAACCGCCTGTTCCACGAGCAGCTTGGTCGTTTCAGATTTTGGTATGACGTCAATGTGTCCGCAGGCCTCGGCGTGAATGGTATGCGCCTTTGCTTCACTGAAGTTGTAGCCGTGCTTTCTGCACCAACGTTGGTATTTGTTTGTGAATGCCTTTTGGGATTTCTCACTGACACAGCGGCAATGCCAGAATTCAGCCACAAAATCCACCCACTTTTCACTCCCATCCACACGGATCGGGCTTGAAAACAGGCGGTTGGCGTTAGGAAACACCGTATCCAGCAGCGAGATCAGATTGTTTTTCAGAATCGTCTGTACCTTGGAATACTGCCTGTACTGGCGGTAGCAGTTTTTCAGCAGCAGCCGGGTATCTTCCTCCGGGACATATCTCGGCAAAGTAAGCCAGCGGTCAAGGCCATAGTTTGCCAGCTTGACAGCATCTTTCTTGTCAGTCTTGACCCGCCTCAAATCGTTGTTCCCGTAGCCGTGCACCAGCTTTGCATTGATGACGGAAACATACAGCCCTGCGTCGTGAAGCAGCTTTGCCACCGGCGCATGGTAATTTCCCGTGGCCTCCATGACCACACGAGTCTCACCGTCCAGGCTTTTGAGCTGCCTTGCCAGTTCGCTCAGTTCACTGTCGGTGTGACGGACTTCAAAGGGTGAGATAACGACCTCCCCAAAGGGACGCATGACGGCAACCGTGCTTCTGCCTTTGGAAATGTCAATGCCAACAGAGTTCATTTGCATTCCTCCCATCTGTGAATCGCAACCGGAATCCATCTTTTACTCATTGCCGATTCAATCTATTGGGTGACGCGAACTCCAAGGCTCAACCTGCTCAAATCGAACGCTGCAATAAGGAGATGGCTGACAGTCTTTTTTACGGACATGGAAGCCCAAGGAGGACATGGTCAGCCAGTTGCTCCCCTTATTGTAGCTTAGGCAAAGAGATGGAAAAAAGCCCAGCCGGATGCTGGGCTTCCAACCAAAACTTATTGTAATAGGAGGACAGTTTGGATGCCTGCACAATGGACTGGCGACATGGTCGGCAAGATGCACAACAACAGAGTTACCATGACACAGGTCGCCGAAAAACTTGGCGTGACCAAGGCGTATGTCTGCATGGTTCTCAACGGCCACAGAAACCCAAAGGGAGCCGAGCAGAAGTTTAACGCTGCACTGGACGAGCTTATTAAGGAAAAGGAGGAGGACAATGAAAGACTGGCATGACATGAGAAACGATGAATTTGAAAAATACCTTATCGAGGTCTACGGCGATACCAGCTGGAAAGCATACCTATTTAAGACCAGGCCACCGCAGATCATCACGGTTTTGTGTGGCGTTCTCTCCATCATCATAGCGGCAGTAGTGATATTATCCCATGTTGCATGAGGAGAGACAGGACGGCAAGCAGGAAACCGGCGATTGCAACTCCTGTTGTAATCCAATACCGGACGCTTAACTTCTTCTCGGCCCGCATGGCGGCTTTAACGCGCAAACCATTTTCCGATAGGCAAGCAACTCCCTCATCAAAGGAGCCATTGCTAAACCAGTAGTATTCGCCGCCGAAACCTCCATCTACCAGCTTTGACCGGAGCATAGTTTGAAATTCAGATTTTGTCAATTTGGCGCTATTGCTTCGCTTGAATTTGCGAAATATTCTCTTTTCTTCTTCGGTCAAAGAATACGAAACATCAAGTTTTTCGCTCATAATATCACCTCAACTATAGTCTACCACATGAAGGGAGGGACAGCAATGTCAAGGAAAGTTGATACCTACCGCAGGCTGCGAGCGCTGATGCTGGAACTTGGCCACGACCAGACAAGCCTTGGGAAGCGCACCGGTATGAGCCGCCAGCAAATCAGCGACAGAATGATATGCAAGACCCCGTGGACATTGGAGGAAGTCTATAAGGTCTGCGATGCATTATTTATTCCAATAAAAGATGTCAAGAAGTTTTTCCCGCCAAACGGTGTGGAAAAGAAGGAGGAACAACATGGAAGCAACAACAAACACCTTTATCCGGTGGTTTAACTCGGATGAGATCGTGCCCAGCAAGGACGGGCTTTACCTGTGCCAGACAAATCCGGGAAGATTCGCTACCTTGCCATTCAGCACCAAGCATCAGATGTTCAATGTCAGCGGAGATCATGTGGATACCGCTATCGAAGTCCAGTGGTGGGCATTCCTACCGGAGCTTCCGCAAAAGGAGGTACAGGAAGATGAGTAAAAAGGAGTGGCTGCAGGAAGCCTTGGCCGTAGTCCTCGGAATGGCAACCATCTTCGCAGCAGCGGCTATCCTGCTGCTGGTGAGGTAAGGCCATGGAGCAGAACGAGAGGATAGCAATTATCCGGGAGAAGTTCCCCGGTTACACCAAGCCGCTGGACAGTATGTGCAAACGGCCGGAGTATTATGGCATCCGGCGTACTGCAGAAGCCGAAGCGCTGATAGCGGACAAGCCCGGCAGGAAGCGGGAAGCAAACTATAAGCTGTCTGTGCGTATTCCTTTGGGTTATGTGAATATGGCGGAGTTCCGTCAGCAGCTTACCGAAATGGGTTACTGCAACTTCACAGCATGGGTTCTGCGCTGTATCCGCCGCCAGCAGGAGGAATACAGGCATAGAAAAGCCCCCACCGGCTCCGTAAAAGCCGATGAGGGCAAAGGTAGATTAAGCACCACCAATATACAAGATTCTGGGAGGAATGTCAAGTTGAAAAACGGGGAGGTCGTGGAAGCATGAACCAATACGATATCCCGGATAGGCCCATCCCGAGCTGGGTGGATAACTACGATGATAAGCCGCACATCTGCCCGGAGTGCGGCTGCGAGATCAACGAGACAATTTACATTAAGGACGGCATAGTCATTGGCTGTGAAAACTGTGTTAAGCGGTTTGACGCCAGTGATGCGGATGCTGACAGGTACTTTGATGAAGCACCAGACAGATATTAAGGAGGAGCTATGGAGAACTACTTTCGAGAATTGAACAGCATCAACTGCTCTGACAAGACAGAGAAGAAGAATGGCCTTACATACCTTTCTTGGGCATGGGCCTGGGGAGAAATCAAGAAGCTGCACCCGGATGCCACCTATACCATCTACGAGGATGCTAACGGCCTGTTTTACCACACAGACGGTAAGACCTGCTGGGTTAAGACTGGCGTAACCGTCAACGGCATTGAGCACATCGAGTATCTGCCGGTCATGGATAACCGCAACCGCTCAATCCCGGCCAGTGATGTTACCTCATTCGATGCCAATAAGGCAATCCAGCGTTCCCTTACAAAAGCCTGTGCCCGTCATGGCCTTGGCCTGTATATCTACGCTGGCGAGGACTTACCGGAGGGTGCAGAAAGAGAACCGGAGCCTACCGAGTATTGCATCGACTGCGGGCAGCAGATCACCGGTATCAACAAGCGCAACGGGGAGTATTGGCCTGTAAGCGAGATCGCCTCATACAGCGTCCAGCGGTTCGGCCGCAAGCTGTGCCCGAACTGCCAGAAGAAAGCCTTTGCCGCCGAAAAGGAGGCCGAGAAGAATGGAGCTTGACCTGTGGACCGAGCTGCAACAGAAATCGGCACAGCTTAATACAGCCGTTAAGACCTTGCGAAATTCGGGAAGCGAGTATGCTGCTGCGGAGCGGGACTATAAAGTCCTTCTCCGCACCGAATGCTTAAAGCTGAAAGACGAAGGTGTTGCCATCGGCCTGATCGACAAGACCTGCTACGGGATACCGAGCGTGGCAGAAGCACGGTTTAAGCGAGATGTTGCCGAAGCAGTCTACAAGGCGAACTTGGAAGCCATCAACAGCCTTAAACTGCAAATCAGGATCATCGATAACCAAATCGGCAGAGAATGGGGACAGGCTGGGAGGTGTGACGGTTGAAAAACGAATGGGGCGCAGAGCTTGACCGAAACGGTTACGCTCCGAGCATCGTACAGGCCGACACATCCAAGTGCTTTTTGTGCCAGCGCTCCGGCGTAAAGCTCGACCGGCACGAAATCTTCGGCAACGCCATGCGGAGCAAAAGCAAGCGCATGGGGCTTTGGGTTTCCCTGTGCCACACGCCTTGCCACCTGACACACGCACACAGCTGTGCTGAGGTGATGGATTGGCTGCACCGGATGGGCGAGCAAGCCTGTATCGACAACTACGATTTCACGATCCCGATGTTCCGGGAGGAATTCTACACTAACTATTTGGAGGAAACAGATGAAGGTATTAGTGGCCTGTGAGGAAAGCCAGGAGGATTGCAAGGCTTTCCGGGCAAATGGGCACGAAGCGTACTCCTGCGACATTCAGGAGCCGTCTGGCGGACATCCGGAGTGGCATATTCTCGGCGATGCACTCAAGGCCATCGAGGGGGGGGGAGTAATAACCACCATGGATGGCATTCGGCACTATATTGGTAAGTGGGATTTACTAATAGTTCACCCACCTTGTACATATCTGAGTAACGCTGGCGCTTGCCGGTTATATCCTCAAAAAGGGCAACTTAATTTGGAGCGGTACGCAAAAGGACTGGAAGCAAAGGAATTCTTCATGAAGTTCTATAATGCCGATTGCGACAGAATTGCCATTGAGAACCCTCTCCCTAGTAAGATTTTCGAGTTACCTCCTCCCTCTCAGGTTATTCAGCCATATCAGTATGATGATGAAGGTAAGCATCCTTATACAAAGAAAACCTTGTTATGGCTTAAGGGGCTCCAACATTTGGTTCCAACTACGCCAGAGCGCATACCAGTTGGCCCGTATGTCCCATCCGGCACTGGACGGAAAGATAGAAGCAAGTACGGGGCTGCTAAGCGTGGAGATGATGCAAAGAACAGGTCAAAGACATTCCCCGGCATCGCAAAAGCTATGGCCGAACAGTATGGAGGTGACATAAGAGATGAGTTCACGGATGGCATTTCAAGTTGGAGATAGGTTTGGGAAACTTGTGATTTTGAGACAAGACGGCGTACATAAAAAGCCTTGTGGGACGACTGAAAGAAGGTGGCTTTGCAAGTGCGATTGTGGGAACGAGGTTTCTGTACTTGGGCACAATCTTAAAAGTGGAAACACAAAATCTTGTGGATGCCTGCCAAAGCAAAGCAGGCTGCCAAATAATCGAGGAGTTATTAACCATATCATACTCCAATATAAGCGTCACGCAAGAGACAGAGGGCTTGCATGGGGATTATCTTACGAAGATGTCGAGCGCCTCATTAAGCAGCCGTGTTTTTACTGTGGAACAATAAATAGTAATCACAAAGTAACGAAAAATTGCAAAGAGGGATATGACCACAATGGAATAGACCGCACCGACAGTTCAAGAGGATACTTCATTGATAATGTTGTTCCGTGCTGCAAAATATGCAACAGAGCCAAAAACAATATGGATCAAAGGGAATTTATCGAGTGGGCGAGAAAAGTTACAAATTATACAGTTTGTCTACCTATGGCAGACCAATGGGGATAACAGGAGGTTACATATGTTAAATAAAGCGATCCTTAATGGGCGGCTGACCAAGGCCCCCGAACTGAAACAGACCAACAACGGTAAGAGCGTTTGCGGCTTTACCATCGCCGTAGACCGAAGCCGCGACCGGGAAAAGACTGACTTCGTACACATCGTAGCATGGGGCAAGACCGCCGAATTCGTGAACCAGTGGTTCGGCAAGGGCGACCTCATTACCATTGTTGGGCGCATCGAAGTTCGCAACTACGAGGACAAGAACGGCAATAAGCGCACAGCCACAGAGGTTATCGCAGAGGAAGCTCTTTTCGGCGGCAGCAAATCTACCGGCAAGGCAGAGGAAAAGCCCGCAGAGAGCGAGCAGGGCGGATTTGAAGAAGTCGAGGGCGACCCTAACGACCTCCCATTCTGACGGGAGGTGAGGAGGAATGCCGAATAGATTGATAAAGGATAGCTTCCGCACAAGCGACAAGATAGCATCCTTAACGGATTTCGAGTTTCGGCTTTGGGTAAGTCTTATTGTTTCGGTAGACGATGCAGGACGAGGAGATGCTCGACCTGCAATCATCAAAGGCAACGCATTCCCGCTTCGGGAACGGGTTACTGCAAAAGATATCAACGATGCGCTCCACGGTTTGGCGGCCAAAGGCTGCGTTTCCCTCTACGAGGTGGACGGGAAGCCCTACTTTTGGTTCCCGACTTGGGCCGAACATCAAAGGATACGAGAATGCAAACCCAAATATCCCGACCCGCCTAAAAACAGCGGCTTTACACCGTCTGCGGAAATCTGCGGCGAGTTGCCGCAAGTTGCGGCGGATTGCGGCGAGCTGCGGCCTGAATCCAATCCGAATCCGAATACTAATCCGAATCCGAATACTAATCCGAATCCGAATACAAGTACCCCCCATGCCCCCCAAGGGGGCCGGTTTGCCGAATTTTGGGCGCAATATCCCAAGAAAGTCGGCAAAGGCGCAGCGGAAAAGGCTTTTGAGCGCATCAAGCCGGATAAGCAGACCTTTTACCGCATGATGGATGCCATATCTGCACAGAAGCGGAGCCGCCAATGGACGGAGAACAACGGCCAGTATATCCCAAACCCTGCGACATGGCTGAACCAGCGCAGGTGGGAGGACGAGCTTCCGCAGGGGGAAACCGACAACGTGTTCCTGCAAATGCTGCGAGAGGAGGGAGAGCATGACCCGTTCTGAAACACTTGCCGTCATGTCGATCTTGAAGGCTGCATACCCCAGCTACTACAGGGACATGAAACGGCAGGATGCCGAAGCGGTGGTGAACCTGTGGTCGGAGATGCTTGCAGACTACCCTGCGAACTTGGTCGCAGCGGCGGTTAAGTCCCACATTGCCAGCGACCGCAAGGGTTTTCCCCCGCACATCGGGGCTATTATCGCATCTATCGGCGAGGTCAGCAAGCCCGCCGAGCTGACGGAAGGCGAAGCGTGGGCGATGGTTGCAAAGGCATTGCGAAACGGAGGCTACGGCAGCGAGCAGGAATTTGCTGCATTGCCGGAGACGCTGCAACGACTTGTAGGCCATCCGTCACAGCTCCGTGAGTGGGCGATGATGGATGCGGGGACGGTACAAACGGTTGTCCAATCAAACTTCCTGCGATGCTATAGGGCAAGGATGGAGACCGAAAAACGGCTGGCTGCAATGCCATCGGAAATCCGAGAGAAGCTGACAAACGCTGCGAACCAGCTACCGAGCTTTGACATTGCGCTGGCGCAGCGGACGATGGAGGAGAGCGTGGATTAAATAGGGGGATAAGATGGAGCGGAAGAAAATTCTTGATGCCACATGTGGCGCCAAAACCATGTGGTTTGACAAACAGAATCCCAGCACCGTGTTTTTCGATAAGCGCTGCGAACACTACGATGGACTTTGGAAGAATAGCCCGGGCAGCACACTCGATATTGTCCCGGATGTGGTCGGAGACTTCACACATATGCCATTTGAAGACAATTCGTTCGCGTTGGTAGTTTTCGACCCACCGCATTTAACAGGAGCGAAAGAAACATCTTGGCTGGTAAAAAAGTATGGAAAGCTGGGTCAAAACTGGGAGAAAATGCTTCGCGATGGATTCCGGGAGTGTATGCGGGTTCTGAAACCGGACGGTGTGCTAATTTTTAAGTGGTCAGAGTATGACATTCCCGCCAGCAAGGTTTGGAAGGCGATTGGACAAGAACCGTTATTTGGACATAGAAGCGGAAAGCAATCAAGAACATTTTGGGCGTGCTTTATGAAATTGGAGGAATCATGAAAATCACAATCCCCGAAATCCCACCATCGCTGAACAAGTACGCAGGACGGATGAATGGCTGGGAGTACCGAGCGGAAAAGCAGCGGTGGATTGGTTTGATGCGAGCGTACTGTAAAAAGCAAAAGCCGATGGACAAGGCCATAGTGACCATCACCTACTACTTCCCCACACGCCATCGGCATGACCCCGACAACTACAACGGCAAGATGCTGATGGACGGGCTGGTACACCGGGGAGTAATCGCCGATGATAGCTTTGACCATGTGGAGCTGCGGCTAAGGGGTGGATATGATCCCAAAAATCCGAGAACTGAAATTGACATAGAGGAGGTACCCTGATGGGACAGAAGGATGTAGAGCGGGAGAAGCCGCTTTTTGAGGGACAAAGTGCCGAGGAATTTATCAAGCGCTGGAACGCTATCACCAAAGCCATAAAAATGCGCGCAGAGATGGCCGAGCATGAAAATGTGGTGAGTTATGATGTCATACGATAAAGCGTCTCCTAACGCCAAAATCGGCTGTTCTAATTCAAACGACCCGGAGTTCCTGGAGAAGCTGGTGCGGGAGGGCAAGACCAACAGGGAGATTTCCTTAATTCTCGATCTTGATTACGGCTATGTGGCCCAAATCTTGTCTCGCTATGGAATCAAGAGAGACCCAAACCGGCCATGTAAGAGATGCGGAGGGCCGATAGGAAGCACCAACCCACGGCAGTTGTATTGCAAAGACTGCCAAAAGGCCATGGACAGCATTCGGGCCCGCAAAAGCAGTATGAAAAAAGCTGAGCCGAAGAAATGTGAATACTGCGGGAAGGACTATTTCGGCCAGCCGGGACAAAAGTACTGCTCAAAGCAATGCTACAAGGACGCGGCGGCATCCGGTAAGTATAAGCGTCCAAAGAATTGGATAAAGCGCCGGGATGGGAAAATCGACATCGAGATAAGGGTTTGCGGCAAAACAACAGAGCGCCGGGAGAGCGTGGATTACTTCGAAGCCAGGGAGATTTGGCACGATGGCTGGATAGGCCGGGGCTACGCAGCGCTGATAACGGTAGATGGACACAGGCTGGAGACCCTGCCGCAAATAAAGACATTCTTCGGATTTAGGAGGGATTCGCTATGAGGAACTGGACGGCAGCGGCAGTTACGATAATCTTAGCTGCTTTCTGCATAATGGTTCTATCGGCTATTTCGGCCGAAAGGTGGAACCATGTGGATGAAGTGGCCCAGGCGGAGATCACCGCAGAGGAACAGGAACGCCGGGAGCAGGCAGCCTATTACAATGGTTGGCAGGACGGAAAGAATTATTATCTTGAGAATTTTGGAGGGTGAGAAAATGACCGTAAAGGACTACTACGAAGTAATCCGGGACATAGACCGGCTGGCTGCTGCCGTTGACGCAGAGGGGGCTGTTACCATCGACCATGACGATGCGAAACAGATATGGGCGCTGCTGCTGGACTACAAGGATTTGCTGATGGCTAAGGAGGTAGAATGATGTGTAAATGGCTGAAAGATGAAGTCTGTGTAAACAGCGATTGCCCGGCGGTTGCAGATTTTTGCCCCGTAGTAAACCATCCGGGCGTGTGCCGGTACGAGGAAATGGACAAAAACAAAATAGAATGTTGGCAATGCCAGCATCTTATGTTTTCCGACTGTTATGGAGAGTGTTCCAAAGGGAACATCTCCGGGGCTGTCAAACCGCATTTTTCCTGTGGTAAAGGCGTGATTAGAAACGACACTTTGTCGGTAAAGGAGGTATAACATGGATGCTGTGAAGTTTATAGAAGAATGCAGCAGAATGTGCAAGAGTTTTAGTCCTGGATGTAAAGGGTGCAAGGCTTTTAAAGCTTGCGGGAATGATGTATGTTGCGCAGTTGGTAAGGCATCAACACTGGACGCCGCTGCTCAGATCGCTATTGTCGAGGAATGGTCTGCTGCACATCCGCGCAAGACACGGCAGAGTGTGTTTCTGGAGCAATGGCCGGAGGCGGATATTGACTGTTGTGGCGTGCTGACAATATGCCCCTCTCCAATTTCTACATCGCATAGGAACGCACATGGAGGATGTGCAAACATTGGCGTCAAATGTCCTGACTGCCGCCGCGAGTTTTGGATGCAGGAGGTAGAGTGATGAAAAAGCCGCTTCTTTGCCGAATTGGTATGCACAAGCTGAACAAGTATGCGTATGTTCAGGTGTCGCGCCGCCGAAGCGACCGGCACGGCGGGAAGTACCACACAAATTACGCAGTCTGTGAACGGTGCGGAAAACTATGCTACCGAGTGAAGCGAAAAAGGGAGGTAGAGTAATGAAGTGCCCATACAGAGTGAATGAAGAGAGCCTTTGTAAAAACGGAAAAACCTATAACTACAAAGAGTTTGCAGAGTGTTACGGAAAACAGTGCCCTTACTTTGATGAATACCACAGGAGTAACTGTCGAAAAGTTACGAAGGAGATTCGGGGCTATGTAAGTCAAGAGGTAGAGTGATGGACTGTTTCAATCGTCTCTGTCCATTTCGGCGGAATACAACAAGTAACTGTAACCGTTGTGAGTGCTTGGCGTGTCAGAACAGGTACAAAGGGCCAGTTACATATACTGCAAGCAACCATACGCTGACCGCAGACGAAACTGCAAAGATTGCCGATAATCCCGATTATGGCGTTGGGGCTGGATGTTAGGAGGAGAACAATGGAGAAAAGGATACTTGACGTAACGTGCGGCTCTCGGACGATATGGTTTAATAAGCAACACCCGGCGGCGGTTTATTGCGATGTGCGCGATGAGGAGTTTACCGGTGTTTGGAGTAGCACCAAGCATGATTCAGAACGGAAATGCATTGTGCATCCAGACATACAGTGCGATTTTACGGATCTTCCGTTTTCGGACAACACATTTTCTCTTGTCGTTTTTGACCCACCGCATTTGCGCCGCATTGGAGAAAATGCGTGGATGCGGAAGAAGTACGGACAGCTCGGAGAGAACTGGAAAGAGATGCTGCATGATGGATTCCGCGAATGTATGAGGGTATTGAAACCGGACGGCGTGCTGATTTTCAAGTGGGCAGAAACACAGATACCGGCTGGTGATGTCTGGGACGCGATAGGTGAGAAACCTCTATTTGGACACCACAGCGGGAAGAAAAGCCAAACTTTTTGGGGTTGTTTTATGAAAATTGAGGAGGAGAACAATGGAACGACTGACGAGAAGAAGTGACACAGGACGCGCATATTACCCGCGCTGCTTTGAGGAGCCGTGCATCGGTGCTGGGTGCAAAATCAAGGACTGCCTGCTTGACGACATAATCTGCGACCGCCTCGCCGCCTACGAGGACACGGGGCTTGAGCCGGAGGAAGTTCTGCCGAAAGATAAGGCAGACGAGATCGCGCTGAAGCTGATGCGTCTTGTTGATTTGGAGAGCATTTGCAGCTACACCCGCTTGCGCGAGCTGGCCGAGGCCGACAAGGACGGTCGGCTGGTGGTGCTGCCGGAAGGAGGAGAAAACGATGGCTGAAGCTGAACGAAAACTCAAACCGTGCCCGTTCTGTGGCGGTGAAGCAATACTTGAAACAGTAGATGGCAACAGCCCAGAAGGGTTCTATATATACTGTCCAGAGTGTTATTTTGAAAGTGGCGTATATAGCGAACCAAAATTTATCGTCGAAAAGTGGAATAGGAGGTGCTGACAATGGCTGAATACATGGACAAGGAAGCGTTTAAGAAAAGCGTTGAGGAGCGTTATTGCAAGCCGTGCAAGGCGGAGGGAAAAGACCACAACGGATGCTGGTGTCGTGCCTGTTGGGTTGACGATATGCTCGATGAGGTAGATTGTTTCCAGATCGCTGATGTGGCCCCGGTGGTGCATTGTAAGGACTGCAAGAATAGCTGGGAGGATATAGGCGGACTGTGTTGCTCGCATGGGGTTTGCATTGACCTTACAGTGCCGGATGATTTTTATTGTGCATATGGGATAAGGAAAGAAGGTGAAGAAAGTGTCTAAATACATTGACCGGGAAGAACTGATACGAGACATTATTTCTGACATGGCTTTGTTCATGGGAACTCCCGACGATGTTCAAAAACATGACGAGCAATGCAACCGTGCAATCTCATATATTGAGAGCGCCACAGGTGCCGATGTAGTGCCGGTTGTGCATGGGCGGTGGATGCCTTTCCACAGCGAGGCTGCTGGTGATATTCAGTATTGCTCCGCTTGCGAGATTGGGTTTGATGCAAAGATGGATTATTGCCCACACTGCGGCGCAAAAATGGACATTAAGGACGGAGGTGACAACGATGCGGTTGATTGACGCTGACGCGCTGGAAAACCAGTTTGGAGTGTCCGATGAAGACCTCCTTGCACTGGACGAAATTCGACACGCTCCTACTGTTGATGCAGTGCCGGTGGTGCGGTGTAAGGACTGTAAGTATTATTATGAATGCGGTGTGAATTTTTGCGATCGGCTTGGAATGGATTGCCCAGGCGATTCGGATTTTTTCTGCTCCTACGGCGAAAGAAAGGATGGTGCTGAAAATGGATGAATACATTAACCGGGGAACAGCGATTGCCAAGTTGACCGCCTTGGAAGTAACCGAACCAAACGCTACAATGGCAGACGCAAAACGAGTGCTGGCAGATATTCCTGCTGCCGATGTTGCCCCGGTGGTGCATGGGCGATGGGAAGAATATTTAATCCCAAACATACTTTGCTGCTCAAATTGCGATTGGGGTATTGATCCACTTTGTAAATCTCCGTACTGCCCCAACTGCGGTGCGAAGATGAATGAAAAGGAGGCTGTCTATGATTAAGCCATACATCAAAAATGAAACTGCAGTGGATATTATCTGTAGTATCTGCGACAGAATGTATCCGGGAATGGACTGTGAGCCTGCCGACTGTGAGTGGATGAAGATGCTGACGGAGGAATCTGTTGATGCTGCGCCGGTGGTGCATGCGCGGTGGGCGCATCTCGGCGGGGACGAGTGGTGTTGCTCTGCGTGTGGCTTTGTCATCAACACTGAGGGCAGTTGGGATAAGCCTACTAAAAAATACTGCGAGGATTGCGGGGCCAGGATGGACGGAGGCGACAACAATGCGGCTGATTGATTCCGATAAGTTTATTCTTGCCCTTATGGACGCATCCCTATCTTCCATTGACGAGGATACAATCCTTGATCTGGTCGATAGTATCCCCACCGTTGATGCAGCGCCGGTGGTCAGATGCAAAGACTGCGAATACAGCTACGATGAAATAAGCTATCTGTGCTGTTCCCACGGCGTTTGCGTTGATTGCGAAGTGCCGACGAACTTCTACTGCGCATACGGAAAAAGGCGGGCGGAAAAGGAACCGCCGGAGGAGGGAGAAACATGATTGACTACAAGCGCATCTGCATTGACGAGCTGAAGTGCCATAGCTATAAGCTCCGGTCACTGGAAAGCCTGCCGGAAGAAATCCGCCGCTACAATGAGCAGATGGACGGCATCCGGTCTGCTACCAGCGATGCTACACCAGTAAAGGGCGGTGGCTGCGGCCGGGAAGATCATTTGATTAACGCAATCTCCCGCCGGGATGCGCTCTCGGCAAATCTTGCGGTAGTCAAGTGGCAGACCTCCCAGGTTGAGAAAGGACTGGCCTGCCTGACGGGAAAGCAGCGGCGCATCCTTGAGTTGTTCTACATCCGCCGGGAATATGGCTACATACAGCGGCTTTGCCAGGAGTTCAACGAGAGCGAGCGGCAAATCTACTACGATAAGGACGAAGCCCTCCGGAGATATGCCCTTTGCCGGTATGGGTTGACCGAACTGTAAAGTTTGCAGAAACATTGCAGAAATAAGATGCATATACAGTGTATACTGATAGCGTGGTAAAACACAGACTTCCCTTGACATTCCTCCTGGTGGGGAGCCGGGCCCCTAATCCCGGCAATCTGCTCCCGTAGCTCAATGGTAGAGCGGCTGCCTTGTAAGCAGCGGGTTATAGGTTCAAGCCCTATCGGGTGCTCCACCTTCATGTTTTACCTCCTTTTTACGGGGCCGCCGATGCCCCGTTATCCCATCGGCCGAAGATACATGACCTTCGTAAAAAAGGTGCCGCGCTGGCAGGCCGCAAGTTCGCAATAGTCTGCCTTACCAAAAGTAGTCAGAGAGTACCGAAAGGCGCTCTCTTTCTTTATGCCATAAAGGAGGGGATACCTATGGATTTAATAGTCCGCAAAATCCCGCAGAGCGACACCATCAAGGTATATCCGGTATCTGATGTGCATTTGGGAAGCATCCTACATGATAAAGAGGGCTGGCAAGCATTCTGCCGCCGGGTAGAGCGGGAGGATGCTTATCTCATCCTTGGCGGCGATCTCATCAACAACAATACCCGGAACGCGGTTGGAAGCCCCTTTGAGGATTATATCCGCCCGCGGGAGCAGAAAAAGATGATGGTGGAAATGCTAACGCCCATCAAGGATAAGATACTCTGCGCGGTATCCGGTAACCACGAAGCGAGGACAGCCAAGGACACCGACCAAGACATTATGGGCGATATCATGTGCAAGCTGGACATGGAGGACTACTACGCCGAGGATATAGCATTCCTCAAGCTGGAGATTGGGCGCAGGGTAACAAGAGATATCCCTATCACAAGCTATACGATGGCTGTTACCCATGGCTCCGGCGGCGGCATTTACACCGGTGCAACGGTCAACCGCAATGAGCGCTTCGGCTACACTATAGAGGGCATTGACGCTCTGATTGTTGGCCATACCCACAAAGGCACCATCAGTAAGCCCAAAAAGATCGTGGTGGACAGTAACAACAATGTTATCCGTACCAAGCAGCTGGTAGTTGTTAGCTGTACCGCATGGCAGCAGTACGGAGGCTACGCAGCCAGGAAGATGCTGCTGCCCAGCAGTGAGAGCGACCATGAGCAGCCGCAGACGCTCCTGCTGTGCGGGAACAAGACAGGCACTAAGCGGATAACCACGGTTTGGTAACAATAATTGGTAGCCCGGCATAGTAGACACCGGGAGGGATAGGGCGGGTAATGAACATTGTATTTGATTATAATTCTCCCAGGTGGCGGAGGAAGCGCCAACAGATATTAAGGCGTGACGGATATATGTGCCAGCACTGCAAGAGGTACGGAAAGGCGGTACAGGCTACAACGGTGCATCATATCAAACACGCAGATGAGTACCCGGAGTTGGCTTACGAAGATAAAAATTTAGTAAGTCTGTGTGAGGGCTGCCATAACAAGCAGCACCCGGAAAAAGCAACAGCAGCAAGGGGCCGTTACTGATCCCCCCCCTATCCGTTGCGCCTTCCGCCTGTCTATGGGGACCGGCGGGGGGGACTTTTTCCAACTCTACGGTATATTTTTGAGAAAGGGGAAGCCATGACAAAGGAAAAATGGGTTGAAACTATCGAAAAACAGATGGAAAAACTCGGTACGGCCGACCCATCTTATCAATCTGCGGTAGAAACGCTTGCAGACATACTGGAACAGCGGGATAAGACCAAGGCCGAGTTCAAAAAGTCCGGCGGTAAGTCCGTCATCGAATATACCAACAAAGGGAACGCCACAAACATGGTAAAAAACCCTCTGTTGATTCTGTGGGACGACCTCAACAAGAGCGCACTGGCATACTGGCGCGAATTGGGGCTTACTCCATCGAGTTTCCGCAAAATGACCGGCGGAGTGAAGGAAAAGGAGGAAAAGGGCGGCCTTGCCGCTGCTCTTGCCAGCCTTGAGACAGATTAAGGGTAAGAACTGGCCCGTAGTCCTTGAGTATGCCGAAAGCATCAGAGACGGGAGAAAGGTAGCTTGCAAGGAATTGCGGCAGGCTGTTGACCGTTTCTTTGCTGACCTCGATAATGACGAGTACGATTTCGCGCCGAAAGGGCCGGAGTTCTGTATTCAAATCATCGAAAAGACCCTCTGCCACCAGCAGGGGGAAAAGCTGGACGGTACACCGCTCCGGGGAAAGCCGTTCCTGCTGGAGCCGTTTCACAAATTCATCATATACAATCTTCTTGGGTTTAAGTTGAAAGGCACCGATGTGGTGCGGTTTCATGAAGCCCTTATTTTTATCCCTCGAAAGAACATCAAAACCAGTTTTGCCGCTTCCCTCGCATGGGCGCTGTCCCTGTGGTACCGGCGCAGCGGTTCCAAAACCTACATATCGGCCGCGGCTCTGATGCAGTCCCTTGAAAGCTTTAATTTTCTGGATTATAACATCCGGCTTATGGGCGAGGACGAGAAGCATGGCGGCGGTGTAAAGATAATTGACAACAACAACGAGCACTCAATGGAGGCAGAGCTTCCAGACGGCTCGTTTTTTATCCGCGCTCTGGCTGCAAACCCGGATGCGCAGGATTCTCTTAACTGCAATATTGCGATCTGCGATGAAATCCACGCTTTTACCAAGCCTAAGCAGTACAACCTTTTTAAGGAAGCCATGAAAGCCTACACCAACAAGCTACTGATAGGTATTTCTACGGCTGGCGATAACGAACAGGGCTTCCTTGGGCAGCGGCTGCAATACTGCCGAAAGGTGCTGGATGGCACCATCAAGGACGAACAATATTTTATCTTTATGTGCTGCGCCAATCCGGATGAGGAGGGAAATATCGACTATACCAATCCCCTGGTACATGAGATGGCTAATCCGGCCTATGGCGTTTCCATCCGGCCGGAGGAAATTCTAAACGATAGCTTGCAGGCGCAGAATGACCCGCAGCAGCGGAAAGATTTCTTCGCAAAGTCTCTCAATGTCTATACCGGGGCTATCAAGTCCTATTTCAACCTCGACGAATTCCGGCGAAGCGATGAAAAATACAACTGGACGCTGGACGAGCTTTCCAAGCTCCCAATAGACTGGTACGGTGGTGCAGACCTCTCAAAAATGCACGACCTAACGGCGGCTGCGCTTTTTGGAAATTACAAAGGCGTGGATATCATCATCAGTCACGCTTGGTTCCCTGTGGTGCAGGCTCATGTTAAGGCCGACGAGGATGGTATACCGCTTTTCGGCTGGGCCGATGATGGACTTTTGACCATGTGCAACAGTCCAACCGTAAACCACGCCGATGTTGTCAACTGGTTTGTTACAATGCGAAAGCGCGGTTTCCGAATACGACAGGTGGGGCATGACCGTAAATTCTGCCGAGAGTATTTCATTGGCATGAAATCGGCTGGGTTTAACATTATCGACCAACCGCAGTATTTTTACAGGAAATCAGAAGGTTTCCGGCATATCGAGCAGAGCGCCAAAAATGGGACGCTGTACTATATGCATTCCGAAGCATATGAGTATTGTGTTGGGAATGTCTCGGCCGTCGAAAAGACAGACGACATGATCCAGTACGACAAGGTAAGACCGACAAACCGAATTGATGTGTTCGATGCCTCCGTATTCGCCACGGTGCGGTACTTGGAGGCTTTGGATAAATCTAAAGCAGGAAAGAAATGGTGGGGTGATAAATGAGCATAGCAAATTTTTTTGAGCGCTTCCGCTCTCGGGATAAGCCCCAAACGCGGAGCGCTGTATGCCTGTGTGATGGAACTGGCTGGAAAGACCTAACCTGTTCCGGCTATACAGACCTTGCGCACAACCCGGAAATCTGTGCCGCTGTTGATAGGATTGCGTCTTTAATTGGAAGTATGACAATCTATCTGATGCAAAACACCGATAGTGGAGATATCCGGGTTAAAAATGGGCTGTCTCGTGTGGTTGATATCGAGCCGAACAGCTACATGGGTCGGTCAAACTTTATCCAGTGGATCATCAAAACAATGCTGCTGGATGGCCGGGGGAACGCTGTAGTGCTCCCAAAGACCCGGAAGGGGCTGCTCCGGCGGCTTGACCCGATTCCGGCGGCGTTTGTAGCATTTGTACCGAATGGGGAACGGTATTATAGCATCGAAATATCTGGGAAACCCTATGACCCGAATGATGTGCTGCATTTTGCCATAAATCCGAGCAATTACTACCCATGGCAAGGCACTGGGTACAGCATTGCGCTGGCTGATGTGGCAAATAACCTCAAGCAAGCGGCGAAAACAGAAAATGGTTTCATGGCCAGTGAATGGAAACCGTCTCTTATCGTGAAGGTGGATTCGCTGACGGACGAGTTTTCTGACCCGGAGGGGCGTGCAAAGCTCCTTGGCGATTTTGTTGCAAGCAATAAAGCCGGGGAACCTTGGCTGATTCCTGCCGAGCAATTCTCGGTGGAACAGGTAAGGCCCCTTACTCTATCTGATCTTGCGCTGGCAGACTTCGTAAAACTGGATAAAACGACGGTGGCAACCATTCTTGGCGTGCCGCCTTTTGTTTTGGGCGTTGGCGAGTTCAAGCGAGACGAATGGAACAACTTTATTTCTTCCCGTATCATGCCGATTGCACAGATTTTGGAGCAGGAGTTTAGCCGAAAGCTGCTCGTATCTCCGGATTACTTTTTCCGCTTCAATGTCCGCTCCCTCTACAACTATTCCTTGGAGGAAACCATCAAAGCTGGCGCGGAAATGGTTGACCGCATGGCAATGACACGGAACGAGTGGCGCAGTTGGGTGGGGCTTACTCCGCACGAGGGAATGGATGAGCTTTTGGCCCTTGAAAACTACATTCCCGCGGACCGCCTTGGCGATCAGAAAAAACTAAACGGAGGAGGTGAGTAAATGGTAGGAGCAAGACAGGCAATCAGCCGCAGTGGCGACTTCAAAACCCGCGCTGCTGATGGAAACCTCTACATTGAAGGCTATTTCGCCACCTTTACCGGCGAATACCGGATGTGGGATAAAGCCATCGAGCACATTGACCGAGGAGCCTTTGATGGTACCCTCGGTGATGATATTCGGGCGCTGGTTAACCATGATACCACAATCGTGCTTGGCAGAACAACAGCTGGTACACTGACCCTACGCGTTGACGATTTGGGCCTTTGGGGGTCCATCCTCATTAATCAAGCGGATCAGGATGCCATGAACGCCTATGAGCGCGTAAAGCGTGGGGATGTTTCCCAATGTTCTTTCGGCTTTGACATCCTTGACGAGGAAACCGAAATCCGGCCAGATGGCACAACCGTGTGGACTATTCGCAAAGTCAAACTGTATGAGGTATCGGTCGTTACCTTCCCGGCCTACGAGGACACCATGGTAGAGGCTCGGAAAAAAGACCTTGAAAAGATCAACGAGCGCAAGCTCGACCAATGGAGGGCCGAAGCCCTCAAAAAGCTAAGAAAGGAGTGCTGACATGGCACTGAAATCCATTATGATTGCCAAAAAGCTGGAACTGAAAAGAGCAGCTTTTGAGGCACTGGTAGCTAAAGACGCAGAATTTGCAACACGCTCCGCTGAAATCGAAAAAGCAATCGGCGAAGCTACCACCGATGAGGAGCAGCAGGCTGTTGAGGACGCCATGAACAAATTTACCGAGGAACAGGATGCCCACAACGCCGAAAAAGAAAAACTGTCCGCAGAAATCAAGGGCCTTGAGGAAGATTTGGAAAATGCCGAAAAAGATCCTCCCAAGGCTGAACCCAAAGCAGAAAAGAAAGACGAAAGGAATGATTTTACCATGAATACCATCAACATTCGCTCCCTCCCCATGAATGTGCGCGCCTTTGACGCTCTTCCCAAAGAGCAGCGTGACGCTATCGTAGCCCAGCCCGATGTGCAGACCTTCTTTGCGGAGCTTCGTAACGCTGCCCGCAGCAAGAGAGATATCACCGGTGGTGAGCTGACCATCCCTGTTGTATTCCTCGACCTCATTGCCGAGAATATGTATCGCTACTCCAAACTGATGCGTCGGGTCCGCATCCGCAATGTCAATGGCGAAGCCCGTCAGACCATTGCCGGTACTGTCCCCGAGGCCGTTTGGACTGAAATGTGCGGCGCCATCAATGAGCTGACCTTCAGCTTTAACCAGATCACTCTTGACGGCTTCAAGGTTGCCGGTTATGTTCCTGTTTGTAATTCCCTGCTGGAGGATAACGATGTAAACCTCGCCTCCTGGATCGTCGAGATGCTGTCCGAGGCTATCGGCCTTGCCAAGGATAAGGCCATCCTGTACGGCAAGGGCGCTGGTCAGAAGATGCCTCTCGGTATTGTGACGCGTCTGGCGCAGGAGAGCAAACCCAGCGATTACCCGGCCAATGCTCCTGCTTGGGTTGACCTGCACACCTCCAACATCATCACCATTCCCACCGCTTCCACCGGCGAGGCTTTCTGGGCTGCGCTGGCTGTTGCTGCTGGTAACACCTTCACCCGCTATTCCCGCGGCGAGCGCTTCTGGGCTATGAATAGCAAGACCCTGGCTGCTCTGCAGTCCAAGGCAATCCTTGCTACCGCTTTGGGCCGGTATGTCACCTTTGACGGTATGACCATGCCCATCATCGGCGGTGATGTGGAAATCCTCGAATTTATCCCCGATGGCGACATCGTTGGCGGCTATGGCGACCTGTACCTGTGGGCGCAGCGCTCCGGCATGACCATCGAAGCATCCCGCGAGGTTCAGTTCATTCAGGACAACACCGTATTCCGCGGCAAAGAGCGTGCTGACGGTATGCCCGTTATCCCCGGCGCTTTTGTGGCAATCAACATTAACGGCGCTTCCGTAACCACCTCCATGACCTTTGCGGCTGATACCGCCAACAACGCCAAGCTGTCCGCTCTGACTGTCGGCAGCCTGTCTCTCAGTCCCGCATTTGACGGCGATGTTCTGAGCTACACCGCTACCGCTTCCGCTGCGACTGCTGCCGTAAACGCCACCACCGAGGTCGCAGGCGCACAGGTTGCTATCGCCTACAACAACGCCAATGTGAAAAACGGCGGCACTGTTACTTGGCTGGCTGATGGCACTGCCCATCCTCTGACCGTAACCGTGAAGAACGGCAACGAGACCGTAGTCTATACCGTCAATGTAACCAAGGCTTCCTAAGGGGGGTTAAAGCATGACAGACGCTGACATCCTTGTGATCTTGAAAGTCGATTTGCAGCTTTCCACCGCAGCGCTGGACAACTATCTCTTGGCGCTGATCGCGTCTGCCAAAGAGTACATTGCCACCGAGGGCATCGTGCTCTCCACCAGTACGGGTGATGCCGTACTGGTGGAGATGTACGCCGCTTACCTCTACCGGCAGCGCAGAGAGAAAGTAGTGGCAATGCCGCGTATGCTGCGCTGGGCACTCAACAACCGACTGTTTGAGCAAAAGGTGGGTGGTTGATTTGGATGATCTCATTACATTAATCTCCCAAACCTTTGAGCAGAACGATATCGGGGTACAGATTGCCACAGAAACCACAACACAGGTCTGGGCGCGGCTGCAGTCCGCTACACGGGCGGAGTTCTATTCCGCCGGTCAAAACGGCTTGCAGCCGTCCCTTGTGGCGGTTACTCCTATCGCCAACTATGCTGGGCAGAAATTAGCCGAGTGGCGCGGCACACGCTATTCCATTTATCGCACCTATTTTGCAACAGGCAGCGATGAAATAGAGCTGTACCTAGAGGAAAAGGTGGGCAACGATGTCGAAAACGGTTAGACCGGATGAGTTGACAACGGCAATCCTGTCCGAACTGAAAAACTATGACCAGGCCGTTACGAATGGCGTAAAAAAAGAGGTTCGGCAGGTGGCAAAGGAATGCCGCCAAGACATTGTGACCGGCAGCCCGGTACAGACCGGCGATTATAAGGCCGGTTGGCGTGACAAGGTCGCATATGAGAGCTACAGCGATATCCGTATGCGAATTTTCAACAAAACGGATTACCAGCTCACGCACTTGCTGGAACATGGTCACGCAGGCCCAGGCGGAACCGCAAAAGGCTCTGCCCGCCCATTCCCCCACATCGGCCCAGCGGAGCAAAAGGCAGAGCAGAAACTATTAACCCGTGTAAAGGTGGTGATTAAGAAAGGATGACACTGCAAGAGGTCAATTCCCTGTTAAAACAGACGAGGATGCCCGTAGCTTACGGTTACTTCAATAAGCCGCAAAAGTTACCGTATATCCTCTATCGCGTCTCCTACTCTAATAATTTTGGCGCTGACAATGTGGTGTATCACCCCATCAACCATATACAGGTTGAGCTTTACACAAAAGATAAAGACCTAACAGCAGAGGGCAAAGTCGAACAGGCCTTGTCCTCTCTGTTTTGGCAGAAGTCCGAGAGTTACATTGAAGATCAGCAGTGTAACCAAGTAGTTTATGAAATCGAGGTGTAAAAATGGCTGATAAAGTTAAATTCGGTATCTCGAATGTCCATTACGCTATCCTCGACGGGGAAAATAACACCTATGGCACTCCCGTAGCCATCCCCGGCGCAGTTAGCCTGTCTTTGGAGCCTTCCGGCGATACCACACCGTTTTATGCGGACAACATTCAGTATTTCGTAGCCGTGGCGAACAGCGGCTACACCGGCGATCTCGAAGTTGCCGTTTTCCCCGAAGCATTCCTCAAGGATGTTTTCGGGTATACTCTTGACACCACCAGCAAGGTGATGATCGAGAATGCAAACATTCAGCCCAAGTCTTTCGCACTGCTGTTCCAAGAGGAGGGCGATGTGAACGGGACGAAGTTTGTTCTTTACAACTGCACCTGCACTCGGCCTACCCGTGAGCTGAACACCACGACCGAGAGCGTAGAGCCGCAGACGCAAACTGTCAGCATCACCGCTTCCCCGCTGGCAAACGGCAACTCCCTTGCCTACACTACGGCGGAGACCCCGGAGGCGACCGTGAACGGCTGGGACACCGCCGTATTCACTCCGACGACTGGAGGCTGAAATGAACAAAGTAATCGAGATCGACGGAAAAAGCGTAGGGTTGTGCGCTAATGCGCTGACCCCACGCATCTACCGCCATAAAGTGGGTCGGGATATTGTCCGTGACCTGCAAAAGCTACAAACGGCAGCGACATCAGAGGACGGTTCTTTTTCCGTAAGCGATCTTGAAATATTTGAGGATGTCGCTTTTATCATGGCTCGGCAATATGACGGGTCCATCCCGGACAATGTTGACGAGTGGCTGGAGCAGTTTGAGATGTTTTCCATCTATAAAGTGCTCCCTGCCATTTTGGAGCTTTGGAGCCTGAACAACAAGACTACCGCTGTTCCAAAAAAAAAATAAAACAAACCGTGCGTGAGCCCACCGGGTCAACCTTTATGCTCCGCTGCGCTGAACTCGGGTTATCCGATGAAGCGCTGGAGGACATGACCTGCGGAATGGTCTATGATTTGATGATCGAAAAGTCCAACGACGCAGAACAGTATGCCATAAAGGGAAGACCCGGCGGCTTGCGTGATTTCTTCGCAGGAGGTGGTAAGATTGGCTGAAAATGTTAAAGGCATCGTTGTCGAAATCGGCGGCGATACAAAGGGATTGTCGAAAGCGATCAGCTCGCTGAACAGCGAAATCCGTGGGACACAATCGGAGCTTAATAAAGTCAATCGCCTGCTGAAACTCGACCCGACAAATATTGACCTGCTCAAACAAAAGGAGCAATTGCTCGGGGAACAAATCAAAAATACAGAAAACAAGGTTGAAAGCCTCCGAAACGCCAAAAAGAAAGCGGATCAGGAAATGGCGGACGGCACGGAGATCAACCAAAAACAATACCGTGAGTTAGTCCGGGAACTGACCAGCGCCGAACTAAAGCTGAAAGACCTACAGGCCGAAGCGTCCAAGAGCCGTGCGGCACTCGCACAGGTTTCAGCAGTTACCGGCGAAATAGCAGAAAAGTCCGGGAACATTGCAAAGAAGTTTGCACCGGCATCTTTGGCCTTTGCAGGCGCAGGAGTGGCAGCCACAAAAGCGGCTGTAGAATTTGAAAGCGCCTTTGCTGGCGTTGAAAAAACAGTAGACGGCACTACAGAGCAGCTTGCGGCACTCCGGCAGGGCATATTGGACATGGCAGAAGAAATTCCTGCGTCCACTACGGAGATTGCGGCGGTTGCGGAAGCTGCTGGACAGTTGGGTATTGCCACCGATGATGTACTTGACTTTACCCGCGTCATGATCGACTTGGGCGAAGCAACAAACCTTTCCGCTGATGAAGCTGCCTCTGCACTTGCCAAATTTGCCAACATTACCGGAACGACCGCTGATGAATACTCCAAACTCGGCAGTACCATCGTTGACCTTGGCAATAACTTTGCCACAACAGAGCGCGATATTGTTGAGATGGCTACACGCCTTGCGTCTGCTGGTACAGTTGCCGGCTTGTCCGAACAGGATATCCTTGCATTGTCTACCGCAATGTCCTCGGTTGGCATCAACGCAGAGGCAGGCGGTACGGCAATGACCCAAACAATGACCGCAATAAGCAAGGCTGTGTCTGCTGGCGGTGATGATCTTGAAACATTCGCAAAGATCGCTGGTGTATCTGCTTCTGAATTCGCAGATATGTGGGGCAATGAACCGATAGACGCAATCAGTGCTTTCATCGGCGGGCTTGGGAAGATGAACGAAAATGGAGAGGACACAATCTCCGTATTGGATGAATTGGGGCTCTCCGGGATTCGCCAGTCTAATATGCTTCGCGCGTTAGCCCTTGCATCCAATGTATTGGACGATGCTGTTACAACCGCAAATACTGCATGGGACGAAAATATTGCCCTCTCCAACGAGGCAAGCAAAAGATACGCAACCACCGAAAGCCAGATGAAAATACTCCGAAACGGGCTCAATAACTTGGCGATTTCCATCGGTGATATCCTGCTGCCGATTATCAATAAAATCGTCGCAGGGCTTCAAAATGCAATCGATTGGTTTTCAAACCTCGACGATGGGGTCAAAAAGACGATCCTTATTGTCGGCGGTCTTATTGCGGCGATTTCCCCGATTGCAGGTATTATTTCAGGAATTGCCGGAGCCATCAGTTTTATAACTGGAACGGTTAGCCCGGCGCTGATAACGGCCATAAATTTCATAATTGCAAATCCTATCGTGCTACTCATAGCGGCCATTGTAGGACTTGTTGCGCTGATTGCAACAAAGGGTGACGAGATACAGGCCATCCTCCAGCGTGTGGATGATTTCTTGCAGGGCGTATTTACGACGGATTGGTCGGAATCGTTTGGAATATTGGGGGAAATCTTAAATTTCTTCTTCGCAACAGTAAAATCTATTTGGGATTCCATAAAGGCCGTTTTTGACGGTATTATCGATTTTGTTCGTGGCGTTTTCACGGGAGATTGGGAAAGGGCATGGAAAGGTGTGCAGGAAATCTTTAAGGGAATTTTTACGGCGCTTGTTGCCATTGCAAAAGCACCCCTTAACGGCATCATTGCACTAATCAACATGGTCATTGACGCAATCAACTGGATGATAAACGGTCTGAATAAGATCCACTTTGATGTCCCTGACTGGGTTCCTGTTTTGGGCGGTAAGTCCCTCGGATTTAATATTCCGACCATCGGAAAGATTGCTTATCTTGCCAAGGGCGGAGTTTTGTCCTCCGGCAGCGCCATCGTCGGCGAAGCCGGGCCGGAGCTGCTTACCATGGCCGGTGGCCGTGCCCATGTCATGCCGCTGAACGGAAACGAACGTGGCGGTATCACCATCGAAATGAATAACACATTTAACGGCTACGATAACGCAGCCGGTGAAGCTGCCGCAAGAAACTTGGTACAGGCGGTCAACCGTGCGCTTGGGAGGGCTTACTGATGAGAAAATTTAAGCTCCAGAACAGTGTCGGTGCCGAATGGGATTTGATGGACAAAACGGCGTACTTTAATGCGCCGGGTGGATTAGGCTTCGGCAAAACCTACTCCACCATACAAGCCGGAAGCGCATGGCTGGTATCGGATGAATTCCTTAACCAGTATGCCGTGACAGGCGAAATGATATTCTTCGACTATGCACGGTATCAGGCGTTTATTTCGTTTGTGACAAAAGGCCCGCTTTACCTGATGTATTCCCCGCTGGACACATGGTACAAAATCAAGTGCGAAGTGCAGTCTGCGGATAAGTCTGAACTGAAATCCGGCTATTTGGCAGTACCGATTACATTCCTCTGCTTCGGGACTTGGCACGAAGCTGTTAAGGTAACGCAAAGCCAAGCGCCAGACCAAGGGATTAAAAGGTACAGCTATACTTATCCTTATTATTACGCAGAGACAGCAACAGGAACTGCAAAGATAAGAAACGGAGATTTGGCATCTCCGTGCAAGCTGCAAATCTTCGGGCCGGTCGTCAATCCTGCTTGGGCGCTTATCAAGGCCGGTACCCGTGTAGCGGTCGGAAAAGTAACCGCAACAATCCCTGACGGCCACAAACTCGTTGTTGATGCTGACCCTGCAACAATGGAGATCGCCGAGTATGCGCTCGACGGGACATACATCCAAAACCTGTACCAGTCCAGCGACTTTTCGACCGGAAGATTTATCTATGCTCCGCCGGGAGAAAGCACTTTGACCTTTTCGCACGACGGCACGTCAGATATCGTAGCATATGTGGAGGTGGAGAAACTTGCATACTCTGTTTAAGTGCGAAGTATTCGCAAGGGATTTCACATTCCGAAGTTTTGCTCCGATTGAAAGCCCGGAGATACAGTTTGACTACCTGACCGTAGAAAAAACTACTCTCCGGGCTGTAAAGCTGGATGCAAAAAAGGGCGACTTTATAAGTGTTACAGACCAAAACGGGAATGTAGCTTATCAGGGGATTGTTGATGATGTTGAAACCGATAAAACGGGCGTAACGATATCGGCGCAGCCTCTTATGTCGCTTTTTGACGCAGAGGTATATTTCGACCGCACGACCTCTGCAAAGATCGAGCCTTTTATTGCTTCGATCATCCGAGATAACTTTGTCTCTTCGGGAGATGCTTTGCAAAATATATCCGGTATGACGGTGGAAACGACCTCCGAAACGGCCGGGGCGCTCAACCTAAAGGACAACATCCACAGCTTTTACGAAATCATCACGAAATCGCTGACGGCTTACGGCGTGGCTGTCAACATGAGATTTGACCCGCAGAAAAAGACGATATCCGTTAAGGTTGGTAAGGTTAGCGAAACGGCGGTAATCGAAACAAATCTACAGGCCATAGTGGATAAAAACATCATCATCGGTGACAGTACAGGCCAGCTGAACAAGGTAACCATCTACAACAAGGCCGATGAGACGCAGCGCATAACCTACTATCTGCACCCAGACGGCAAGGTCGACACAAACAACACGGACAGAATTACACCTGTGTTTTTTGCGGCGCAGTTTTTAGAAACGGATAACAATTTTGAATCTGCTGCATACAAAAAGGCTTACGAAGCGTTAAGTCCGCAAAAGTATGACAACATGATTGAATTGACGGCAAGAAACGACTGTGGCGTACTTGATACCTCGATGGCCATCGGCACAGAGGTTTTGGTCATTGATGGCGACAGTAGTTACAAATCTATCCTTACCGGCTATGCAAGGTCGCAGGATGTTACAAAAATGACGTTCGGCGTTGTCCGTGCCGACCTCACCAAAATTTTAATCCTTGAAAGGAGGGCAAACGCATGATAACGCTGCTCCAGTATAACGCATCCATCGTAACTCCAACTGATGATGCGTATTTGTACAACCACATTATCAACGACAGCGGCATCTTTACGGGCGTTGAGGTAACTACACAGGGTGGTAACATCATCAATGTTTCCGATGGCCGTGGAATAATCCTTGGTCGAAACTTTGTCGTGGAAGCCCAAACGATCAATGCGACGCTTCCGACCAGCGGCTCCGTCCCCGGTCGATTGCTTATCCAAATTGACATGGCAAACACCGAAGCACCGATTGCTTTTGTTACGCAGGCGCAAGACCCGCTCCCCGCACTCGTGCAGGAGGACATCAATGCAAGCGGTACGGTGTATCAGCTGCCGATAGCAACTTTTACGGCACAGCCGACGATGGTTTCCGATTTACAGTATGTTGCGCACACCATCAGCCCCGGTACTGTTTCGAGCTTTAACGGCCGCACCGGAGCGGTGACACCGCAAACCGGCGATTACACCGGCAGCCAAATCAAAATCCCCGGCTACAAGCAGGCAACCTCCCGGCAGAATGTAACCGCAACAGACACGGTAACGCAGGCCATCGGTAAAATGGAGTACAAAATAAACCGCACTTTTGTGGTTAAGCAAATCTCCCTCCCAGCGGCATCTTGGATGGGCGCAGAAAGTCCGTACAGCCAAACCATCAGCGGGCTTGGGACTACTGCCAACAGCAAGGTAGACATCCAAATGGATGCTACCTCCCTCGGCGTACTCATCGACAGCGGCACATCTGCGATATGGATGGAGAACAATAACGGAACGATTACGGCCAAATGCATTGGCGATAAGCCGAGCGCAGACATGACCGTACAGGTTACGATTACGGAGGTAACAGCATGAGCGTAATTTATGGTAATCCAATTGTTACCAACGGGGGGGGTAAAACTCAACATTGACTACGGTGCAACCCCTCCCTCTGATACCACCAAGCTCTGGGTGCCATTGGCCACAAAGCCGAGTGCTGTGGAATGTAGTCCTGCGTTAGCTTTTGGGAACGAAATTCCTGCGTTGGCTCCGTTTGGAACAGGGTATAACACATTTCAAATGAATACACCATGCTACTGTCAGTACGGTAATTATGTGTTTGCCCCGCAACCTTATGTTGGTTCCTATGTAGAGCTTATTGTCAGATATGATGTAACCACAGGAGAAAAGGTAACTTTGCCGTTAGATACAAGCATAAACGCTTTTTCTACTTACAAAAATCAGCCATCGTTTTCTGTTGGAAACATAATATATATGTTTTTTCCCAGTGGAGTTGCAAAGTATGATGTAACAACAAACAATGCTTCATACATTAGCCTGAACAACCTTTCTTGGCCAGTTACGAACGGCGGCTATTTTTTAAGCGGATGTGTCGACGGCACAAAAATTTATCTTTTGGGCACAAGATATGGAAACTCCTATGAACCTTCTGTTGCTGTTTATGATACGATTTCTGACGATTTTGTATTTTCAGGGCGTCTTCCGAATGCAGCGCAAGGCACACATAACTCTTCATGCGTTGCGAGTGGTGACAATCTATATGTTTTTGGTGGAATTTCAGCCTATTCCTACGACCCTTCAAAACACGTGCAGGTTTACAACATAAAAACAGGTGAATTTAAGCAAGTACAAATTCTTCCGTATGAAATCAATAGCGCTTGTAGAGCAATTCGTCAAGGAAAATATGCTTATATATTTGGCTCTGCTTCAACGCTATACAGGAATGGCATCGTTAAGGTTGATTTAGAAACGTTGACGGCAGAAAAACTTAATGTTACCTTTGCAGAAAATGTCACATATTCCGCTGTCGGGTTTGCGAACAATAAGTGGTATATTGTTGGTTATGCAAGTAATGTTCATACATTTACGGTCTCCTCACCCCTCACCAGCAACCACCTGTTCTTGCAAGAGGACTACGGCTACGATGGCTTATGGACAGCTCTTAAATCCAAAGATACTGACTTTAAGGTTAAGGTTATCAATGCCTACCTTGGGGACAACAACAATATAGCACAATTAACAAATGCGTATCTCTACGACAGCAAAGACCTCAAATGGAAATCCCTTTCGGGTGAAAGCTATGTAGCAGATATGCAGAACGCACTAAATATATTAGGGGTGACTTAAATACTCACCCCGGAAAGGGTGAATATATGAGTATTTTAGGAAATCCCATTACGCTGGGTGGCGGTGGAGCTGATTTGAACATTGACTTTGGCTCCACACCTCCCGTAGATACAAGTAAGCTGTGGGTTCCGCTGGCGAAGAAGCCGGATAAGGTTAAAGCCGATACTGTGTTATCATATGGCGATAATATGCATGAAGAAATAACGATGGTAAACGGAGTGGCATCATCTCAAGCTGCGCAGGCAAACGTGTTAAAAACCAAAAACGGTAGATTACGTTCTGGATATTTTGTTGATGGAAAATACATTTACTGTATTGGCGGAAGGTTACCATATCTTTTACGATACAATATGGAAACAAATACAATGGAATATGTTGGTCAGTCACCGATAGGTGTTGAATCTTCTTCCGTTGCCATAAGTGATGGGTTTGCATACATAAATGGTGGGATAAACACTTCGGACAACATTTGGTACAATGGTGCTGTTAAGATTGATTTATCTTCTGGAACTGGCACACAGCTTGGCGCAAGCTCAAAATTTGCGAGAAGCAACATTGGCTGGATGCAGTCTGTAATAGTGAACAAGAAGGTGTATCAGTTTGGCGGCGGGTATTCTGCGACAGATAGCAGCGGCAACTATAACACTGTTTGGATATATGATACTGTTCAAGACTCTGCGACATACGGCACTACATTACCAAAAAGAAGTAATTCTATGGCTGCAGTTCCAGTCGGCAATACCGTGTATTTATTTGGTGGACGGAAATCCTATGAAGGTGGTGATGTAGGCAGTATTACGAATGAGATTGTTAAGTATAGCATAACTGACAACGCAATTACTGTTTTGCCGGCCGTCTTGCCCCATGCGGGAAAATATATTTCGGCGTGTCTTTTTGCTGGAAAAATTTATATGGTTTCTGCCCACCCAGATTCCACATATGAAAAATATAATTATCTTTGTATTTTCGACCCAGCGACAGAGACAATTCAGAATGTTGGCCAAATAACAAATAAAGAGTATCAAGGAATGGGTGCCTGTGGAGCATATGGAAACTCCATATTCTTTATATCAAATTCTACCAACGATACATCGGTATTAAAGGTTACTCCAAAAACAGTTCTTGATAAGGATGTTTTGTTTATTCAAGAAGCATTTATACCAAAAAATAAAATTGCATTGGTAAAAAGCAAAGATGCAGAAGTAATGTGTGATGTTGAAAGTGTGTGGCTTGGAAATGACGCTAATTATGCAGATAGGCAAAGCGCGTACATCTATAACAATGCCACATCTCAATGGGAATTGGTTGATGGAACATCGGTTACGGCAGATGCGCTTAACGCACTTAACATTATGGGGGTGAACTAAATGGGCTATTACACCGAAAAAGCCAAAGAAGTAAAAGCAAAGCAGGAAGCCGAAGTGAACGAACTGCTCCAGTTAATCGCTGATGCAGTAGAAGAAAAATACCAAGAAGATGTGGAGGTAATCAACAATGTATAAGATGATGAAAAAGCTGATTGAGAAGAAGTTTTACAAGACCGCTGACGAAGCGCAGAACAAGCTGGATGTATTCTTTGCGTGCAACCGTCTGACCGATGACGAGTACAGCGAATTGACCTTGCTGGTGGAGACTACCTATACGGAGGTATAAGCCTATGGAGCCGAGCGTTATTGTCGCAATCGTAACTGGCATCGCATCGGTCGCTGCCGTAGTCATAACAAATAACAAAAGCAACATGGAGCGTGACAACAAGGCCGATATCGAGCGAGCCGTCACCAACGAGAAGCTGGACGAGCTTACAAGAGAGGTAAGACGGCACAACGGCTTTGCGGAGAGAATCCCCATCTTGGAGGAACGGACAACCGCCCTCAATAAAAGAGTAACCAACCTTGAGCAGAAGAAAGGAGCTTGAACATGAACGAATTTGTAACTTGGCAGACCCTTGGTACTTATGCAGGCGCAGTCATGATGGTCACCATCATCACCCAGTTTTTGAAGCAGACCCCCCTGCGGAACATCAACACTAACCTCTTGGCCTATATCGTTTCCGTACTTATCCTCGTGGGCGCAGAAGCGTTTACGGGAGCCGAGCTGACGGTGCAGGGCGTTATCCTGTGCCTGCTTAATGCGGTTATCGTGGCCTTGGCCGCCGGTGGCACTTATGATGCTACCACAACTGGCATGATTAAACACACTGATGCGGCTATTTTGGATGCCGAAGGAAAGGGGGAGGCCTAATGGCTTTCCTGACACCGGACAACGTGCGCTATGATAACGGCGTAAAAATCTGTGAGAAGATAATCCCGGATTCTGCGGTTTGGAACCGTGATGTTAAGGAAGGTGGTTACACCTACCGCAAGGGCACGACCTATAAGGCCAATCGTCCGCTTTCTGCGATTAAAGGCGTCACAATACATAATACCGGGCGCATCAAGATTCCTAACGGAACCACAATGGCGGAGCAGTACACCCGCGCTACCTACCCGAACTGCAATATGGGGTCTGTCCGTGTCCACTACTATGTGGACGAGAACGAAGCATGGCAGAACCTTGACGAGGGCGAGGTCGGCTGGCACGCTGCTGATGGAAACTACGGCCCCGGCAACAGCACTACCATCGCCATCGAGATCATCATGGACGGCACTGATGCCGAGTACAATCGGATTGCCGAAGATAACGGTGCAAGACTGTGCGCTGCTATCCTCAAACGGCATGGTTTGGATGAAACCGCAGTCTACCAGCACCATGACTGGTACGCAAGGAAAGATTGCCCTGCCTATATCAGACCGCACTGGAGCGCGTTTTTGGCGTTGGTGCGGCAGTATCTCAATGACGATACGCAGGCGCCGAGCGATTATGATAAGCTGGTCGCCGAGTTGGAAGACATCAAAGAAAAATACAGAACCGAACACGCCAGCGCGCAGGCACTGCGTGGGAGAATTTTAGCCGCTGTGGAGCAGTACGATACGGTGGCAAAATAACTCACTTTGCAACTCACTTTTGTTCCGAAAGTGAGTTTTTCATGCTTTTTTCAGCGGAATGAAAGTCGTAAAAACCGCTTGATTCCTACACTTTACGGCAACAACATTATTTTGCGTGTGGGTTCAAGTCCCATCTTCCGCACCAAAAAGAAAAAGACGCCTTTGGGCGTCTTTTTCTTTTTGGTGTACTGGGGAGCACAAAGCCTGCGCAAAGGGCCAGTCTGTGTGGGATGCTTTCCGCAAAAATATCTAGCTGATATTTTTGAGTTAATGCACGAATGGTATTTCGCTCGCTGCGGCGAG
>UMAL01038475.1_pt1 | contig 32381 bp, 26 predicted proteins | sample 1963691 | NCBI WGS metagenome assembly UMAL01 (sample SAMEA4835914, study PRJEB28245) | human gut metagenome | biome: gut microbiome; material: fecal sample | place: Denmark | collected 2008
TCTACTATTGAACGCTATGGTAAGGTTATCGAAGACATTGATGTTTTAGATGAAAAGGAGGCGAGAATAAATGGATAAGTTTAAAATAGAAACTTCTATACAATTTCCATTCCTTAAAATGAATGAACTTGTAACATATTCTGAAGTTAAAAAGCCTAGTGGTGTGGCATATATATTACTAGTTCTTATTAGTGAATCTAAGAATAAAAGCGATAGATTAGCTAATGTTCTAGAAAACTTTGGAATACCTAAATCATTACATTATATTTTTGCTGATAATATTCAAACACTTATGGATCAAGGAATTTTAGAAGAATTTAATTTCTATAAGTCCGAATTTGATAATTATCTTATTGGTTCATTCCAATTTACATCTAAAGGAAAGAAGATCTTTGCTGAAGAGTCTATTCCAACAGGAGTTAATAAAGATTTAAAAATATCTGTATATTACAATATAGCAATGAACGAATTGTCATTGAAAATGGATACTGATTTAGATCCTAAGCCATTAATGGATTGTGCCATTACTCCTGAATTTATGAATAGATTTAAATGTGAGAAGAATATTGAAAATTTCTTAAACTTTCAAAAAGGTAAAGGCATTGGTGTTAAAAAAGAAGAAATCATCACTAATGTAGAACAATTAGACCAAGAGAACTGGATAGCTAAATATGATTGTGACATGAATATTAAGGGTGATGATATCGAAATTAAGTTTGATGAATTAGTACTTCAAAAATTCTTTGATACTAATTACACTCAAGATATGGTTAATATGACCATATCATATAAAAACAAATTTAAGTTTAAATCATCATTCAAAGATAATTTAAAACTTAGTAAATATGGCTTTGATAGAATCGCAGGAATCATGATACCAAAAGAAATAGATGATGTTTTAAAACAAAAGAATCAGTTGTTATTAACAAAGGGTAATTATAAAGCTTCAAACGGATTTATGGTTACTAGTGCTGATTCAATTGATAAATACGATGAGACAATAGAATTTATTCAGGTTGATATGCATAATTTTGTATATGCTTATATTCCAGGCAATTTTGTATTTAATAATAATATATTTGATACTGTCACTATCCCTCTTGCAGTTAAAATCAAATTAACTGAAGAGGAATTAAAAAAAATATTAAAACCTTATGTTTATTCATTAGCTACTTATTCTGAAGATAATTTTAAAGAGCTAGTTAAAGTTAATAATATTACAGATGATTTAAAATTAGCTAGAGAAATAATTGAAGGATATTTAAATAATGATGTTGAAAGCAATATAGTTTTATTGAATGAAATGAAACAATTTGCTATTTCTAATGGTGGTATTTCAAATATCTATAGAGAATTATTAGAAAAAAATTATAACAGTTATATGGATAATATAACTGAAGATAATTTAGAAACTGCATTGAAAATAACTTCATCAATTCCTAAGTTCTTAAATATTCAAAGTAAAGATGTTTTATCAAAGATCTTTAAAACTATAAAAGTTAAGAATGATCTTGAAGTTTATGAAACTTTAGTAAATAAAGGTTTTGATAAGTCATTAGTTGTTTTATATGTTAATCCTGTAACTGAAGCTCTAAAGACTAGAAATGTTGAAGAAAAGGGCCTTATTGATTTAATCAATTATGATGATGCTTTATCAGAAATGAAGAAAGTAACAAATATTAATGATTACAAGAATTATTTATATGATGAAGAGAAGATTAATCATAATGAATTTAAAACTAACTATAATAAAGCATTTAATCTACAAAAGAACATTCAAGCATTTAAAAATAGTAATGAAGAATTGTTTAAAAATTATGATGGCTTCATGAAGTTATTCTCAGTAATTAATGATGATATTAACTTAGTTGAAGCAGCACAGAAGAATCCTAATAATTTAAAACTTGATTTAATTGAAAAGAAAATATCAAGTGGTGAATATCAATTCGTATTTGTTAATTTATCAGCTAAATTAGAAACAATACTTAAAAATAAATATAAATTAGATGGCAAGTTATCTGATATGTTAAATGATGCAAGAAGTAATGGTATAATTGACAAAAAGATTATTAGCGATTTACATGATTTTAGAGATAATAGAAATGCCAATGTCCATCCTGAAGATAGAACACCTAATTATGATGCAAATGATCTAAGAAGATGGGCAAAAGAAATCTTTGATTTGGAGGTGGATAAAAAATGAGTCAACAAGTAACAGTTGATTATCAAGGTATATCTATTCAAGTTCAAGCTAAATGTGACACAGCTGTTCATTCACTATGTCAAATAGATAAAGTCCTAGATAGAATTCATAGGAGTGCAGATAAGCTTGAAACTACAAAAGTTAAAGAATATGAAGAATACCTTCAAAAATCTAAAGAGACAATTAAGATAAATATAGAAGCATTTAAAAAGACTTTAGAAAAGTATAAAGAAGCTAAAGCATATTCTGTTAATAATCATCAGCCAGATTATCAACAATTTATTAACTTCACTAATCAAGTACAAGCTGAATCTACACAGCTTAATAATATAGTAAATGAACTTACAGGTTCTAAATTAGCTGTAATAGATCAGATGATTGAAGAAGGTTTATTAAATGCTGGTAAAGCTACTACACAGGCAATACTGGATAAATTAAATGGTGTTGTTTCAATATCTAGTGATATTTTATCTAAGATTAATAGCATTGCTGATGTTTCATTAAGAGAACTAGCTTATAAAGAAGTTCTTAAGAATGATAAGCTTAGTTTTGATGAAATTTTAGCAAATGCTAAAAATGAATATGATATTCTTCTTGGAAAGAAAACAAAAGAAGTTATACAAGAATATAAAGAAGAGCTTAAAACTAGGGGTATCTCTACTGAGGCGTTAGATAAAGCAATATCTATAGATGAAGCTAATTCTATTGCTAATGAAGCTATTACTGATGAAACAGTAAGAAAAGAAACATTAAAAGTTATTATTAAAGCCATTAAAGATAGAGGATTCATTGTCGATACAAAGAAGAATCTAAAGATAGATAAAGAAAAAAATATTGTTAAATTAGTTGCACTTAAAGCTTCTGGTCAAATGGCTGAATTTGAAATTCAATTAAATGGTAAGTTTATGTATCATTTTGATGAATATGAAGGCCATGCTTGTAAAAAGGATATTGAACCTTTCTTAGAAGACTTAAAGAATATCTATGATATTAATATTCTTCATGAAGAAGTAACATGGGAAAATCCTGATAAAATCCAAACTCAAAAATATCAATACATAAATAAAAATAAAGGTACTAATTAGGAGGTAAACATATGTCTTTACAAAATAGTTTTAATAAAATCAGAAGAAACGCTGGTATTAAAAAGTGTGTCATGATTGATGGCAATGTCGGTGACGTTTACTTAGATGAAAAAAATAGAATTGTCACTTTAAGAGAATATCTTGAAGCAATGTTCAAAGATATGGATTATCAAGACATTGTTTACTGGGATAGAGTTGAAGGTGCAACAGGTGCAATTGATAAGCTTATTTTAACTGATGATGTTGAAGTTGAAGGTGATGCTTATGATCTTGGAGATGATGAAGAAGAAAATCCAAAAGGACAACAAGGCTTATTTAAAACACCTGCTGAAATCTTAAATGTTGTTTATAAGAATGTAATAGATAAAAAGAAGAAGGTTGCATTTATCATTAACTGGTCTGAATATCTATTTAGTGTTAATGGATTAAGCGATGACGAAAGACAAAATATTACATTACTTGGTAAAGCTCTAAAAGATAGAAAAGTTGATTATTTAAATACTGATTGCAATGAAAGTGTTGTTGTAATTATTTTAAATAAAGCATCAGGCTTACCTATTTCTTTTTATCAAGGAAATCCAGAAGTTGAAATTGCTACACTTCAAAAGCCTGATAGAGAAGAAAGAAAACAAATGATTCAAAAGATAGAAGATTCATTTGAAGTTAAACTTAAAGCAAGTACAACATCTCTATTAGATCCAGAAAATATTGAGTGTATTGATATGCTTGAAGATTTTACTAATCGTGAAATTATTCAATTATCTAGAATGTCTAGAAAAGAAGATAAGATGACTTTTGATAAGTTATTCTATCTATTTAAATATGGTGAAAAAGAAAATCCATGGGAAAAGTTAGAACAATCAAGAGTTAAAAATATTAAGAAAGAATTATCGGATAGAGTAATAGGCCAAGAAGAAGCAATTAAAAAAATAGAAAAGACCGTTGTTAAGGCATATATGGGCTTAACTGGTCTACATAAAACTTCATCTAGATCTATGCCAAAAGGAGTATTCTTCTTTGTAGGTCCTACTGGTGTAGGTAAGACTGAATTATCAAAGGCTTTAGCTAAGTTTTTATTTGGTGATGAACAAGCATGTATTAGATTTGATATGTCAGAATATGCTCAAGAAAATAGTGACCAAAAGCTAATTGGTGCAGCTCCTGGATATGTTGGGTATGAAGAAGGTGGCCAATTAACAAATGCAATTAAAGAACATCCATTTTCAGTTGTATTATTTGATGAAATTGAAAAAGCTGCTAAACCTAATCCAAGAATTCTTGATATATTCTTACAAATCCTAGAAGATGGTCGTTTAACTGATTCTAAGGGTGAAACAGTATATTTTAGCGATACAATCATTGTATTTACATCTAACTTAGGTGCTAACCAAGTTCAAGCTTCATCAGATAAAGAAGGTGTAGCAAAAGAATTCATTAAGATTGTTAAGGATTACTTTGATAATGAACTTAAGAGACCAGAATTACTAGGACGTATTGGTTATAATAATATAGTTCCATTTAATTTCATTCAAGATAGAGAATTCCAATATAAGATTTGTAAAAACAAATTAAAACCAGTTATTAGAGGAATCGAAGAGAAATATAAACTTGAATTAGAATTTGAAAAAGAAATGGCTGCAATAGAATATATCTTAAAAGCAGTAGATTCATCTAAAGGTGGCCGTGATATTTTAAATGCTATTAATGATAGATTATTAGATCCACTTGCTATGTTCTTATTTGAAAATAAAGATGATCTTCGTTCACTTAAGGGAAGTAAGATTGTTGCTAAAGTAACAAAAGAAGGATTTAAGTTTGAATTCGAAGATTAAGTTTAATGTGGCTTATATAAAATTAAGTACTAAAACTGAAGGCCCTTATAATAGATGTTGTATCTGGTTCCAAGGCTGTAATATTAAATGTAAAGGTTGCTGCAATAAAGATTTACAGTCACTAGTACCTAATCATATAGTTACATTAGAAGAATTGGCAAATATAGTTAAAGAAGCTAAGAACAAGTTTAATATTGAAGGTATAACTTTAAGTGGAGGCGAACCTTCATTACAATCAGGATTAGTATTCTTTAATGATGAGATTCATAAATTAGGTTTAGGAATTATCATGTTCTCTGGAAAAGATAAAACTGAACTTAATTCTGAATTAGTTGAATCAGTTGATTTATTAATTGATGGTCCATTTATAGAAAATATGATAGATAATAAAAGAGTATTGTTAGGATCAAAAAATAAAAAATTATCTTTCATAACAAATAGATATAAAGAAGATGAAGGATATTTTAACAATTCTATCTCTATAGAAGAAGTAACAGCTGAAGATTATATCTTTATAAATGGCGACTAAGTGTCGCATTTGTCACGCTTGTCACGTGTCACAAGATATAAATACTAAAATTGATAAAAAAGTGCACCTTAGACTAAAAAAGGTGCATTGTATCAAGTTTACATATCTTTCACATATAAGAATAACATGGTTGATACGATTGTATCGGCCTTTTTTTATGGTTTTTTGAAAAAAATATAGGTTTATGGTCCTTTTTTTACATTAATATATTAAAATTAACATAAAATTCCCATGAAAATGCGAGATTTTTTAAAGAAACAGAATACATAAACTGGAATTAATAGATGAAATTATTGTACAAAAAAAGTGGAATAGTTTGTGAGACAGTAAGAGCAATAATTCAAAAAATGAAAAGGTTGCTCTTGTGAAGAGTTTAATAGAAAGTTAGTATAGATTCATATGTGTTGTAATAGAAGATAACGAATCCCATATTGATGCTTCAATAAAGAAAAAAGGAAGAAACATGACTTATTATTAAATTAATTACAATTAAAGAATGCGGATTTATTGTATCAATAATAGGTCTAATTCTTTATATGATTAGTTAACTTATAGTGTCACATTTATTTTCACATTTATAAGACTATTTAATCCAGTAATCTTTATAATTTGTCTATATACTAAATCAAAGACAGTTCGATTGTTTTTTAATATACTCTAGAGAAAAAGATGTGTTATTGCTATTTTTTTGTTTAAAAAAAATATTGGTCAGTTAGAGAAAAATAAAATAAAGAGAAATATTGTTTATTTCGAAAATTTCAGAAATAAACCTAGAAAATAGTGAAAGTGATAAGTAAAATGAGTCCCAATTTATAATTCACGCAAAAGTTAAGTGGCATGTATATATACAACAATATTTGCAGTGTCACACAATTAAAAATGCTATTGCCAAAAGCAATAGCATTAATTTCTAGCTTAAGAGGTGACCCACGGTACCACTTGGGAGCTTACTTATTCATTCTTGACAACTCCATAGGAAATTATCATAAGAGCTTTAATTAAAGCTTTCATAAATATCACCTCCTTAACACACTAAGGTTAACAGGTACCTTGGCACCTTAGTAAATATATTATATATGATTCTTTTTAAATAATCAAGTTATATACAGTTTATTTACGCTGACTAAAAAAATAATATAATAATAAATATATATAATGGCCTTATATTAAGGCCATCTTAAAGCATATATTATTGATCAACACGTTCATATTGATATACAGTTATAGCATCTTCATCTGTTACAGGTACATGATTTCTAGAACTATTAATTGCTTCCATAAGTTCTTCACCTTTTAGGCCAACAAGATCTGTTTCTTTAAAAAGATCACTATTAATAAATTCTTGAGGACTATTGAATCTAGTAATCTTTGTTATTTGTCCATATACTACCTCATAAACGGTACTATTATAAGCCCATAATACACCAATATCACTTACATCGATGTTACAAAGTTCATCGTAACTTGCTATTACATCGATAACTTTGCCTTCGTTTTTAAGCTTTTCAAATCTATTATCAGTAATTCCTGTTTTAAAGTAATGAGGATGTGTGAATAAATTTTCATCAACGCCTTCGGTTGGATATTTAAGGTCCTCTTCATAGATACAACTATTTGTATACCATCCCATATAGTCTAGTGAATAATGGTCGTTAAAAGTAGCCCATGCCATTACTCCACCCCATTCACGCATACTACAACGTACTGCTTGTCCAGTATTCAAAACAGGTACACACCCGTCGTAACGTTGATGGGCATCACCACCAAAGCAATAACCATGTTCACGAATTTCTTCGGCCACTGCTTCAATAACATCATCTGTTAATGGTGCATCAATATAGTCATAATTTGACCACCACGTCCAACCTACAACTTTGTAGGTTAATTTCTTTTCTTTGTTTTCATCCATAATTAAAAGTTTCCTCAAGTAATATTTTTAAAATAATTATATTAGATTATAGAGCAATTATACCATAGTTTATATTAATATTCAAATAATAAATAAAACGCTATGAAAATATATTAATATGATAAACATTTAAATTGCCATGATGAGGTATTGAGCTATATTTTTTATAAAAACTGGTTAGTCTTTATTTAAATAAACAATAATACACATATACTATCAGTCTACTTGTGGTTGATTTTTCCATTATTTCAGATAAATGGTTGAATATATATAAATATAATGATATAATGTTAACAAAGAAGAAAAAGGAGGAAAAAAGAAAATGAAGAGAAAAACATTTATTTTGTTATGCGTCATTTTAAGTGCACTATTCATTAGTAGTTGTAAAATTTGCGTTGATCCCCAAACTAACCCCAATGATCCTAATTATAATCAACAAGAAAAAATAGATGGAACTTATTCCGCAAAAGCATTGCATTACGGAAATATCCCTGAATCATATACTATTACCATTAAAGACGAAAAGTATAATAATGCTAAATTTGAAAAGAAAGTTTTAGAAGAAGATTTAAGGTTTTGGATAAAAATTGATAATAGCTGTGAACCTGAACAAGTTGTGTATCAAAAAGGTACTTCTTGTTATTACACAATAACAGAACCATATTATAATACAGTTATTCAAGATGAACCTGAATTATCGACAAATCAGCCCGCAATATCATATGAATATTATCTTTTTGAAACAAGCGATAAACTCTATTTTGTTGAAATGACGGTTGAGGTATATGAAAATAATAATAGTACGATAATTAAAGGGCAACCAACATTAAATGGATATTATGAATTAACTAAAATAGAAGATTTATTAAACACTAAAGGATATTATGTAGAAGAATCTAATGTTGGTAGTCTATTCTATAGAAATGGAACGCCTTCTTTCTTTGTTGGATATGAAGGAATCTTTAAAACTAAAGAACAAATTAGTGAAACGCTTGAACAAAATAATATGTATTCAACTTTAGACTTAAGTAAATATGATGATGAGTTTTTCAAAAAATATGATTTAATTGTTCTATCAGCTCAAATACAATATGGTACAATAGTTTCGGTAGAAGATATTAAAATAAACACAGAAAATGCTAAAGTGGAATTAACTTTAAAAAATATTTCTACCTCACTAATTGCTCCTGACATTGTTGCACCATACCATATAATAGTAGTAATTAAAAAAGGTCTTGTTGGAGATATTACTAACTTAGTAACTACTAGATTATACTAATAATATATTTTGAAATGAATTGTTTGCTAAAAAAATCATAATGGTATAATATATCATTAGGTGATAAAAGATGAAAACTAGATTATACTTATTAGAAGGTACTTATCCAAGTAAAGTTATTATTAAGACTAATTTAATAACTAAAGAATATACCTATCAAAACTCACAAGAATTTATTAACGACATTAATAACTTATTTGAAATTAATAATAATCCTGATACAACAGTAATACTTGTACTTGATCCAAGTATTTGTAGAAACATTGCTACGGATAATGGTTTTGGAAAATTTCAATTAGCAGGTTATAATAATCTTAATAATTATGATGATATAAGGTTTTATCGCTATGATGAGAAAAATGATTTAGAAATATTTGAAGATATATATCAAAAAGATATACAGTCTTCAGATAATAAATTATTAAACCTAGCATTACAAAAAGATGTAGATTTAGAACTAGTTAAAAAAGGTGAAAACCTAATAAAAGAAATTAAATGTGAAATTCTTGAAATAGATGAAAATAAAGAATTAGTAGAATATATTGAAAAAGATTTATTAACAGATAAAAAACTAATAAGCATTGTAAACAAATATGACAAGATTAATACAATTAATAATCTTAAAGCCTCGATTTATGCGATTTATCAAATATGTAATAACCATAATGATATAAAAGAGATCATAAGAAATTGGATTCTATCTACTGAACCAATTATAAAAAATAATGACTATACTACTTTAACTCCTAAATTTGAAAGCATAGCAAAAGTATGCGATAATTTGTATAACGATAGAAACTATTTAACTTTTGAAGAAATTGAAGAAACAATAAAAGATAAATTTAATTACTTAATGATAATGAATATTGATTTATTAGAAGAATATAAATATCAAATAACATCAATAGATTTCAAAGAGAAAAAGGTATATTTTAAACCATATTATTATTAGCAAATACTAAAATAGAGATTTGATGGATAGTCAAATCTCTATTTCTTTTTTACACCTTTTCGCATACTTAATAAAAGTACCCCTACTAATGTTTAATAGGCTTGCGGCACCAACACTAGTTATTTCTTTATTACAATAACTCTTAAAAACTTGTATAAAATCACTTGTAATTTGATAGGGAGGCCTACCCATATGTATTCCTTTTTCTTTAGCAATTTTGATACCTTCAGCCTGGCGTTGTCTAATATTTTCCCTTTCATTTTGAGCAACAAAACTAAGAACTTGTAAAACAATATCGCTAATAAATTTACCAACTAAGTTCTTATTATCGGTTCTAGTATCAAGTAGTGGAAAATCTAAAACCACAATATCTGCTTTAATATCTTTGGTAATACTAGACCATTCTTCAATAATCATCTCATAATTTCTCCCCAAGCGATCAATTGATTTAATAATTAACAAGTCATTTTCTTTCAATCTTTTTTTCATCTTTTGATAATTAGGTCTTTCAAAATCTTTTCCACTTTGCTTATCAATGTAAATTTGTTTTTCATCAAGACCTTGTTTAAACATTTCATCTAACTGCCTATCAACATTTTGCGTAGTAGTAGATACTCTAACATAACCATATTCCATTTTATTTACCTCCATTTAGTTATGGGTAAATTATAACAAATTTTACTGTTAATAACATACAACAAAGCAAACAAACAAGGAAATAATCGATTATTAAAAAACACAATAATTACTAAAAAAAGTATATATACTAAAAAATACCATCTTACAAATACGCCTTTATTATGATAAAAATTGACAAAATACCTAAAAAGTGATATAATACACTTGTATGTATAGTTGTCATATACGATGACTAATTTCATATAATGTATTATTAAAATAAAAGATTTTTAAGAAAGGGAATTATTTTAAAAATGAAAAGAAAAACATTAACATTAACATTGAGTATTCTTGCTTGCCTAGCATTAATTGGTGTAGGCTTTGCATCATGGATAATTTCTGCTGATGCTACTAAAAATGAAAAAGGTAACATTATTGTTGATACTGTTAAAGATAAATCATATGTTATAAGTGCAGCTAGTTGGAAAGATGGAAATTCTAAAATTTCTTTTGGTGCTCCTAAAGAAATGACTGTAACTGGTGCTTGGCTAACTAATGATTCAACTGATAAAACAGAAAATTTAACAGTAACATATCAATTAACAGTAACTTATGCTGATACTAAACCTGCTACAGGACTTGTTGATTCCAATAAAATTGTAGCTACTTTTGGTGCTCCTAATGATCCAAAATATAATAAGGCTATATCTGATGGATTAATTATAGCTCCAGAAAGTACTATAATAACAGAAACTTCTGCTGGCGTTTATGAAATCACTGTAACATATAAATGGGGAAAACATTTTGCAAATTCTGCTGAAGCTACAGAAGGTGTTAATCCATACACATATTACAATGGAAATGGAAGACAAGCAAATGATATAATAGGCGAAACATCAACTACTTATATGCAAGATGCAAAAACAAGTCTTAAAACTTTAGAAGATATTGGAGAAAATGTCGAATTTACTTTAACAATTGATATCAAAAAATAGGTTTTAAATTATGGCAAAGTTAACAAGAAATTCTTATAAGAGAAAAATTATTCTTTTCGGTGTAATTGTATTCATGTCTATAGCATTAATCTCTACAGGTTTTGCCGCATGGGTAATGTCACAAGAAAAGAAACAATCTAAATCAGGCAATGTGACTGTTGGTGCTGTTACAGAAGGAAATATTGAGGTTATTCTTGATGAATTAACAGTTAAAGATTTCAAGTTTGAACCAAAAGAATCAGATACAACAGGCCGTGTTCGTAATGATAATACAAATTTTGAATCATTAACTGTAACAGTAACTGGTACTATTAAGAATACACAATTTTTAAAAGAAGCAACTATTAAGATGAATGTAAAAGATACAGTAAAACAAGCTGAAACTGCTGGTTACATTATTTTACCAGAATGTGCTAATAGTGAAGTTGTTTTAACACTTACTGAAAGTGGTACAAATGAAAAGAAATTCTCATATGATATAACATTTAAATGGGGTTCAAAATTCGGAGGAGAAAATCCTGGTGAATATTATGACAGTGCTGCATTTAATCCAAGCGAAGGAGAATTAAGTAGCTTTGAAGGCACACAAGAAGAAAAAATAACAGCTTACATTAAGAGTGTATTAGATGCATTCCATGCATTAATGGATACATCTACATATGAAGTAGTCGTTACTGCAAAACTTAATTAGTAGGTAATTATGTCTCCTTCTGAAATACTTTCAATCATAGTTACTGTTATCGGGGTATTTAGTTTCGCAACAATATTTACGATATTATACAAAAGTTATGCAAACTCGCAAATTGCAGAACTTAATTCAGGTAAAAAAGACATTGAATTAATTGATGAAGTAATCTATGAAAAACAAGAAAAAGTTAGAAGGCGCAGAAAGATAACTGGAACTATACGTACAGTTGTCTTTTATGCTATTATGGTGGTACTTATTCCGTTGTTTATTTTTTCATTGATTAATCGATTTCAAAACAATGTCACAATGATAGGCAATAGAACTGTTATGGTTGTTGCAAGTAACTCAATGAGTTACAAAAATGAAGCTAATAGTTACTTATTTGATGACAGTTTAGGATTAAACAATCAGTTTAATACATACGATCTCATTATTCTTGAAAAAGTGAACAATGAAACCGACTTAAAAAAATATGATGTTATCGCGTTTAGAAATTCAAAAGGTAGTAATACCATTCACCGTATCATCGATATTGATTACAGTAGTACCCCATATAAATATACTACTAGAGGAGATATATACGACGAAAAAGGAACTGATGGTGAAAAACCTACTTTTGATAAAGTTATAGGTAGATATACTGGAAAACGCCTTGGTGGTGTGGGAATGTTCATCTTATTCCTACAATCATATGCGGGGATAATTACAGTATCATCGCTTATATATTGCTTATTAATGATTGATCGCATTGCAAATAAAATGGATAAAGTACAAGAAGAACGAATCAAAAAACTTGAAGAAGCTTTAGAATATGAAAATGAAGATAATTTAAATGAATTTAAAGCTATTTATACTGAAACAATTTATTACAAAGGCTATGCGTATAAATTTGATGAAAATGGTTTTGTTGATAAAACCGAAATAAATAACAACGAATACTTAGAAAAATCGGATAGTACAATGATTAAAGAATTGACTAACCAAGAAACTTCAGAAACCAAAACTGAAGAAATTACAATAAATGAAGAACAGGGAGAGTAACCTTATGAAAAAACCCTATTTTACAAGAAAGAACTTGATAGTTTTATCACTTGCATTCTTTTATTCTTTCTTACTACTATTTGTAGGTTTATGCCTAGATGGATCTCATCTACTAATAGGTAAAAAGAATCCAATAGCACTTGTTGCGGAAAAAATAAATTTTGAACCAATAAGATGTGGTGTAACAGGATATGTAAGTTTAATACTTGTTGCAATATATATATCTGTATTTGTAGCATTGTTCTTATACGAAAAAAGATATGCAGTTTTAAACAATAAAAAGCCATATAGTCTAAAAATGATTCTATCTTATCTTGCATCACTAGTAGCATGCTTTATATTATCATTTGGCGTTGGTATGTTAATTTGTGGAAAAAATGGCATCAAAACAATGTATCAATTTACTGGTCAAAGTTTATTAATAACAACATGTATATATATTCTTGCATTTGCTTTTATTGGTGGAATATTGATGTTTATTGTAAACTTTACTCAAGTTGATAGACCATTTAGAGCATTTGAAGATAAAAACTATCCAGTACTTGATGACGATGATCTTGTTAAAAATGATGTTAGTTCAAACTTTGATGCTGTACCATCAAGTAAAGTTAGTGGCACAGTAAGTGGTGAGGTTGGGATTGGTCAACCTGCTGCTACTGACAACAACAATTCAAGCGTTATTCGTCAAACAGAAGAACTAGATGACCGTGAAAAAGTATTCCCAGCATTATCAATGATGGATGAAGAGTACGAAGGTTATGCGGTTGAAAATGTTGTTAGTGATAACTTAACATTAAATGAAATTGCAACAAGATTTAGGAATTATCTTGCCAAAGAAGAAAAATTATATTTTGATATTGATACAATTCGTTTCTTTGTGAGCGGATTTGCCGCAAGTCATTTCATGATTTTAGAAGGTTTATCTGGTACAGGTAAATCAAGCTTACCAAGATATTTTGCAAAGTTTATCAATGCTAATCTATTATTTGTTCCTGTCCAAGCAACATGGAGAGATAAAACTAACCTAATCGGTTACTTTAATGATTTCTCTAAAGCTTACAGTGAAACTGAATTCTTAACAAGCTTATATCATGCTAACTATAATCCTGATATGATACATATGTTTGTACTTGATGAAATGAACATTTCAAGAGTTGAATATTATTTTGCTGACTTCTTATCAGTGCTTGAATATCCTGAAGAAGAATGGAAAATAAAAATAATGCAACTTCCATATAATTTCATCCCTCCTGCAAAATTAGATGATGGTGTTATTCAAATACCTAATAACGTATACTTTGTAGGTACCGCAAACAAAGATGACTCAACATTCACAATTACTGATAAAGTTTATGACCGTGCAATCACAATTGATTTTGACAATCGTAATGATGCATTTAATGTAAATGGTGACGCATCAACAATTAACCTTAGTAGAAGTGCCCTTGCTAAACTATATCAAGAAGCTAAAAACAATAAAAGTTATCAAATGACTGATAATGATTATAAAAAATTCCAAACTATAAGTGATTACATTTATGATCAATTTGATATTACTTTCGGTAACCGTATTTTAAATCAAATATCTGAACTTGTTCCAGTATTTGTATCATGTGGTGGTACAAAAGAAGAAGCTCTTGACTTCTTACTTTCACGAAAAGTTATTAGCAAAATTGAAGGCCGTTTTGAAGAATATGTTAAAAATGCTTTAAGAGAATTACTTAACTTAATTCATAAAACATACGGAAAAGATGTTTTAAAACGTAGTGAAAAAACAATTCAAAATTTAATGAGAAGGTTATAACAATATGAAAATCATCGAAGAAAATCTTTTAAAAAAGATGATAACACAACTAAATAATTACGAAAAAAAGTATCAAAATGTAAAAGAACGTTTTACTCATTTAGAAGAAATTGAGCTTGCATCTTTACAAGAACTTTCTTTCGAAAAAGATAATGAATTCTTCGATGAAGTAACCTTTATCTTAAGTGTTATCACTTCGATAATTGCTCATCCTCAAATATCTAACCGTGATGAAGATATTATCGAACGAGCTGAACAAGTTGGCAACATTACTAATGAAGCATTAAAACAAACAATACGCGATGCAAGTTTGTGGAAAGAAAAAGATTTTGAATTAGTTCCTGAATATATTCATTATCATCAACACATTGATGATTTAAAAATTTATGAAAATATCTTCATTGGTATGCTAATTCATCTAATTGATACAGAACTTACTAAATATGATGTTTTCTATCAAAGACTTATTCCAAGTATGCAAACTGATGCATTGTTTATTGAAGAAAGCGAAAAAATTGAAAAGACATTAACAAAAATAGATAGTTTAAAACGTAAAATGTTACATATTAAAAATACAGCTTTTTACAAAGAAATATCTAAAGTTAATTTAAATTTAAGAAAAATACAACCCACAAATATTTTATTAAAAAACAAACTATATAATTTATGTTATAAATTCTATCGCAAATTTGTTATTTATGAAGATAATAAAAACTTACAAATTGATTTTAAAAAGTATTATTACTATCAAATATTAAGAGTATTTAAATTAAATGAATTTAAGCTTGATGATAAAAATCAAAGTCTAGTATTTAACTATCAAGACAAAAAAATAAAACTAGTAGATAATGAAGAAAATTCTAAAATTAGTTTAGAAATTAAATATCACAATAATGTCTATAAACATCTTTTAATTCTATCAACTGATCGTGAATTAATAGATGAATACGCTGAAGATAAAGATTACATAACAACAGAAGTAATTTCCCTTTGGAATTTATATAACGTTGATACAAATGAATTTGTCTTCAACAATCAAGCAAGTGAAATAGAAATTGCTAGAAAATGGGTAATGAGTAAACTTCAAGAAGTAGTTGCAAAGAAAATGATTTACTCAAAATATTGCCCAATATGTAAAGATAAAAACTTAACAATTGAAAATGATATATATCATTGTAACAATTGTAAATCAATTTATACATTCAAAAAAGAAACGAAAGATGTAATTTGGTTTATTAAATTAAGGAGGTAACTCGCATGGAACAAAACATCCAAGAACCTAAAAAAACCACTATATTAATAGAAGACTTATATAAATCATATGGTGAAAAAGAAGTTCTACTTGGACTAAATTTAGAAGTTCATGAAGGCGAATTATTTGGATTTATTGGCCGAAATGGTATTGGTAAATCAACAACCATAGATTGCATGATTGGCGCTAAAAAATTCAATAAAGGTAGAATTGAATTAAACGGTTATGATATTGTAAAAGATCCTATTGATGCTAAAAAAAGTCTTGGATACGTTGCAAGTGAACCCACTTGTTATGAGGAAATGACAGGTTATGACTATTTAGAATTTGTTGCAAGCATATATGGTATGACTGAAGGTGACTTCAGAAGAAACAGTGAATATCTTTGTAACAGATTACAACTAAATTTAGATGAATTAAATAACCCTATTTCTGATTATTCACATGGTATGAAACAAAAACTATGTTTGGTTGCAAGCCTTATACATAGCCCTAAAGTATGGGTTCTAGATGAACCTACAGTTGGGCTTGACATAATGGCAGTAGAAGAACTTAAAAAAATGTTAAGGGAATATGCAAATCACAATAATACGGTTTTCGTTACAAGCCATAACATTGAATTAGTATCTAAAATATGTGATAAAGTTGCCATTATAAATGATGGTAAAGTTGTTGCATTATATGACTTAAATAAAAACCCTAATAAACGATTACAACTTTCAAAAATCTTTCTTGACACATATGGAGGTTAAAGATGCTAAACCTTTTAGCAAAAGACTTTAAACTTCTATTTGGAAAAGAAAAAAGTATTGCAAGAAGAATTGCAACTATTCTTGTAACCCTTATATTTATAGCGTGCTTTATTGCAATTGAAGTTTTTCTATTTACTACAATTTTAAATAAAATCAGTAAATATGATCAAGCACCAATTGCTTATATGAACCTATTTCTTACCGTAATATCAATACTAATAATTATTGCAAATATTTTTCAAGCAAAAAGATTATTCTTTAATGAAAAAGATATTGAACAACTAGCCAATAGACCAGTAAGTAATGGACAAATAATAAGTTCTAAAATGGTTTTCTTATTTATTATGCATTATGGTACAAGTTTATTATTTGTTTATCCACTGTTTGTAGCATACGGAATTATCTTTTCAAGAAGTTTCATATTCTACTATTTGGCTTTATTTTATCCATTATGTTCATTCTTATTTGAAATGGGAATTGCTTTAATCTTAGTTTATCCCGTATGGCTTATTAATAAATATCTTAGAAAACATCTAATAATCAGATTTATTTGTGCTTTAGTAATCATATTCATATGTTGTTATCTATATTCAAAAGTATTGAATTTATTTATTGCAATTGTCGCAGATAACAATATAAATGTTTTATTTACTACCGATTCAATAAACTTCTTTATGAATCTTAGAAAATATGAATTTCCAACTAACTTTCTAGTAGATATTTTTATAAGTTATCGCACATCAAGAATTTGGATGTATCTACTAATTGCAATAGGCGTGTTTGCAATTGGCTGTACAATTTGTATAGCAGCTTATGGTTATGTAAGAAATATTTCAATTAAAAATAAAGCAAAGAAAATTAAAAAAGAACCTAAATTAGTTAGTCCTAAAAAAGCTCTACTAAAAAAAGAATTGCTTTTAATTACTAAAAATCCTGGATATATTTTATCATTTACGGGTTTATTAATCGTTCAACCATTTTTAGTTTTTTTAGTAACCAAATCAATGAATACAATTTTTTCTAAAGGTATCTTTAAATACTATGTATCTGTTGTACCTAATTTCTTACCATTAATGGATGTGCTTATCCTAATGTTATTTACGGTAATTATTGCGCAAGGCGCATCAAGCTACATATCAATGGAGAAAAAAACAATTAAAGTAATAAAAATACTTCCAGTTGAACCGCAAACCCAATTAATGATAAAAGTATTAATACCATTAGTGATGTCAGTAGCTTCACTATTTGTAACAATATTAGTTCTATTAGTTGGTAAACTAATAAACTTCCCAACCTTCATATTTGGTTTCTTATTAACCCTTGCATTACTCTTAATTTTTAGTATGATTTGTTTAAGAGAAGAATTACACATAAGACATTTAAAACCTAGGTCAACATTTAGATCTAATTTATGTGCATACCTTTTACCAATTGCCTACTTTGTAATTACAGCTTTATTATCATATTTAAAAATTAACCTAATACTTGCTTACTTTATAGGTTTAATTCTAATTTCAATAATAGGAGTTATTATGGCAATTATACTTAAGAAGAATGCAAAATCATGGTTTATGGATTTGGATGTGGTGAACTAAATGAAAAAGAAAAACTTAATAATCTTATTATTAATACCTTTTGTAATTACTCTTGTTGGTGTAATTACCATTAACACAACCTTTAACTTTATTGAAAACGATATGATTGGGATAGATTGGTCTTATGATGAAATAGAAGGCATCAAATTAGAAGATAAACTTCACAAATTAGTTGCAAGTCCTATCTATGAACAAGGTTATCCCCCACTAAAAGAAGAAGCGCTGGTTTGGAGCGTTTATGATAGCGATAATCCTGAAGGAAATAAATATGCAAAAATTGTAAATGAAAATGATAACTGGTATTTACAACCATTACAAATTGGCGAAGTAAAAGTAACATGCTCAAATAAAAAAGGCAACATCTTTAAAACGATGACCGTTATAATTTTTAAAGAAGGAGCAATTGTTGTTCAAAGCAAAATCAAAGCATCACAAAATAATATTGATCCTAATATCTATTATGGTGAATATGACTTTGACAACAATCTAAATAAGCAAAAAGCTACCTTTGAATTTGAAGTAAAAACTATTGGTGATTTACAAATAAATGACTTACAATATGTAAATAACACCCCTGATATTATTGAAATAGATGAAGTAAATAAAATTGTTAAAATTAAAACATCAGGTGATGCAAGTTTTACGGTAAAAACTAACAATGATGAAATGGTAAAACCAATGACTTATTCATTTAAAGTAGTAAAAGATGGCGTAAATGTCTATGACTATGATCAACTACTTGCATGTACAAATAAATCAACCAATGGTGAAATTGTTGTACTTAGAAAGTCATTTGAATCTGTTAATAATTTAAATAATACAACTGATAATAACGTAGTATGTTTTGGCAACTATACAGATGGTAAAAAAATTGATTTTACATCTGATGTATATTCATTTGAAACAACCTATAATCAAGATTATATTAAAGCTTGGAACGAATTTGTAAATAGTAATCCAAGTTATAAGAAGATATCTAATAGAGTGCTTGCGGGGATAAGAGTTCAAAAAGATTTCTATGGTAATGGTTACACAATAAATCTTCACAATTTAACATTCCCATCAAGTACAATGGATGTAGTTGATAGTAATGGTAATAAAACGACAATTCCTGCTCTTTCAAAAGATGATCTATATAGAGGACCTCTACCATTTTACAGTTTAGGCGAACATGATAATATGCCACTTATTGAAGCATTCGGTCAAGATAATGTCGGTATGTATGTAGATGGCAGTGACATTTTAATCAATGACGTTAATTTAAAAAACTGTGATTTTGGTAACTTAATGTCAAACTTAGATTATGTTGGTACCGTTCTTGAAACTAATGGTAATAACATTACAATTAAAAATTCAAGATTATCTAATGGTAAACAAGTTGTTAGAAGTTTCTCTTCTACTAACGTATCAATCGTAAATTCAATGTTAAGTAACGCAAGAAATTTCTTATTAACAATTGGCTCTAACGATTATATTAAAGCAGATTTATTAAAAGAATACGAGTTTACTCTTTTAAATGGTGAAAAAATAACTAGCACAATAAACAACTATTTGATGAAAAGCAATGCGGGAGACGACACTTTAAATGCTTTCGTAATTGGTTCATTTACTGATAAAGAAAAAATGCGTAAAGCTATCTTAGATATCCAAAACGCTTTAAACGATGAAAGTTTAATAAAAGATATTTATAAAGGTAGTATGAACATTAAAGATACAATGTTTTATCGAAGTGGTATTGCCTCAATTGGTATGGACACGATGTTTAGTGGTCCGTTCCTTGAATCAAGCACTCCATCAGTTGTGAATATGTTGCTTACAGGACTAAATGTGCCATACATTCCAAATCATGTTGGAGGTATGTCATATCCAGTAGAACTTAATATTACCGGTAAGACTAAATTCTATGATTACAAAGAATGGAACAACTTAGATATCACAGGATTAATAAATGAAAATATATCAAGCTTTGTTGATGATGCTAAAGAAATTTTTGGTGTTACTGACGCAAATATTGGTGATATATCAATAGATACAATATTCCCAATTAAGAGTTTCTTAAAATCAAGTGTTGTTACAACAACATCAAGTGATGGTAAAGTCTATGTTAATATTCCAATTGCTTACTATGGTGGTGGTGCTAACCTCTCTAAAGTAACGTTTGATACAGAAGATTTAAAATATGACTCATGCAAATTAACAGTTGTTGATTTACTAGATAAATATTTATCACTGAAAGGAATTGATCCATCTAATGTTGATTTAAATAAACTTGATTTAGCAGTTATTAAAAACGTTATGTTAAAATGTGTTACAATCGTAACAGGCTATGAACCATTTAAGTTCATATCTGTAAATAAACAAGGCTATTTATTTGATGAAGGTCCACGTGCACCTCAAGCCTTGGAATTAATTAAAAATGCACAAGGAGAATAAACATGAAAAAAATTATCTCTATTCTATCCATCCTATTAATAGCATGTTTTGCTTTAACAAGCTGTGGTAGTTTTAGCACAGCTGAAGATGGTAAAATAATAAAAGCAATTACTACTAAAGAAGAAAAAGATGGTACTATCAAAATGGTAATATCTTATACCGATGAAGAACTTGCAAATGATGAGTTTATTCTTCCAAGAGGTGTTACAGGAAATGGTATTAAGAGTATATTTACGTATGAATCACTTGACAAAACAGGTATAGTGATTCGTGTAAACTATACAGATGAAACGATTGAACCAACGGAGTTTACTTTACTTCATGGTAAAAATGGTGTAGATGGTATATCAATAGCAGGGATTGAAACAACTGTTAATGAAGAAACGGGTGAAACAACCGTTACAATAACTTACACCGATGAAGAAAAAGAACCTGTATCATTCACAATTCCAAAAGGCGAAAAGGGTGAAACAGGTCGTGGAATCTTAAGTATCGAAAAAACTTCTTCAGATGAATTAAATGATGTTTATACAATAACTTTCACTGATAATACAACAACAACTTATACGATTTCTAACGGTAAAGATGGTAAGGATGGCATATATATCACTGATATAATTGGAACAACTACATCAACTGAATATATCGTAAAATTTATTTTTTCAGATAAAACTACTAAAGAAATAACTCTTGAAAAACCAGCAACAAACAAATGGATTAGTGGAAGTTCATTTCCTAAAGTAGATGTAGGAAATGACAACGATTATTATTTTGATACATATCATAAAATAATCTACACTAAACGTGACGGTGTATGGACATTAGTAATTAGTTTCAACGATAGTCAAGAAACATATAAAGTAATATTTAACTTAAACGATAAAACAGATGGTGGCCCAGAAGCAAGTATGCCTGCTGGCTTTGATCTTCCTTATTGTTACATTCAAAGAAATACTTACTTTAAACAAAATGGTTATGGTAATATCCCAGTTCCAACAAGAGAAGGTTATACATTCCTTGGATGGTATACAACTAAAACCATTGGCCCAACAAGTGGAGTATTAACAGATTTAACACCAATACTTTCTGATTTAGAACTTTACGCACAATGGGCTAAAAAGTAAAACAAAAATAATTCTTAGTATCTAGTTATCTAGATACTAAGAATCCATTTGAAATTTTATATATGCACTTTAGTAAAAAACATACTAAAATATATATATAAAACTTCAAAAGAAAGGAAAGGCTATATGAAAAGTAGTAAACTAAAATATTACATAACAATGATTTTAATAAGCTTATCACTAATTAGTATAGGCTTTGCTTCGTGGACCATTTCAAATGATGTAAAAATAAAAGATGATAGCATAATTATTGTTGATGATGTAATGAAATATAATGATTATTTAAGCTATACATTAACACCATTTAGTTATTATAAAACTGGTTTTGTAAGTAATACGGGAGAACTCACTAACGACGGAATTATTAGTGTTGAATTAGTTGTCAATATTGATAATTGTAAAACTAAGTTTACAAGTAGTAGTTTAGAACTTGAATTAACTTTAAGAACAATTGGAGCTGACACAGTTAACTTATTCAATAATGCTGATTTACCACTTACAGTATCAATAAATGGTACTGTACTAAATGATTCTCAAGTTACTAAGAATAATACTAGTGCAGTAACTAAATATGTTATTAATGATTTATCGCAAAGTTCACTAACACTTAGTTTTGAATACAAACTTACTAAAAACGACTCATTAAATTTTCAAGAAATAATTTATAACACTTTCTATAACAAAGAAGTATATTTTGGACTCAGTGCTAAAATAACGGAGGGGAATAGATGAAGCAAATTAGGAAACCTTTTAATATCGTTATGGCTTTGATATTACTCATTGTTGTAACAATTGCTACAATTGCTTTTTCATCTTGGCTAATAACTGATGAAATAACTGAAAAGCCAATTTACCAACCAGGTACAGTTGCTAAGTATTATTTAGACAATAAATTCAATGTTTATAATGGAACTGGCCAAGCTCCAACCTCACCATTATTTGCTGAAGATGAATTATCTTATCAGTATAGAAAAAGTGGTGATACAGACTATATATCTGGTAAACCTACGAATGCAGGAATATACGATATTCGTGTTACAATAAAAGAAAATAATGAAAAAGTAGATGTAGGTTATCAAATAAAACCAAAACCTTTTAGTAATGATTTTACTGTCCAAGTTAAGGGGGATAAATTCGTTCATACAGGTACCGCAATAACTCCAAAAATCACATTAATGGATGGTACAACAACGCTCATAGAAGGAACAGATTATACTCTTGATTATGAAAACAACATTGCTTTAGGTAATGCTACAATCATAATCACAGGTATAGGAAATTATGAAGGTACTTTAAATCAAGAATTTGCAATTGTTGGTACAGGAAAACTTGAAATTGTATGTACAAACATGCAACAGCTTACTTACAATGGTAAATCACAATTACCTGAATATACAGTTAAATGTGGCTCAGATGTTATTACAGATGCAATTGTAGAAATACAATATCAAGACCCAAATACAGGTGAGTATATTTATGGACAGCCAATGCATGCAGGAGTTTATACTATTAGACTTACTGCCAAAAAAGAAGGCTATGAAGATTCTGATATACTAGAAAGAAAAGTGACTATTAACCCTAAAGAAGTTACAGTTACCTGGGGAAATTTGAATTTTACATATAATGGACAAATACAAAAACCAACAGGCACTCTAACTGGATTAATTGATGGAGATAGTTGTGTTTTATCAATAAGCGCAGATGATAATAAAAATGCAGGAACATACACTGCTAGGGCAACAATTGGTAGTGGTGAAAATATGGCCGATTACAAAATATCAAACGCTTCTACGCAATATGTAATTGGCAAAAAAGATATTAGAGTTTCTAATACTATAGTTGAAATTGATTATAAATCTGGATTGACTTGGGCTAACTTAAAGTCAGAACTTGCTGGCAGGGTTAGTTATGATGGCATAATTTCTGGTGATAGCATTACGGCTACAATAAGTGGTATGCATAACGGAATATTTGGTTATGGTACAGATGAAAAAACTGCGCCTTATACAATTGTTAAATTAACTGGTGATGCTGGATACACAAATGTAATAGGTAGTACTTATTTAGTTACTATTAGCGTTTCTGATAGCGAACTAACGAACTACAACTTAAAGTCAAATACATTTATATTCAAATATAAAACTGCAATTTTAGGAACGAGTACTAGTAAATATTACACAGTTGAAGATGCTTTTTCACAATCTGGTGATATCAATTTTGTTGGAGATTCTACAGGTAAAACAAGTTTTGTTACTACATCTTTTTGTAATCTATCAATTGGAGAAGGATATCCATATAGTGAATATACATACACTGTATCTAGTAGAAAATTAGTTGTGCCATATAAGTCAACCTATCTAAGTAATTTGGATAGCCCTGCAACTGCCTCTGGTTCAAGTGGTACTGTGTATGCAGCATTGATTGTAGGCGATAAAATACAAATAAATGTAGGCTCAAGTGGCAATATATTAGTTGATGCAGAAATAGGTTTTGCTCAACCAAATACAACAATAACGTGCACAAGAGGAGTATTATTAAATTTAGGAACAATAAATATAAAAACAGGTTCAAAGGTATACGCATACGGATTTTTAAAAGGTTTTGATAACGGATTATTAGAACTTGAATCTGGAGCAGAAGCAAAAGATTGTTTTCATACATATGACTGGCCAGGTGGAAATACAGCAACAAAAATATATGAAAGTGTTTTACCTCTTAATGCGTGGTCACTTCATAATATATCTTGCACAACAAAAATAAATTATGGTGCCAATTATAGTGCATACATGTATGCAAAAATGACAATAGATGTACCAGCTAGTATGTATGTAATTAGATCGGACACTAGTCAAAGTTCAATGTTTGTTATAAAAAGTGGGTACATTATGAAATCTGCAACTCATGCAGTTTCAAAGCCTACTGATACAGCGTTAAATACAATAATTGGATTAAATCAAGCAACAGGGCAAAAAGATATTGTTGATATCTATGGAACTTGTGAAGATGCTAGTTTCCAAATTACAATTAGTGGTAATACTATTAAAACGTCTAAAGATATAGCGTGTCCAATAGGTTATATGGATATTACCGTTAAATCTGGTTCACAATTAGTATTAGCCAATTCGGATTACTTGTTTTTACCAGGAACAACACTAACTATTGATGAAAATGCAACATTAACAACTAGTTCTGGAGTTGATTTATCATTTGAAATACTTACCAATATTAATAAAGTTTCAGGCAGTTTCGCATTTAGTGGGAAATGTATTGACAAATTTGATGCAAAAATGGTGGTAAATGGCACATTTAATTGCAATGGTGGCATTGGAGGATTAATAACTACGTCTAATTTAAGCGGAAAGACTAAACTTTCCTCTACTGCAAATGTTTATACCACATTTTTATCACTATATAATGGAGTAGGTTCAACTAGCAGTGGTTATGCTGTTTATAGGGTGTCAAACTTTTATGGTAAAGCATACATAAATGACGTAAGTTCGTATTCTTCTTTTGTTATCAATAATGAATATACAGTAGCAATTACTGATAGTGGTGAATATTATTGGGTTGGTGCAAAAGGAACGGCAACTAGTTTTGATGGTACATTTGATAGTCAGGCACCTGAAGGAAAAATTGATAAACCAACATGTCTAGTAGAAGGGACTTTAATTACTCTTGCTGATGGAACGAAGAAAAGAGTAGAAGATCTTGAAATTGGTGACATTTTGTTAGTATTCAATCATGAAACAGGAAGATGGGATTATATGCCGTTACTTGTTAATGTTCACGCATATCAAGAAAGAGAATTAGAAAATGTTATAAATTTAACTTTTGATGATGGTACAACTTTAAGAATTGTTGGAGAGCATGGTTTATTTGATGTCGACTTAAATGAATACGTTTATATTAATGAGGATAATTTCTTAGAATTTATTAACCATAGATTTGTGGCTACGACAATAGAAAATGGTGAAATCAAGACTAAATATGTAACATTAATTAATACTGAAATTACTTCTGAATTCATAAAAGTATATAATCCTGCATCAGTATGGCATTTAAATTTAGTAGCAAATGATGTATTGACATTATCTGCTGGTATGGTTAACTTCTTTGAATATGATGAAAATATGAAATATGTTGAAGAATCAATGCAAAGAGATATAGAAAAATATGGTTTATATACTTATGATGATTTTGCAGAATATGTATCAGAAGAAGTTTTCAACGCATTCCCATTCAAATATTTCAAGGTTGCTGTTGGCAAAGGATTGATAACATATGAAGATATTTTAGAATTGATTGAATTCTATAACAGCAGTAATTCAATTAAATAACTTAAAAGTGATAATAGATTTGTTAGTCTATTATCACTTTTTACTTCTATTTAATTCTTTTAAGTATTTTTCTTTTTAAGTTATTTAAAATTTTGTATAATATATTGTGTGGGTGAAGTATGAAAAACATAGGGTATTATAGTAGTGGTAAGTATTTATACGAAATCATAGAAGAAAATGGCTATATTGTCAAAATTGGGGTTGTAGATTCAATCCGTGATGGTGTTTCTTCATCTTTAGTAATTGATGAATGTATTAAAGAATTAGATGAATATTTTAATAAAAAAAGAACTGTGTTTAATGTTCCAATTAAACAATTTGGAACAGAGTTTCAAATGAAGGTATTTGAAGTATTAAAGTCAATACCTTATGGGCATACTTTATCATATAAGGATGTTGCAATATTAATTGGTAAACCTAAAGCATCAAGAGCAGTAGGCAATGCATGTAATAAGAATCCAATTATGATTGTTGTGCCATGCCACAGAGTTATTGGTAAAAATGGTAAACTTGTAGGTTTTGCGTATGGTACAGATCTAAAAGAAGAATTACTAGAATTAGAGAGGTAATTTATGAATGTAATCGATTATTTAAAAAAATATGGTAATATCAGTTTTACTGATAAACCTTTTAATGAAGTAGATGCATTAGTATATAGTCAATTATCTTACTTTGATTTTTCTGATACACCATGTTGTAATGAAAATCTAGATTATAGTTTAAAATCATTTCTTGATAATGATTATAATAAGAAAAGGGTTGCCGCAATCTGGAATGCTAAAGAAAATCATAGGTTTGCAATGGAATTGAAAAAGAGTTCTAGGTTTTATAATAGTGGAGTTGGTTTTTATCGTTTTGACATATGTAATCAGACGGAAAAACAATTTTCCGCATGTGTATTCTCAATAACTGATGGTTTATATTACATAGGTTACCGGGGGACTGATGCTAGTTTTGTAGGATGGAAAGAAGATTTAAATTTAGGTTATTTAGATGTTATTCCTTCTCAAAAAGAAGCTTTAGATTATTTTGTTAATTTTGCAAGTAAATATGATGGTACATATATAATAGGTGGTCACTCTAAGGGTGGAAATCTTGCGGTATACGCCGCAACCTTTGCCCCAAGTGAACTAAAAGCAAAAATTAAAATGGTGTATAGCCATGATGGACCTGGCTTCTTACCAAACTTTTATAAGACTCAAGAATTTGAAAATATTCAAAGTAGAATATGTAAAATTATTCCTAAAGCAGCTGTAGTTGGTCTTATAATGGAACAATATAATAATTATAAAGTTGTTAATAGTAAAGCTGTTTTATTATTACAACATGATTTGTTAAAATGGCAAATTGTTGATGACCATTTAGATTATGTAAGTGATGTAAATAAATTTTCTAAACATACCAGAAAAACTATGAACTCTTGGATTAGTGATATGGATATGGAAACAAGAAAAGTTTTTGTTAATACAATATATGAATTAATAGTAGAAACAAAAGCGGAAAGAATTTCACAATTTCTAAAGAATTGGCCTAAGAATTTAGTAACAATTAACAAGAAAGTAAAAGATCTAGATCCTCAGGTAAGAAAGTGTGTATTACAAGCATTCAATGAATTCTTCAAGCTATATATTAAACGTAATTAGTTAAACGTTTTCTTGTAGCAAAAACAAAGCATAAATATATAACATTTAGTATAATAGGAAATAGAAGGATGAATAATATGCAGAAAGTAATTAAAAAAAGAAGTTATGAAATGGATATGACAGAAGGGCCATTCTTTAAAAAGATTGTCCTTTTTTGTATACCCTTAATGTTAACAGGTATATTACAATTATTATATAATGCGGCTGATTTAATTATCGTAGGAAAGTTTGGTACAACTAGTGGAGCTGTTGGAGCAGTTGGTTCAACTTCTGCTTTAATAAATCTAATAGTTAACTTATTTATGGGATTATCAGTTGGAGCTAATGTTCTTGCCGCAAGACGCTTTGCTTCAAAAGATAATGATGGATTATCTAGAGTAGTACATACATCTATAACTGTAAGTTTTATCTTTGGGATATTTCTTGGAATTATTGGCTTTATTTTCGCAAAACAATTCTTACAATTAATGAACAATGAAAGAAGTCTTGCTGTAACATATTTAAAAATATATTTTATTGGTATGCCATTTAATATGTTATATAATTTTGCCGCAAGTATTCTTCGTGGTATTGGTGATACTAAAAGACCATTATATTATCTAACAATTGCCGGAGCTATTAATGTAGTTTTAAATATTATATTTGTTGCAGTATTCCATCTTGATGTCGATGGGGTTGCTATAGCAACAGTAATTTCTCAAGTAATATCTTGTGTCTTAATAATTAATTGTTTATTAAAAACTAAAGAAGCTTATGGTTTTTCATTTAAGAAGATTCATATATATAAAGATGAATTAATTGAAATAACTAAAATTGGACTTCCTGCTGGTATCCAAGGTTCAGTATTCTCAATTTCAAATGTAATAATTCAAACATCAGTAAATCGCTTTGACCCTTATTTTGATTTCGTAATGGATGGTAACTCAATAGCTCAAAGTCTAGAAGGCTTTGTATATACATCGATGAACTCCGTATATCATGCAGCTCTTGCATTTACAGGTCAAAATGTAGGTGCTAACAAACTTAAAAATGTCACCAAAGTAACCATAAATTGTTTAGCATTAGTAACAATCATTGGGGTTGTAATGGGTGGTTCATTCTACTTACTTGGTGGACCTTTATCAAGTATCTATGCAAACAAGAATGAAGCTAACTATTTAGATCAAATAGCTGTATCATGTTTTAGATTAAATTATTTATGTTTACCATATTTCTTATGTGGTATTATGGATGTAATGGTTGGTATTCTAAGAGGTCTTGGATATTCAATTATGCCAATGATTGTTTCAATTCTTGGTGTATGTGGATTTAGAATTGGTTGGATATATTTAATTTTCTATAATGTAACTGATTTTACTCGTTGGCAAGATTTACACTATTTATATATATCATATCCAATATCATGGATTATAACTTTTGCTATTCATTTAACATGTTATGAAGTAATATATCATAAATTACTAAAAAAAGATAAAATGGCAAATGAAATAGTTTAGGTACATATATGAAAGTAATTAAATTTGAAGAGATTAATTCAACTAATGAATATGCTAAAATTGCTTATCAAGAACTTGATAATAACATCGTGATTATCGCAAAACATCAAACTGCAGGGAAAGGTAGACTTGGTAGAACTTGGTTAGATAAAGATGCCAATAGCGCTTTATTTACTATTTTAATTAAAGACCATCTTAATACTTCCAACATTAGTAATTTAACTCTATTAATGGCAACTAGTGTATTAAAAGTATTAAATAATATAACACCAGGTTTTTCCATTAAATGGCCTAATGATATATATTATCAAGATAAAAAAGTTGTAGGAATCTTAACTGAGAGTAAGATTAATAATAATAATGTAGAATACGTTATTATCGGAGTTGGTATTAATGTTAATCAAAGTGAATTTGAAGATTCACTAAATGCTATATCAGTAAGACAAATAACAAATCAAAAAACAAATATAGATACATTAATAATAGAAATTGCAACAACGTTTATTAGTGATTTAACTAATTATTTTAAAAATGATTTAACATATTTACAAATTATTGAAGATAATTTCTACTTAAAAGATAAACAAGTAACTTTTATTTATAACAACGAAGAAAGAACTGGTAAAGTTGTAGGAATAGATAAATTTGGTGGAATCTTAATTGAAGAGAATAATACAATTAAATCATATCAAACAGGAGAAATGTTGTTAAAGAAAAAATAATGAGGAAATATGAAAAAAATTTTACTAAAATTAAGTATTGTAATTATTGTTGTGCTTTGTGTATTTTTTGTTGGTTGTAATAAGAAAGAAAATAGTCAACCAGAAACTAAATTAAACGATAGTACTAAATGGTTCACTGAAGAAGAACTTTCAAAAAAAGGTTTGTCAGGCCTTGGTGCACCAACTGGTTTAAGTGGTCAAATGTCTACTAGTGATAGTTGGTTTAATAATGGTTATTCTTTTTCACAAGTATGTCCAAATGAAGATGTTTTCTTCGAAAACGCTGAAAAATATTTCGAATATTTTAAAGAACATTATAGTGGCTTATTTGGTAAAATTACCATTGAAAAACTTTCAATTAGTAGTAATGAAAATTGGTATATAATTGAACAAAGTAATAATATTGAAGATTACTTTGATGATAACCCTAGTAAATTATATGAATTTTATTATGTAACTGATAACACATTAGAAGATGGCTATTTCAAAAAAGGCACTGTATATACTTTTGAAATAAGATATGAATTTGATACTAATCGCAATGCCTACTGTTTTAAACTATTTGTTGAAAGTGCTGATGGAAGTCATAACGGTATGTATACAAATTACTATAAAACAAGATAATTTGGAAAAACTGGTAGAAATATCAGTTTTTTTATTGTTATTAATTGTCTTTTTTAATAAAAATTAATAAAAAAATTTACAAAAATAAAATAATTTGATATAATGATTGTGTGGGGCAAAACCCATACTCTAAGATGGTTACGTAATTACCTTAAAGTATAGTAGTATAATACGGGGGAAAAGATTTACTCTCTTAGATATAAGGGAGATTTTTGTTTTAAAGGCCAAGTATTAAGGGGGAAAAACATGAAAAGTTATTTAGTGTTTAAAGAACCATCAGAGAATTTTTAGTTGCATGATATGCAACAAAAGCAAAATTAAAACAAAAAGAAATGGGGAAAAATATGAAAAAAATAGCAATAGTAATTTTATTTTTATTGACACTTTGTCTTTGTGGTTGCGAGCGAAATGAAGGCGAAATTATGGAAAATGATCCTTTCTATAGTTTACAAAAGATTTATAATGATAAACTACTTACGCGAGACGAATTAAGAAAAGTAAATAGAAAATATTATGAAGAAACTGATTTTGATTTAAGTGAAGATTTAGCTAATCAAATCAAAGATGATTATCGACGTGTATACAAAGTAAAAGATGATGAAGAGATTATCATAAATCGTTGTATAGGTATTTATGAAAATTTGGTAGTCATTATGATTTCTAGTGAAAACCAGATTTTTCATAGTTGTATAATAGAAGAAATGATTGGTGGCTTTTCTTTTACATATGTTTGCGATCAAAAAATTATTGTTTGGAAAAAAACTAAATAGGAGATTAATTCTGTTTTTGATAAATGTTGAAAATTGGTCTATAATTATATAGGGCAAACAGAATTACCCATTATATAAAAAAGATTTTATATAATATTATTTACAACGAGAAACGAACTAATTAAGGGGTGAAAACATGGAATTTGAAAAATATACCAAAAAATCTTTTGTATTATTAGGAATGGAAGGAAGTGTTCACGGGGATCCAATAATTATATTAAAACTTTGGAAGTATGCCAATCTACGCCACGAAAGAATTGAACAATATATCATCAGAAATGAAGAAGGAAAGATTGATGGTGTGTGGGGAGCAAAAAGTGATTTTTCCTATTCTTTTAAACCTTGGGAAAATAATCACACCGAAGGAATTTACCTTGCGGGGGTGGAATGCGTAGAAGATGCCGAACCACCGAGAGGATGGGACAAATGGATTATGCCAGGTTATGAATATATAAAGGTAGAGTGTGTAGAAGATGACAACCTTTTCAATGAAATGACTTTTAATGAAGCAATGCAATATTTTGATGAAAATAGCATTGAAGTAATTGCTTCAGTTCAAGAATATACTGATTTAAAAACTAGGAAAAACTATCTACTTTTTCCAATAAAAGAATTAAAAGATTAAATAAAAACTAAAGTATAATTAGATTTTATACTTGAAATAGTCAAGAAAAAGTAGACACAAAAAAAGCATTAAT
>UMAL01048062.1_pt1 | contig 31671 bp, 48 predicted proteins | sample 1963691 | NCBI WGS metagenome assembly UMAL01 (sample SAMEA4835914, study PRJEB28245) | human gut metagenome | biome: gut microbiome; material: fecal sample | place: Denmark | collected 2008
TATTTTCATTTTTCATTCTTCCTTTCGGTTTATAATTAAAACAGATGCCATACCTTTTACAGCCCTGACATCTATTCCTCATACAATATTTTATGTTCATATGTTACTCTTTCTTTATAAGCTCTGTGTAATGATACAGGAGCTATGTTCTCATTCGTGGTTAAGTTTTTTATAGTTACCAATAAAACCGTAGTATTACCTGCGTTAAAACCTAAACATATTTTTTATATCACTACGCACAACTTACAAATATAAAATTAGAGCTCACTAGAAAAGCTCTATACAAATCGAAATTCAAGGTTTATACATTGTTAAACATTTATATCAACATATCTAGTATCTGTTAATACCAACTAAAAAAGAGTCTATCTTTATTGATAAACTCTTGTATATTTTGTCATTTTTTGTATTGACAATTATTATTCCATTTTGATATACTATGCCTAAGTTGTTAAAAACTCCTTCGGTTGGGTGCATAGATTAGTAATTGACTTCTTTGCATTTCAACTATTAGTTTATGCACCTGACTCTTCGCTTTGAATAGTTAAGTGCAAATACATAAGAAGGAGGTGTGGTATATGGAGTGGCTCCTTGGAATTGCTGTTATTCTTTTTGTTCTAGATAGTCTAGTCGAAAAAATAACAGCATTGCTAAAACAGCTCAAATCTTCTGGTTCAGCAAGACTGAATAAAGGATTTGAAGCAAAGTTATCTGTCGTTCCGATAGATAAAAAAAGTGAAGATGTCCATAAACATCCCCACAACTAACAACGGGTTGAGTAAAGACTTTGTCTTTACTCATTCTTTTATATTATTCTATATATTTTTTTTTCTTAAGTCAATTACAATAATATTACATTTGTATTACAAAAATATTACAATTTGTTTAATTATTATAATCGTTTTATTTGATAAAATCAAGACCTTTTATAATATTTTTATTTCATTTTATGCAACTTCATGTATTATTATACCACTTTTATATTAATTTTGCAAATTTTCCAATTTTTTGATTGTTCTTTGTGCTGACGTTCTTGCATTTACATCAGTTACAATTGCAAAAATAGACGTAACTATCATACCGCTCAAAAATGTATTTAGCTCAAACAACAATACAAATGAAACAATTACATATATTATGCAATATATAATTTGTCTAGTTACAAATTTTCTGTACTCTTTTCTTTTTATTTCTTCCATATATACCTCTTTTTAAAATAATAAAAAGAGTAAACATTTAAAACGTCTACTCTTGCACAAACAAACAATTTGCCTTAGCAAATACTTTAGTCGCCTGGTCTTTGAGATATTTTTCATATCTGCGACTCTTTATAATTTATCTATTATAATTATAATACCTTAGAATCAAAATTGCATCCAAATTTTATCACAATTTTATCACAATTTTTCATTCTCCAATATTTAAAACTTCTAGCATACTTTTTATTGCAGAATCTCTTATATTTAATAATTGATTTATTGATTTTGGTTTCTGAAACTCAACACAATACTGTTGTGATACATAATCCCATTTTGACTTTTGCATATAATATATTTTTATAATAAACTCTTCTTCTGCTGATAATTGTTGCAATAAGTTTTTCACTCTTACAATTTTCTTGTCTAATTCGTCTTTAATTTCTGTTAACTCTGATATCTTTCTTTCTAAATAAGCTCTATCTTCTATGTTTACATGATGCATTTCTTTTTGATATCTCATTGCTGTATTAGCTGTTGTGTCTGATATTTTATTTGTATTACTATGTATGCTGTCATATGCTTGTCCAGACAGCTGCATACTTTCTATTATTTCTTTATCAGTTTCTTCATTGACACTTCCCGCATATTCTAGTCTTTTTTCGTATGCTTCTTTTTTTAGCTCAACTTCCGTAAGTTTAGCCTGGTTCTTTGTATGTTCTCTTAACATTTTTTCTAAATCTTCTTTTATGTATTTACTCATCTGTATCCTCCTTGAATAAATAATATATTCTATATTTATGTTTCACAAGGTTGTTTTTATTTAATGCTCGTCCTACTTCTCTTGCTGATAAATTTAAAAATCTTACTATTTCTGGCAATGTTCCAACTCTCATACATTGCTCAGCTTCTTTTTCATTGTATATTCCATATATATTCATTTGTAATATCATCTCCTATGGTTTCATATTCATATTTTTCCTCAGTCTTGGTGTTACTATTACTGGTTTTATTAATCCTAGATCGTATCTTTTAAATGTTTCCTTTACTCCTGTTGTCATGTCTTTGTATAACACGAAATTAGGATATTCTTTTACAAAGATGTACTTATGTCCATTCTTGCTTATTATTTTTGGTGTTTTCATTTGTATCACTTCATTTCTTTCAAGTATCTATATATTACCCTTTCTACTTTTGCTAATGCTTCGTAATTACTTATAAATATTCCATCGTGTCTGTGTCTTACTGTGCTTCTTATTATCTTTATTTGCTGATTGTATTCTCTTCTATATATTTCTGCTAATTTGTTCTTGCTTAATCCTGCTTTCCACTTTTCTATTATCTCTTTATCCGTCACTTACTACACCTCTTGTGTAGTATTTACTATTATTTGTTTTTATATTTTGTTGTTTTCTCTATTATTCCTCATATCTGAATCTATTCCACTCTGCTTGCATTCCTTTTTGAGAGATAAATGCCATTGCTTTTTTGTGTTCTGCTTTTATTCTTAAATATTCCATTCTGTGTTTTTTATACTCTTCAAACTCTTCTTCTATTTCTATTTCGTGTAACTTTCTCTTTATTTTCTCAATTTCTTTTTCATTTCCGTCAAACGCTCTATAATCTTCTAAATTCCTTTTGAGCTGTTGTTTCTTTTCTTCTCTATTTTTAGTCATAGATTAATCCTCCTCTTCTATTCTGCTTTTTCCTCTCTTTCTTCTATTAATTCTATGTCTTTTATTAATTTTGTACCAAAATCTTTATAAGTTTCATATCCACCTTTATGGCCTGATATTATCCAAAGTTCTTTATACATATTGTCTTTTAATTTTTCTACTAATTCCTTATCTGTTATGTAACAATAAAAAGTATCTTTTTCAATGTTATAATTCGTAACAACACCACTTTGTGTAGGAGTATTAGTTAAATATTCAACTTCTACCTTGTAATATGTTTTTAACAAATCCTGTTCTTGTGTTACTGCTGTTATTCTTGCTTTATCTCTATCATTGCTTTCTATGTAATTTATATATCCATGTGTGTATCCAATGATTATTGGGATTGCAAACAACATTGTTCCGAAAACAAACACTCCTAATACTCCAAAACCACCACAATTTTCTTCTGCTTTATTCCAACATAATCCTATTAAAATTAATATTACTATTTCTATAAATATAGTTAAAACTATCATTTTTATTTTACCTTCCTTTCTTCTATTAGTTCTTGTAGCATCTTATTTAAAACTACTATTGCATATTTATTAAATTCAATTTCCGCTTCTTCTTTAGCTGTTTTGCTCTTTAATATAGTTGTATTTTCTATATCTAATATATTTTTCTCATGATATTTTATTTCTTCTTCTATCTTGTCTTTTACTTTTTGAACTGAAATACTATGCTTCATTATAAAATCCAAATGTTTATTATCTTGTATATGCAATTTATTTAATTTTTCATTTTCTTTTAATACTCTTTTATAATCTGATAAAATATGTTGCAATATTCTAGCAAGCTCTACAATTTCTTTATTGTAATATCCATGCCAGCCATTTTCTTCTTTATACTCTTTATCTGTTTTTATAGATTTTATAAAATGTTCTGCATTTTTTATATCTTCTTCTATACTATTTTTGTTACCGGCATTTTTTACGGTATCAAATTTATTTTCTTTCACTTAAAACACCTCCTAACTAGCACTATTAAAAATTATATTATTTTTTATTGCAATTAATTTTTCCATTAAAATATCTATAGTTTCAATTTTATAAAAAGTTAATTCTGCTAATGGTTCAAAATCTTTATCATTTAATGTTACTTTATCTCCAATTTTTAAAGTATCAATTGTTGCTTTATCTAAATATAAAGAATTTCCTATTTGTGTTATTAATATCGAACCTTCTCCGTTTTTGCTAAAGTTTATTTTTAATCTTTCTTTCATTATGTATTACTCCTCTCTCAATTAATTGTTTCGCCTATGTAATCAGCATAAACATAACCTTTTCTTCTTACATTTTTGCAAAAAGCATTTATTCCGTCTGTTTCAATTATGTTTAAATAATATTCTATTAATTTTTGAGTTTCTGGATGAAATATTCTTTCTTTTTTACATTTATTATAATATTTTAATGGTTCACTATATGCCTTGCCATAATCCACTTTATGCTTTGAATATACTATTCCAGCTCCCAACCAGTCACATATCATCTCAATTACATAATCATACGGAATTTTACAAGGTGTATTCTTATATGTTCCTATATTGTCAATCCAATATTCCCAATGATGTGGGTTATGTCCTTTATGATGTTGCCATGCTAAACTATATCCTTTTTCTTTCTTTTCTGCATCAATTGGACTACTTGTACCTTGAAAATATTTTGCACTGCTAAAAAATTCAGTTATTCCATACTTGCTCAAATCATGCATTAATCCTCTTTTATATTTTCCACATTTAAAGCAAAATTTCATAACATAAAATTTGTGCTTTGTTATGGTTTTAAAATGTTTTATATATTTTTCTATATTACTCATATTTTATTTACTCCTCTCTAATTCTTCTAAAATTCTATCAATAGCATAACAATAAGGATAATTTCTATTGCCCATTCCCTTTAATATGTTGGACCAATCTTTTAATAATTTTTTGTTGTAATCTAAGTCATCATTATATTGTTTATGCTTTATATAATATTTGTACCAATATTCGCTTTTTTCTGTTGATGTCATAGTTTTGTCTAATATTTCAGTTATTGCCTTTCTTAACTTTAAATTGTTTTCATCTAAATTACTGTCAGTAGTCATTACCCAACAATTTTGTAAAATATTTTTCGTTTCTTTAGATATTTCCTCCTTGTCCATATCTTATTTACTCCTCCCTAATTTTTCTATGCAAATCCTTGACCTTTTTCATAAAGTACCCACTTGTTTTTATCTTGCCTTTGATAGTGTCTTTCACTTAATGGTGCAACTAAATGTATTCTCCAATCATTATCTTCATCTTTTAATGCTTCTTCCTCAGCTTCCTTAAGAGTCCATAAATCACTTTCATTTTTTATTGAATTTTCATTATAAATTTCTTTTCCGTTTTTAGTTACTGTTGCAATTCCAAATCCTACCGCTATCAGCATTTCTTCTGGTGCAATATCATATTGGTAACCACAATGTAAACATCCTCCGAATCCACCTTTAATAGGCTTTTCTTTTTTCCACTTCATCTCTTATTTACTCCTTTACTACTAAATCTGCTTTGATTAAATCGTATAATGTTTCTAATAATATTTGCCCATTATTTCTAATCTGTATTTCTCTATCTTTAAACCAAATAATAATATACTCTTTATAAAATAATCCGCTTTCTAAATTCTTTAACATATACTTTGCTATCTATATAATAATCTGGTTTAAACCCAAACTTTTCAAGTTCTTCTAAATCTACTCCGTTCTCTTATTTTTAACATATCTATTCTCCTCCTAATAATTAACTCTAATTATATAACTGTTAAATTCTGGTTGATAATCTATCCTTAGTCTTAAATCTTGCATTTTATCTATTCCATATCTTTCTATTTGTATTCCACCTCTCATACCTCCAATTTGATTAGTTATTGCAAACTTTACTATATTTTCTAATTGTCTAGTATAAACACTAGATTCGATTTGTTTATCTAATTTTTTTCTTAATCTTCTATTTGATAATCTTTCTGTTTCTAAATCATCTCTTAATTTTATAAGTTCTTTATTTAATTTTTTTACTTTTCCTTTAACGCTCATCTTCTCCTCCTACTTTATAGCAATTAGCCTCTATCTGTTCATGAGTTAAAATCTTTATAATTTCAATTTGTTCTAAACTATAATAATCTATTCCTAAATTTTCTTTTCCGCTTCTTGCATCCTTATATATTCTTATGAATCCTTTGCATTGATGTTTTAATCCTCTTAATCTATAAATTATTAAATCTCCAGATTCTATTAAATCTTTTAGTTGTTTGCTGTGTTTTACTACCACTTTTTTAAACATTTCATTGTTATAAAGTACATCGTTTTTCATTCCAAAATCATTGATATAAATAGTTCTATCAAATCTATATATTTCAGCTTCATAGTCTATATTTTTGATTTGAGCTATTATCCCGTCTTTAGTTCTCACATATTCTCTTACTTCAATTTTATCTTCCATTTGCTCCACCTACTTTTCTGGCATTTCAAATACATTTGAATTATGTGTTAATCTCATTAATCTTTCATCTTCACTAGTTTCAAAAGCTATATTTCCTGCTTTTTCATAAGCATTAATAATTCCTTGTAAAACTTCTTTTGCTCTTTCTTCTGTTGAGTATGTTCCTAATGTAGAATTTGTATCAGCTGTTGCCTCAATTGTAACTCTACCTTCTTCTACATCTATCCATATGCTTTCTATTCTGTCAAAATTCACTAATTCATCTTTTCCTTGACTTACTATTATCATTGTTTACCTCCATTTCTAGCATTTTCTACTAACTTTTTAATTATGTTTGTATAATATCTCTGTTCTGGTCTCAATAAATCTGCAAAATTATCTAAATCATCTAGTTCTTTTGCTTTTCTTTTCAAAATTGCTTCTTTTTCTTCCTTGTATAAATTATCATCTACTCCATTCAATCTTCTTGTTGCAATTAATTCTTCATTATCAATTACATCTGCCATGTATTTTCTCCTTTCATTTTATCTAAATATGTACACCCTACTGCATATGCAACCCAGATATCTGCTTTAAAACCATAAAACCAACCTGGATTCTTCTTAGTTCCAACTACACCAAATCTATCTATTAATGCTTGTCTAATGTTGCTATCTTTAGCTTTCATAGAATGACACAAGTTCATTTTTTCTTCTTTTCTGTATATAAATTTATAATCTTTATCGTATGCCTCTATAAATCTTCCAATCCATACACAAGTATCAAAAACTTCTTTTCCAACTGGCATTCCATAACTTGCTATCATTTCAATAACCATTGTATAGTAATTAACACTATTAGATAACTGGTCATATATTATATTTAATAATCTTTCATTTTTTACTTTTCCAAACTCTTCTGGCTCATATGTTTCTTCATTGATAAAACAATATGCACTTTCTATATTGCCAGGATCTATCGCTAGTATTTTCATATTCTCATTTGCTCCCCTAAATCTATATTTTTCTTGGTCGGCTTTTCTGAATATTCACATTTTTCTACTCCAACAAAGTTAATATCTTCTAATCTCATACAGCCGACCGCATTTTATACATTCGCCTTTTAACTTTGGATATTTATATATCATTTTCTACTCCTTGAAATTGTATTGATTGAACTCTATAGAAATCTTTTCCATAAATTCATCCCAATTCTTTGCTTTCTTTATATAATCCATAACCCTTTCTAGTGTATCTTTCTCTCCTTGCATCACTCCTGCTTCAAAGACACAAACACATAATAAAATTATTAATATTACTTTAAACATTGTTTAACCTCTCTTTTCCCAATTCTGTTATTTGATATATTACTTCCTTGCAATGTGTTTCAGTGTCTAACTCCTTGCCCACTATACATACTTGTCTTTTTTCTAATAGTGATGTCAATCTTGGCCTTGCATGGTTGTAATCTATCTCTTTTGTATAATTTCTGTATGCCATATACCTCGCTATTTGCTTTGCTGTTAGTTCTTTATATTCACTTAATATTTGCAATACTTGTATTTCTCTTTTGGTTTTATCTACTTTTTCGTTTGCTTCTCTTCTTGTTTCTTCACTCATTTCATTCATTTGTTTCACTCTCCTTTAGTTTAAATTTTGATATAAAAAATCTAAACTTTCATACTTTCTTTCATCAAAACTGTTTTTTTCTCTTGTTTTATTTTTTTTTGAATATCCATTCCATGTTAAAACTTTTTGTTTCCAATTCTTCACTTGATTTCCGTTTGAATCTATCCAATTTCCTTCTGTAAAATAGTTATAAAACTGTTCCGCATCTACTTTAAGCTGCTTTCCTTGAATATATTTTTGAATCTCTTCAAGAGAAGGAGGAACGAATTTCTTTTCTTCTTTTCCTTTTATTTCTTTTTCTTTTTTATTCTTATTAGGAGTAACCGTTCGTCGAACGTTCGTCGAATCGTCGCCGAATATTCTTTGCATTGTTTTTTCGTCATATTCTACTATCTTACTTGGACTAGGTTTATCTATCTTTTGCCAAACATTCCAGTTGTAAAGGCTATAATAATTGCTTCCGTCACAAGAGTAAAAGATTACGGACATATTAGAGCTTATCTCAGATAAGGTTTTATCTATGTCGGTACTTCTTATACCTTCCTCGTAAGGGAATAATGTAGACTTTAGATATACTGGATTACATCTTCCTCTTCCTTCGTCATCTGCAAGAGAGAATAGACCTATAAAAACCAATTTAGCTAGTGTTGATAACTTACTAAAATCTTCACTTTGCCATATACTAGGATCTATCATTCTCTTTCTCGCCACAACTTTTTACCTCCTTTGTTTGCCTTAATCTTTTTTCGTACAAAATTAGGGATAAAACTTATGTCTTATCCCTGCTGTTTTTAATCAAATATTTGTTTAATTAGTTTTTCTACTTTTGTTTTTAGTTCTTCTGTATTTCGACTTTTTTCTTCTTCTAGCTCCTCATCTGACATCAATCCAAGTTCTACTGCACGTCTTATTTCTTCTTTTGATAAGTTTGTTCCTTTTAACATACTTCTTGATAAATATGCTAAAGCTTTCATTAAATTTGGTTTTGTTCCTTTTAATTCAATTTTTACTTCATCTTCTTCTGATTCAATTAATATTTTAAAATTTTTATTCATTTCTATTTCCTCCTAATATTTTTTATAAATTAATTTTTCTTTGTTCCAATTCGCTCCATAAATGCCTTTTAAATAGTTTTCTATGTAATCTTCGTATAATTTAGTATCTTGTCCAAAATCTTCTTGATAATGACATCCTGGGCATAATGTAACTATATTCTCTTCTATTCCTAATCCTCCGTTGTGATCTTTTTATAAAATGTGCATTTGCACAGGATTTTGGAACATATCTTTCACAATAAATACATTTATGATTATCCCTGTTCCATACTATTTCTTTTACTTTCTGTGATATTTCACAAGCTTTACTTCTTTTGCTCATTTTTACCCCAGCTTTCTAATAAACTATTTATTTCTGCATCTGATTTTGTTTCTATATCTAACTGCTTACATTCCTGTACTAATAATTCAATTAATTTTGTCATTTCTGCCGTGTTATAAACACTTGACCCATAATATGTAATTACATTTGTAAAACCGTTCTAATTTGCTTTTCGTTGCTTCTGTTATCCAACCAATCCCATTTTTACTCCAAGCTTGTCTAAACCTTTCAACTGCTTCATTTTTGACTGGTATTACTTCATAACTTCCAATGTTTCTTATTAGATCTCTGTATATATCTTCTTTTGGAATACGCAATTTATCTTGTAATTTTCCTAGCAGAACCCAACAATATGCATTACTGTCTAGGCTTCTTTTAGGTTTATATTCTTTTAATTCAAATTCTTTGTCTTTTGCTTGTTCTAATAAATAAGTTATTATTTTGTTACTTGTTCCTACCACGTTTTTACCTTTCTACATGTTGATGCATAAATACATATTCTGAATTTTCTCCCATGTTATTTAATAAAAATTCACTTGCTTGTTGCTTACTCAAATGGCTATCTTTTGCTCTAAATTCGTAAACATATTTACAGTCTTGTTGTTTTTCTTTTATCCTTTCTTCTATCTCATCTTCATCATAATTGCCTTCAATAAGATATAAATCATAATTTTTAGCACTTATTCCTTCAACTGTTTTTGTGTCTGTCATATATATTACTTTATAATCGTCAAACAGTATCCTATAGCCACACTGTGGTACGTCATGATATAATTTGATTGGTACAATTTTAAACAGCTTATAATCGTATCTCGTGCCAATTTCAAGTATATCTATGTTCTTTCTTTCAACCCCACATTCTAAAAGAGGCTTTAGCAACCATTCACAACATGCAAATCTTAAAGTGGGTCTTTCCTGAGCTAATTTTTTTATTGTTTCTTTCTTAAAATGATCTGAATGTATGTGAGTGAGAAGTACTATTTTTAATTTCTTATAATACTTCTCTAATTTCTTAAAGGTAACTCCACAATCAATTAAAATTATGTCTCTTATTATTGTTGCATTTCCTGTACTGCAGCTTGATATAATTTTATATGTCATTCATTGATACCTCTTTTGTGGTTATTTCTGATTGTTCTTCTGTTTCTGCTTGTACTTCAATTGGTTCTTGTTGAGGAATTTCTTGTTGCATTTCTTCTGCTTCATACATTCCTGCTAAATCTTCAACAAATGTTTCTCTTAATGCTCTTACTTTTGCAACTTTTTCAACCATTGTAGCTCCTTTATTTCCCCAATTTGAATTTAATTGACCTTGTCCTGTTTTCTGTGCTACCTCATTAAAACTTACACTTGAATATGTAGGATGCGTCCAATCTTTTCTAAACACTCTAGCCCAACCACCTACAAGTTGTTCGTTTCCTAACTTAAATGTTCCTTGTCTTTCTTCTATTGTTCCATCATCTTTTTGAACTATGATTCCACATTCCATTCCATCATAATTAGGATTTAAAACAGCTCTTTTTAATATTGCATCTTTTCCAACGACTAATTGAGCTGGTGTTCCTGCCTTATATTTAATTAAATATGCTTCTCTCAAAAACGGATTTAATTTTCTAACTTTGCAAAGTTCTGTAAATAGCTTAAATTCTTGATTTGTAATAGGGACATCACTTCCAACTATATATTCTTGTACTATTTTCTTACTTAATTTTATTTCTTGTCCTTCTACCTCAAATTTAACTACTAAATCTTGTGTCTTATCTTGATTTTCATTATTCATATTCGTAACCTCCATTTACTAGAAATTGTTTTAATTCTCTTAATTGGTTTCTTGTTCCCCTTACCGTAAATTTTAAAATTAAAATTTCTTCTGCTTTTTCTTCTATTACTGGTGCATTTAATATTGTTTGTTCACTATATTTGTCTGACTCTTTTGCAGTATCCAAAATAAATTTTTGAAGTTCTTTTTCTTGTTCTATTTTTTTCTTTTCTTCTTCAATAGCTTTAAATCTGTTTGTTACACTTGTTATTGCATTACTTACATTTAATATTTGTTTGTATTCAACTAGTATTTCTGCTTTATGTTCTTGTGTTTCAATTAACTTTAAATCATCTACTATTTTGTCTATAAATTGTTTTGCTTGCTCTTTTAAGCTTTTCATACTTGCTGATAATGTTACATTTATTCTTGCTTGTCCATATGTAATAAAATCAATATTATTTACTGTTTTATATTCTTCAAAGTAGTCTTTTATTTCTTGCTCTTTCTTGGCTTTCAATTCATTTTCCGTTAAATCTATTTTTGTTTTTAAATCATTATCTGCACTTTTATATTTATCTGATATGTATGTTTTATATATTTCTTCAAATTGCATATATGGTGCTAATATTTGTTCTTTTACAACTTTTCTTTGTTGTTCAACTTCTTTAAATTCTTTATTTAGATCGGCTCTCACTTGTTTTATTGCTTTTACATTTTCATCTGTGCAAACTAAACTCTTTGCATTTTCTACCTTTTTATCAATTTCTGCTGATAATTCCTTTAAATGTTCCTCTATTTGAGGTAATTGTTTTACAACTATTAGTTCCTGCATCTTTCTTCCTCCCATTTATCATTTATTTCGCACTCTTCATTTATTAATGCGAATATGTCTCCATCATCATCCATTTTTATTGTTCCTTTCCACAATTTCTGCAAAATCTATCTTTCAAATCCACTGCTTGTCCACAGGCTGTGCAACATTTTTGGCTTACCTTTTTTAAAATAACATCTTGTCCTTTTAAGCTAATTTCCATCAAGTCTCCTTCTTCAATTCCTAGATTTCTTCTTAGCTCTTTTGGTATTACAACTCTACCAAGTTCATCAACATGTCTTGAAATTCCTGTCGTTTTTTCCATTTTCCATTCCTTTCCTTGCTCTCTTTGAAAAAATGTGTTATAATATTCAAAGAGAGTATTTATATAAATATTTTTGAGGAGTTAACAAATTGATTGGTAGTCGCTTGTTAGCTCTATTATTTTATTTCTAATTACTTGATTATTATCATATTGATTACTTGTCATTAACTTATTTACTAGTTTGATTGTGTCTTCTTTTTCGTCTATTTCACTTCTTAAATCTGCATTTTCGTTTTTTAAGTTTCTTACCATTCTTGCTAATTCAACACATCTTGCATTTAAACTATCAATTTCTTTTTGTTTTCTGTTAAACATTCTTCTCACTTCCTTTCTAAATATTTTTTAATATGTATACAATGCTAATTGCTAGCAATACATAAACTAAATTCATAATTACGTTGATTGTTACTATTTTTGATAAAGCTTCTGCTATTGTAAACACTACAAATATAAATACTAATGCTATTATCCAAAATATCAATCCTTTAATAATGTTTTTCATTTGTTTTTCCTCCTTAAATTACTACTCTATTTTGAGTTAAGTTTATTTTTCTTTTTTCATAGTCGATATCTACCGTATGACATTTTCTTTTTGTTTTAATTGGATAGATTTCAATTATTTTTTCTTGCTGTTCTTTTTTTAATTTTTGCTCAAATTCTTCTATATCCTTTAAGTCAAATCTGTACTGTGTTCCTAATTTTATGAATTTTAAACCTTGCTTTGTAAAATTTATTATTGTTCTATTATCTTTTACTCTAAAACGTTGTTTTGTTTCTTCTAATGTTAACCATTGCATTTTCTCATCTCCTTTACTTTTTTATTTCCACCTGTTATAATTACCTCATACTTAAGAGAAAAATATTTTAATTTGCCGAAAGTGAGGTGAATATAATGTCTTCTTTTATTATTAGTTACGATTTAATCTCTGACAAAGATTATTCAAAATTGTATGAAGCAATTAGAAATTACGGTTATTTTGCTCATGTATTAGAATCTGTCTGGATTGTAAATTCTTCAGATTCTTCTACCACTATTCGAGATAACCTTTCATCTTATATGGATTCTGACGATAAACTTTTTGTAGCTCAGTTATCAGGAGAATCTGCTTGGAGAAATTTATCTGCAAAAGTTTCTGATTGGATAAAAAGTAACACTTAGACATTTGGGTCAGCTGTAGTACAAGCTGGCTCTCTTTTTTTATACTTAATCTCTATTTTCTCAATTTCTTTTGTTTCAAATAGTTCTAAAACCTTTTGTTCTGCTTTTAGCTTATTTAATACTTCTGTTGCTCCTTCTTCTTCATTTTCATAAACAATCTTTATTTTTTCATCCATCCTCTCATCTCCTCTCTTTTGATATTTAAATCTCCTTTATAAGTACAACATGTTGTGCTTAGTCTCTAAAAAAAATATCCGTTATTTTTAAATTTAAAGCTTTTGCTATTTTCTCAAGTGTAATATTAGTTACTACAATCTTCTTTCCTGTTTCTATTTCTGATATTGTAGTTCTTGAAACCCCTGATTTTCTAGTCAATTCTTCTTGTGACATGCCTATCAACTCTCGCATTTCTTTTAATCTATTCTTCATAATCTCCCTCCTTTTTGTTTAACTTGCTGTGCTTATTATATATATTGTTTTTATTTTTGTCAAGTATGTTATGCAAAAAAATATAATTTTTTTTTGATTTTTTGTTTTACATGTTGTACAATATAGTTATATCAATATTTTGGAGGTTTTTATGTTTTTAGGAGATTTAATAAAAAAATATAGAGATGTACACCGTATATCTCAAAGAGATTTTGCAAAAAAAAGTGGTTTAAGTTATACCTATATTTCTGCCTTAGAAAAAAATAAAGATTATCGAACAGGAAAACCTATCTCTCCTACTCTTGAAACAGTAAAATCTGTAGCCAAAGGATTAGATGTTTCTGTTGATGAAATATTAAAACTTTTAGATGATAATCAAGAGTTTATAATAAATTCAGATGTTTATAAATATGATGATAAAAAATTTTACATGTGCCCTGTCTATGGACAGATTAGTGCAGGACAACCTAACTGGGCAGAAGAATGTATAGAAGGAAGATTGCCACTTGATCCAGATTTGATGGGAATAGTAAATCCTGAGGAACACTTTTTCTTACGAGTAAATGGTGAAAGTATGAATAAAGTTATTAGAAATGGTGCTTTTGCATTAATTCATAAGCAAGATATGGTTGAAGATGGCGAAGTTGCTGTAGTCTTAGTAAATGGGTATGATGCTACATTAAAGAAGTTTACTAGACAAGGTGATATGATTATACTAGAACCACAATCAGACGATGAAAGTTTTAAAACACAAGTATATGATAAAAATACACCGATTAAGATTTTAGGAAAATACGTAGGTAAAATGGAAATTAATAAATAATACTAAAGATAAGTAGCAATACTTATCTTGTTTTATAAGGAGGTTTCAATATGGCAGGAACAAAAAGAGAAACAGGAAAAAATCGTTGGAGATTAGAATATATGTACGAAAATGAAAGATACAGTCAATACGTAAATGCCTCTTCTCCAAGCGAAGCTAACAGAAAACTAGCTTTATTTGTAGCAGAAGTTGAAAAAGGTAATTATTCAAGGCAAAATTCTATGACTTTTACGGAATTTTCTCAAATGTTCATAGATAAATACGCAAAAAATAACTTATCTGATACTACTGTTATAAATTATGTCTATCAATTAAATAAATATATCTTACCTGAACTTGGTAAATACAAATTGTCTAAACTAAAAAGGCTTCACGTTCAAGATTTTGCCAATAAATTGTTGAATGAATATAATTTGTCATCTAAGACAATAAAAAACTATATAAAACTAATTTCATCGATTTTAGAGAAAGCAATTCAATGGGATTATCTTCATGAAAATGTTGCTAAATATGTAACTATCCCCAAAAACTACAATAAGCCAAAAAAAGAGCAAGAAATATACAACAATGAAGAAATAAAATTATTATTTGAAGCTTTACAAAATGAAGAAGAACCTTTTAAAACTATGGTATATGTTTCGTTCTATACTGGTGCAAGGCGTGGCGAAGTTTTAGGACTTAGATGGCAAGATATTGATTTTGATAATAATATTATGCATATTATTCAAAATAAAATTATAAAACAAAATGGAACTAAATTAAAAGAAACTAAAAACAAAAGAACTAGACAATTTGTAATACCACAAGTATTAGTTGATAAGTTAAAAGAAATTTACAATAATCAACCACAAAACGAGCTAGTATTTAATTACTGCCCCACTACCTACACAAAAATGTGGAGAAAATTTATAAAAAGCCACAATTTAAAACCCATTACTTTACATGATTTAAGACATACAAATGGAAGTATATTAGCTTCAAAAGGTGTAGATATTGTAACAATAGCTAATAGATTGGGACATTTACCAGCTACAGCTTCTGCATATTATTTACATGCAGTTTCAGAAGAAGATAAAAAAGCAAGTCAAAAATTAGATAACTTGTTTTAATTTTTTACTATCAATTACGCTAAAATTACGCCAAAGCATAAAATAAAGAGATACAGTAAAATGCTGTACCTCTTTATTTTCCATTGGAGCGGGTACCGAGAATCGAACTCGGGCCACCAGGTCGGAAGCATGGGATTCTACCACTAAACTACACCCGCATATACACATTATAAATAAATAAAATTTAATTGTCAATACAAAGCCATAATTCATATAATAAATCAGGAGAAATATTATGAATTATATAAAAGAACAAATTGAATTAATAAAATCAAGAGACCCATCGATAAACAATTCACTAGAAGCTATGCTATGCCCCACTTTCAAGGCCTTGCTGTATTATAAAATCTCACATTATTTCTATATTAAAAAACATTTCCTAATAGCAAGATATATAAGTGAAAAAGCCAAAAGAAAAACTGGAATTGAAATTCATCCAGGTGCAACAATAGGAAAAGGATTATTTATTGACCACGGTACAGGCGTAGTTATAGGAGAAACTGCAATAATTGGAAATAATGTAACACTCTTTCATGGCGTAACTCTAGGCGGTACAGGCAAAGAAAAAGGCAAAAGACATCCAACTATTGGTAACAATGTTTTTATTGGTTCTGGTGCTAAAATTCTTGGAAATATTATTATAGGAGATAATGTAAAAATCGGTGCAAATGCTGTTATCCTAAAAAATGTTCCTTCAAATGTAACAATAGTAGGAGTTCCTGGCAAAATTGTTAAAGTTTTACCATAGAATCCTACTTCTTTTTTATAATCTTACTTTTTAACCCAAACTGAAACACTTCCACCATCACAATAGAAAATTCCATTTCCATCTTTATCTACATATACAGTCTCTTTTACATGTCCTGTATAATCATAAAATACTGAATCAGCAAGTCTAGGTCCAACATTTATTGGCTTTCCTCCTCCAGGTCCATCACTCATAATTGCAACAAGCCCTGAATTTTCATGTTCATCATCACCTGTTCTTACAAATGCTATAATATCATGATGATCAAAATAATCTTTTTGCTCCCCATAAGCATAATTTTTTCTTAGTCTCACCATATTTTCTAACATATCTTTTTTACCTTCAATATTTTGTGATGGAATTCCATAATAATCTCCATAAAATATACATGGCAAACCATCTTTTCTTAATAAGATAAGTGCATATGCTAATGGCTTAAACCAGTCTGGAATCCAAGAAAATAATGCTTGACCAGGCTCTGTATCATGATTATCTACAAATGTTACTGCTAAACTTGGCATTTCTTTTACTAATGTATTTTCAAATATTCTTCCCATATCATAATTTCCATGAGAATTTGCAGCTTCATATAAATTATAATGTAATGGAACATCAAATAATGGAATCGTTGAATTGGTTTTATCTATATACCATTTTAATGTGTCTAAATTTCTATTCCAATATTCTCCAACACATTTCAAATCTGGTCTTGCTTCTTTCATTTTTCTGATGAACTCTGCAATAAAATCAGATTTGATATGTTTTACTGCATCTAACCTAAAAGAATCAACTCCTGTAAGCTCTAAATACCATTTTCCCCATTTTTCTAATTCTTCTACAACAATTGGATTGTTAAAATCTATATCTGCTCCCATTAAATAATCATAATTTCCATTTTCTTGGTCTACATTTTTGTCCCAATGTTTTCCGCTAAACCTAAAGATTCCATTCTTTCTTCCACTTTCGTCCCAATCTGTTCCATTAAAATGCTTATAGTTCCACTTAAAATCAGAATATTTATTATTTCTAGCAGTAAAATTATACTTAGTCCATGCTGTAATTTTTTTAGGCAATGTTGTATCTTTTGTTCTATCTGTGCACTCTTCCTCACTTGCATATACTGTTTCTGCTTCATCTGCTCCTATTTTGTGGTTTAACACAATATCTGCATATACTTTAATATTATTTTCATGTAAATCTTTTATTGCTTGTATATATTCATCTTTTGTACCATATTTTGTTTCTATACTACCCTTTTGGTCAAATTCTCCCAAATCATATAAATCATAGGCTGAATAACCTGCATCAAATTTTCCTCCAGCACCTTTGTATGCCGGTGGTAACCATACATCTGTTATACCTATTTCTTTTAATTTTCCAGCTTCTCTTGATACCTGTTGCCATAACTTATCTTCTGGTTTCAAATACCATTCAAAGTATTGCATTAGTATTCTATTTTCCTTCATTTGTATCTTTCCTTTCGAATGTATATTATCATAGTTTTCACTATTTTTCAAGTATAACATATAATGATAATAAAGAGGTGCAAACAGGATGACAGGCTTGAAATTAAGTAATATTGTTAATGTAATTCCACTTGCTAATATGCTATCTTTATAAGATAAATTTCATTCAAATTAATTTTGTACTCTTTGTGTTACCATTGGTGTTTTTTCAGTAATTCTATCAAAAGAATATCCTTTTTTCTTGCCATATTCTATAATATCTTTTAATGCATTTAATGTCTTTTTATTGGCTGAAAAATCGTGCATTAATACTACATTTCTTCTGCCTTTTTTCAATCCTTTTGTTACATTATTGTATACCTGTTCTTTTGTCTTGGCACCACCAGAATCACCTGATCCAACATTCCAATCATAGTATTTAAATCCTTGATTAAGAACCTCTTTCGTCAATCTCGTCATTACACCTGGATTAAATCTACTTACTGTGTTTGAACTCCCACCCGGAAACCTTGTTATTGTTGTTGTTATACCTGTAAGATTTTTTATTTTGCTTTGCAATTTTTTCACATTATCCATATATCCATCTACTGATTTATATATTTCTTTATAATTGTGTGAATATCCATGTATTCCAATAGAATGTCCTTCATTTACAATTCTTTTTATAAGATACTCTTCATTTGAATCAAAATTAATTACAAAAAATGTTGCTTTTATATTTTCTTCTTTTAATATATCTAAAATATGTGGTGTAATGCTTCTACTTGGTCCATCATCAAATGTTAGATATATTACACTTTTCCCATCATTAGTACTTGTTGAAGGTTCAACTATTTGCTGTTCTTCTTTTTTAGGTTCTGTTATTATTATACGTTCTTTGGTTGTTTCATTTCCAGATGAATCTTTTACTGTATATATAATTTTTTAGTTATATCATTTACCGTTTCTCCTGATATTTCAACATTTTGCGTAATATCTCCATCATAATTATCTGTTGCAGTATATTCATCTTCTTGATATTTCGTATCATATGGAATTGTAACACTTTCACTACCTTTTAATGTTATTTCTGGTTTTTGAGTGTCTTTTACTATTACCTTTCTTATGACTTCTCTATCTTGAAATTCATATTTTATCTCATATTCTCCCAATTTACTAGTATCTACTTTTCCTGTTCTTTTTATTTTAGATGTCATATCTTTGTTAAAAAATCTTGCTTCAGCTCCAGAATCATTGTATTCACTTTTTACTTCTACTTGTACCTCACTGTCTCCTATTAATTCTAATTTTAAATTTTTATCCGCTAGTTTTATTCCTTCTCCTACTAATCCTAATATCAATATTACTATTATTAATATAAATGTTTTCTTCATTTTTTTCCTCTTTTATTTTATTATTCGACTATATTCTACATCTTTTCCATAATTTTGTCACCTAGTTTAGTAATTATCCTAATAAAATTTTATATTTGACGAACACACAAAAAAAACTCACTACATTTATTATTTTAAATAAACATAGTGAGATATTTATATATCTATGCACTCTTTAATTCAAGCCTTAGCTTATCAGCAATCATTGCTATAAATTCGCTGTTAGTTGGCTTACCTTTAGCTGCTGAAATTGTATAACCAAATATATTTTCAACTACATCTTGTTGTCCTCTTCCCCAAGCAACTTCAATTGCATGACGAATTGCTCTTTCTACACGGCTTGGTGTTGTATCAAATTTATCAGCAATTTTAGGATATAAACTTTTAGTAATTTGGTTAATCACATCAATATCATTAACAACCATTATAATAGCTTCGCGAAGATATTGATATCCTTTTATATGTGCTGGTACTCCAACTTCATGAATAATATTTGTAACTAAAGCTTCCAAATTTCCTTCATTCTTCTCTTGTCCGCTTGATATCTCTATATATTGTTGTCTTGCCATTGAATTTTCTCTTGAAATAAAATTATTGCTTGGAATTGGTTTATAATTTTTAAACTCTCTAATTCTTGAAATCAATAAGTCTATATCAAATGGTTTTACAACATAATATTCTGCTCCTAATTCAACTGCTCTTCTTGTAATTTTGTCTTGTCCTACTGCTGATAACATTATGCAGATCGGCTTTTTACTCAATTTTATCATATTTAATTTTTCTAAAACTCCTATTCCATCTAGATGTGGCATTATTACATCAAGTAATACTACGTCTGGCATTAAATTAGGTATCATATCTAAGGCTTCATTACCATCATTTGCCCTTCCTACTACAACCATATCATCTTGGTTCTTTAGATATGTAGCTAATGTCATGCTAAATTCTTGATTGTCATCTGCAATTAAAACTGTGATTTTTTCTCTCATGCTTTTTTCCTCCTAATTTTTTCTACTGTAAATTTTTTACAATTTTGATTATAATACATCAGAAAGGAATTTGCAATAGTTTTTTTGGAAACTTTTTCCATGTTAGTTACTTTTTTCTACAAATTTCGATATATATTTCATTTCCATAATCTTATAATTCTTTATATTGAGTGCTTTTGCTTCGATATCTCTTAAAAAAGTATTTTTTATATTCTCCTCCATTTCAAGATTTGCCATTATATTTTCACCATACTCTAACTTTACGATATTTATTTCTTTATTTTTACAATAATATTTGAAAATCTCTAAATTAGAATACTCTAATTCTACTTTTATTTCTATCCCTTTTACTTTTTGAACTTTTACACTTTTAGCTATTGCCATTTGAGTAGCATCAGAATATGCCCTCACTAAACCTCCTGTTCCAAGTAAAATTCCACCAAAGTATCTAGTCACAACAACTACTAAATTGCATAAATTATTTTTTTGCAAGATATTTAACATTGGACTACCTGCAGTTCCAGAAGGTTCTCCATCATCACTAGCTTTTTCAACAACTTTTCCATTTTCTATAACTCTATAAGCTATACAATTGTGTTTGGCATCATAGTATTTTTTCTTTGTGCTCTTTATCTTTTCTTCTGCTTCTTCAACATTTTCTACATGATAAATATTTGCAATAAATCTTGATTTTTTCTCAACAATCTCTGCTATTTCATCATTTAATATAGTTGTAAATTCTTCCATAATTCTCCTTTTAATCTTCTGAGATACTTGCTCCTGCAGTATATCCAGTAGAATATGCTATTTGTAAATTAAATCCTCCTGTATATGCATCTACATCTATTATTTCTCCTGCAAAATATAATCCTTTTATTATTTTAGATTCCATCGTTTTAGGATTAATTTCTTTTGTATTAATTCCACCACATGTAATTATTGCTTCTTCTACTGGTCTAAATTGTTTTATTGTAATAGTGAAATTTTTTAATAATTGGATTAATGTTTTTCTCTCTTCTTTTGTCACTTCATTTACTCTCTTATTCTCATCTATTCCAGACAATTCTATAATTAGAGGAATCATTTTTTGTGGTAATAATTTATCTAGGCTATGCTTAAATTGTTTGTTCTTAAATTCCTTAAAATCTCTTAAAATTCTATCATCTAATTGTTCTTCTGTAAGTGCTGGTTTTAAATCTATAATAATTTTGATATATTTATTTTTCATTAAATATTCAATATCTTTGTATTTTGCTAAATGAGCTGAACTACTTAGTATAATTGGTCCTGATATTCCAAAATGTGTAAACACCATTTCTCCAAAGTCATTATAAATTTCCTTTTTTCTATCTGTATCTACGATTTTTATTCCGATATTTCTAAGACTTAGTCCTTGCAACATTTTACATTCATCTTTTTCATATACTTCTAATGGCACTAATGATGGTTTTATTGGAACTATTGTATGTCCTAAATCTTTAGCCATCATGTATCCATCTCCTGTTGAACCTGTTAATGGATAACTTTTTCCACCTGTTGCCAATATTATTTTTTCTGTTTGAATTATCTCTTTGTTAGTTCTTACTCCTAATATTTCATTGTTTTTTATTAATATTTTTTCAACTTTTGTATTTAATAGACATTTTATATTTAATTCGCTAATTCTTCTTTTAAAGCATTCTAATACATCAATTGACCTATCTGTAACAGGAAATATTCTGTTTCCTCTTTCTTCCTTTACTTCAAGTCCTTCACTTTTTAAGAACTCTATAATATCTTTGTTTGTATAATTTTGAAAAGCACTGTACAAAAATTTTCCGTTTCCTGGTGTATTTTTTATAAATTCACTCATATATAATGAACTTGTAATATTACATCTACCTTTTCCTGTTATTAATAATTTTTTTCCAAATGATGGCATTTTTTCTATTATTGTTACATCATTTCCATTCTCTGCTGAAGTTATTGCAGCCATCATTCCAGCAGGACCGCCCCCTATTACTATTACTTTTGGCATAATGCCACCTCTCTTTCCTATTACTATATATTAACAGATTTTTGTTCATTTTGCAACGAAAATCTTTAATATGCATAATAAAAAACGAGACTTTTAAAAATCTCGTTTTTGGTTGGGCTGGCTAGATTCGAACTAGCGCATGTTAGAGTCAAAGTCTAATGCCTTACCGCTTGGCTACAGCCCAATATTAAATTGTTATGGGGTGGAAGATGGGACTCGAACCCACGGTCTCCAGTGCCACAAACTGGCGCGTTAACCAACTACGCTACATCCACCATCTTGTAGCTCATTTGTGAGCACATTAAATATTTTAATATGATTTCTTGAATTTGTCAAGTTTTTTTAAGGAATTTGTCGTAAATTTTTAAATATTTTTTAAAAGTGAGCTAGCTCAACTAACTCACTCTTGAAAATTTATTCATTTTCCCCTCTACCTTCTGGTAAAGCATTTGGTAACTCAATTCTAATTCTAATTTTAAATACATAAGATACTGCTTTGGCAAGTTTACTATTTTTAAATCTTTGCCATAATGATGGTTTCTTTTGTACAGTAACTGATTCTTGATATTCCTGAATTTGTTGCTCTTCTGAACTTTCTTCAGTTGCATCTACAGCTGCCACAATTTGAGATTTAACTTTCTCTTTTTCAAGTTCTACTTCTTCTTTAATTTCTTGAACATTTTCTTTTGCCTTTTTTTCTACCTTCTTAGCTTTCTTAACCTCTGGCTCAACTGTCTTAACTTCCTCTACAATTTTTTCTGCCACTGGTTCTTCAACTTCTTCAGTTGCTTCTTCAAATACAACATCAGCAGGCTTTGGTATTCCCTTTAAAGCTTCTGCAATTTCTATTCCTATATAGCTCAATGCTTTTGATCTATCTTCTGTTCTTTCCATATCTATTTCAATATGCAAATTTGTTTCTAGGTTATTTACTCTTGCATTCAATAATTTTAAGGCATCTTGATAATTTTGGCTTTTTCTAGATCTATCTTTTCCAACTAAATTCAATGTTTCTATTACATCTTCAGAAAAGTCTCCTTGTGCATTTTGAACCTTTTCTTTCCAACCTTTTTCTCTTGATTCAACTGCTTCAATAAGTTCTTTTAATTTTCCTGCCAAAGTAATGTTTTCTTCTCTTTGTCTTATTAATTCTTCAACTTTTTTAGTATTTTCTTCAAATTGAGTTGTTGCATATTCAACTAATCCGTATGAAGCTTTATATACACTTACTGGGAAGTTCTTTTTCTTTGGATATTCTATTAAATAAGCCTTTATAGATTCAATTAAATCTTTAAAATATGTGTCATCTTCTAATTGAACTATTTGCTTTTTACTATTCGGATTTATTAATTTTTGAACTTTATCTATATTTGATAATATTTTTTCTTCAGTGATAACCATTCTTACATTCACTATGCCTGATTTTCTTCTAGACATGTAAATTCCTCCTTTTCCTATGTAGTCATAATTAAATTCTATTTTATTATACATCAAGTTATTTAAAACAACAAGTATTTTAGCGGCTTTTTTTATTACATTTATGTTACAAAAATATTACAAGTATATTACAATATAGTAATATACTTGTATTTATTATTTACCTAATACTTTTTTTAATTCCTCATGTCTCTTAATTTTTAATGTTGTTGTTTTTATTAGAGGTTCTTCTGTTACAATCATTTCTCTAACATATTTATATTTTGGCATTAATTTATTTACTTCTTTTACTTTTTTCCATAAAAATTCTTTTATTTTTTCTTCGTCTTCTATATGATATAAATCCTTTATCATTTCTTTATCATATACGATTTCCACACAAACTTTAACATCTCCGTCATCTTCTTTTTTCTCGTATACGAATGTTTCTTTTATACCTTCTACTTTATTTAACAATGTTTCTATTTCTTCTGGAAATACATTTTTACCATTATTTAATACGATAACACTCTTTTTTCTTCCTGCTATATAGATAAATCCATCTTTGTCTATTCTAGCCAAATCCCCTGTATGGAACCATCCATCTGGTTCTAATGCTGATTTTGTTGCTTCTTCATTTTCATAATATCCAAGCATTATTGATGGTCCTTTTGCCATTAGTTCTCCTATTCCTTCTTCATCTGGATCATCTATTTTTACTTCTACACTTGGAAATTTCTTTCCAATAGAACCTAATCTTCTGCATTTTGGAGTTTCTGCTGCAATTACTGGTGCTGTTTCTGTTAATCCATATCCTTGCTCTACATCAAATCCTAAATCATTAAATCCTTTTTCTGTTTCAGGGTCTAATGCAGCTCCTCCTGTTACAACTAATTTTAGTTTTGGTCCTAAACTTTCATGTACTTCTTTAAATAATTGTTTTCTTAAATCGATTTTTACTTTTAATAGCACATTTGATATTTTCTTTCCTTTTTCCAATGTTGCCATTTTTCCTTTTTTCTCAATTGTTTTCATTACTTTTCTGTAAATAATATCAAATACTGCTGGGACTGATATCATTGCTGTAATGTCAAATTCTTTGATGTTATCTGCCATATGTTTTACACCTTCACAGAATGCAATAGAACCACCAATTGATACTGGATATAAAAATCCTACTGTACATTCAAATACATGGTGTAATGGTAAAAATGATAAAAATCTATCTTCTTCTGTTAAGTCAAATCTTTGAATAATATCCATTACATTTGTTACTAAGTTTTTGTGTGATAACATTACTGCTTTTGACATTGCTGTTGTTCCTGATGTAAATAACATTATTCCCATTTTATCTGCATCTATTTTGGCATCTAAATATTGTTTATTTCCTTCTTCTAATAACTTTTTACCTTTTTCTTGCAATGCTTTTTGTGAATAAATTCCATTAGTATTTTCTTGCAAGTCCATTGAGATAAAATATTTCAAATTAGTATTTTTCTTTTCTCTTAAAGTATTCATTATTGTATCATATTTACTTGAGTAAAATATTGCTTCTACTTGTGAACGAAGTATTAAACTTTCAAGTTCATTATCTGGAAGTGCTTTGTCTAAAGGAACCACAACTCCTACTCCTGCTGCAATTGCTAAATATGAAAGTTCCCATTCATATCTATTTTCTGATATAACAGCTATTCTTTTATCTTTTAATCCCATGTTTATTAATACTGTTCCTAATGCATTTATTTCGTCTCTGAATTCTTTGTGTGAAATTGTTTTCATACTTCCATTATCTTTGAAAATATATGCTGGTCTATTTCCATAAACTTCACCTGTCTGTTTTAACATATCTTTTAAATCTGCAAATTTCATTTTTCTTGATTTTGATTCCATTTAAAATTCATTCCTTTCTTTATTTTACTCTTAGTCCATTTACTATTGTATTTTCATATTCACTATATAATTTCATTATGTCCATATTTTCGCCTTCTCTTTTTTTATACACAAGTGTTGAACATATTAATCCATATATTTCTGCTGCCATTGCTCTTGTATTACCTTTTTTGATCTCACCTTTTTCAATTCCCTCTTGAACTATTTTTTCGATTTGTCCTATATATTCATATACAAGGTTTTGACATTTTTTGTTTCTTTGTTCTGTTCCCCAGAATTGACTCAATATTATTGTTATTATATTTTCATATTTGGCTACTATTTTGATTTGAATTAATACAATTGCTTTTATTTTATCTATATAATTATTATGTTTTGCTGTTTTTATATCTACACTATTTTGTAATAGCTTTATTCCTTCTTCTATTAAGAAATTAAATATTTCTTCTTTGCTTGAAAAATGATAATATAGCGTTCCCTTTGCAACTCCTACTGTTGCCGTAATTTCTTCTATGCTTGTTGCTTCATATCCCTTTTCTGCAAATAGTTTCATTGATGTTTCAAATATTTTTCTTTTGGTTTTATTCATATATCTTCACCTATCACTCTTATTTTACATGTGTATTATATAATTTTCTTAAGATTTTTGCAAGCTTTTTTTGCTTTTCGAATACTCATTCAGTTTTTGCATTTCGCATTATGTAATCTTGCAAGTTTACACATTTTTCTCTTTATTTTTATCCACACCATGTGGATAATGTGGATAACTCTGTGAATAACTTAAAACAGTCATATTTTTTTCACACGTTATTCACAATTGCCTGTTGATAATTTTCTTTTTACATTTATTTGTATTTATTTTTCATTTTTATGTAACTTGTTTATTATACAAAAAATAAGCAAGCATTTTAATCTTGCTTGTTAATTTTTACATTACAAACTTCAAATATATCACTAAAACAATTTCTAGAATCAGTATTGCTGGCAATCCAATTGTGAATTTTAATTTTTTGGTTTTGTGGCGAAATGTGTACATACCAGCAATAGTGCCTATTCCTCCCCCTAATGCAGTAACTATAAACAATGTTTGCTCAGGAATTCTCCACTTTCCTTTTTGAGCTTTTCGCTTATCAGACCACATCATGTAAAATCCTATTAAATTAATTATAAGCAAATATATTATAATATTTTTTACTGTAAAAATCTCTGTTAAATTTCCTGTTGGCATTTCTTCCTCCTTGCTAATTTGGGGTCGGTCCTTTTTTTCGCATGCGAAGAAAAGGACCGACCCTATTTTTTTATCCAAATAAACTTAATTGATTACTTTGGCTCATTCCTTCCAAACAACCAAACTGTCTTAAAAGTTCAGCAACTGAATCTCCGATTTTTGCACGGATTTTCATATCATCTATTGACATGAATTTTTCATCTTGTCTAGCTTTCATTATGCTCTCTGCTGCTACATTTCCAAGTCCAGCTATACTGTTTAGTGGTGGTCTTAAATACTCACCCTCTACTTGGAATTTTGTCGCATGTGATTTATATAAATCAATTGGTAAAAATTTAAATCCTCTTTGATACATTTCATGTACTATTTCCAAATCATCAAACATGTCTTTATCTTTTGGTGTTGCATTATTTCCCATCATTTCTATTTCTTTCATCTTGTTCTTTACTCTTTCATCACCATTTATCATAACATCTGCATCAAATGCTTTGGCTCTTATTGAATAATATGCAGCATAATATGCTAACGGAATATGCACCTTAAACCATGCAATTCTAAATGCGTTTGTTACATAAGCTGCAGCATGTGCCTTAGGAAACATGTATTTAATTTTTTCACAAGATTTTATATACCAATCTGGTACATCATGCTCTTTCATTAATGGAATATATTCATCTTTCCATTTTGGTTCTTTTCCTTTTGCAACCTTTCCTTTACGTACCGCTTCCATTATTTTAAATGACTTATCTGGTGGTAAACCTTTTTGGATTAAGTATATCATTATATCATCCCTACAACAGATTGCCTGTTGCAATGTTACAATTCCTTGCTCAATTAAGGTTTGGGCATTTCCCAGCCATACGTCTGTACCATGTGATAATCCTGATAAACGTATTAATTCATCAAATGTTGTTGGATGTGTATCCAAAAGCATGCCTCTTGCGAATTTTGTACCATATTCTGGTATTCCATAAGTTCCTACTTCTGAATTTATTTGCTCTGGTGTTACTCCTAATGCTTCTGTTGAATTAAATATTGACATTGTTGGCTTATCATCTAGTGGAATGTCTGTTGGAGCCATTCCCGTTAAATCTTGCAACATACGAATTACAGTCGGATCATCGTGTCCTAGTATATCTAGTTTTAACAAGTTTCCATCTATTGAGTGGTAATCAAAATGTGTTGTTATAATATCTGAATTTGGGTCATCTGCTGGATGTTGTACTGGTGTAAATTCATATATTTCTCTTCCTTTTGGAACTACTATAATTCCACCTGGATGCTGTCCTGTTGTTCTTTTTATTCCTGTACATCCTACTGCTAATCTTGCAATTTCTGCTTTATTTACAGGTATATTTCGCTCTTCATAATATTTTTTTACATATCCAAATGCTGTTTTATCAGCAACTGTACCTACCGTTCCTGCTTTAAAACAAGTTCCTTTTCCAAATATTACTTCTGTATATTTGTGAGCTTTTGCTTGATATTCTCCAGAGAAGTTTAAGTCTATATCTGGCTCTTTGTCTCCATTGAATCCTAAGAACGTTTCGAATGGTATATCCATTCCGTCTTTTGCAAGCTTATGCCCGCATTTTGGACAATCTTTATCTGGTAAGTCAAATCCATTTCCTACTCCATAATCTTCGAATTCTGAATATTTACAGTTTGGACATCTATAATGTGGTTTTAAAGAATTTACTTCTGTTATACCAGTCATAAATGCTACTAATGATGAACCTACTGAACCTCTAGATCCTACAATATATCCATCTTCATTTGATTTCCATACTAGTTTTTGAGCAATGATATACATTACTGAATATCCATTACTAATGATAGAGTTTAGCTCTTTATCAAGTCTTGTTTGAACTATTTCTGGTAATGGATCTCCATATAATTCATGTGCTTTTTTATAAGCAATATTTTTAATATCTTTCTCACATCCAGGAATATGTGGTGGACATTTTTCTGGTGAAATTGGGTCTATTCTATCACACATGTCTGATATCTTATTTGTATTTGTTACTACAACTTCATATGCTTTTTCTTCTCCAAGATATTCAAATTCTTTTAACATTTCTTCTGTTGTTCTCAAATATAATGGTGCTTGATTATCTGCATCTTTGTATCCTTGACCTGCTTCTAATATACGTCTATAAATTTCATCTTGTGGGTCCATAAAGTGAACATCACATGTTGCTACAACTAATTTTCCAAGCTTTTCTCCCAGTGCTACTATCTTTCTATTAATATCTTTTAGATATTCCCTATCTGGAACTTTTCCATCTCTAACTAAGAATTCATTATTTCCAATTGGTTGAATTTCAAGATAATCGTAGTCTTTTGCAATATTTTCTATTTCTTCATCAGATTTTCCAAGCTCGATTGCTTGATATAATTCACCTGCTTCACAGGCACTTCCAAGTATCAATCCTTCTGAATATTTTTTATACAAACTCTTCAATATACGAGGCTTTTTATAGAAGTAGTGTAAGTGTGACAATGATACTAATTTATACAAGTTTTTTAGTCCTACATAATTTTGTGCTAAAATTATAGCATGATATGTATTCAACTTTTTGTATTCTTCTTTTTGAGCTTCTGTATCTCTTCCAACAGTATCTATTTCATTAACTGTTGTTACACCTTTATCTTTTAGCATTTTCATCATTACTTTAAATACCTTAACAGTTGTATCAACATCATCTAATGCTCTATGAGCTACTTCTACCACAATTCCTAATTCATCAGCAATTTTCCCTAATTTATATTTCTTGAAATTTGGAAATAAATCTTTTGCTAATGAAAGTGTATCTATATATGTATAATCAAAATCATATCCAAGTACTTTGGCATTATGTTTTAAAAAGCCAACATCAAATCCTGCATTATGTGCAACAATTACAGAATCTCCTAAAAATTCTAGAACTTTTGGAAATACTTTATCAATTGTTTCTGCATCTTTTACCATGTCATCTGTTATATTAGTAACTTCTACAACTCTTTGTGGAATTGGCTTTTCTGGATTTACAAAGCAACTAAATTCATCAATTACTTCTCCATCTTTTACTTTCATAATTCCTACTTCAGTTATTTTTTCTGTAAGTGGTGAAAATCCAGTTGTTTCTAAGTCAAGTACACAATATGTTGTATCAATACTTTGATTTTTTCCATTAGATACTGATTTTTCTTTGTCTGGTGCCAAATATGCCTCAACACCATAAATTACTTTCATATCTTGGTTGTCTCTTCCTAATAAATGATAAGCTTCTGGAAAGGCTTGAACAACTCCATGGTCTGTTATAGCAATTGATTTCATTCCCCATTTCATTGCTCTCTTAATTAAGTCTTCTGCTGAAGTCATTGCATCCATTTGACTCATTTTTGTATGCATATGCAACTCTACCCTTTTTACTTCTGCATTATCTTGTCTTGTTGTTTTGGGCATAGGTTCTGATTTTATAATTGTATTTGCCATTATTGTTAATTCATTAGAAAATGCATCCATTTGTGCTTTTCCAGCTAACTTAACAGCTTTTGTTGCATTCAATCTCTTGATAATTTTTTTAGCATTATTTCCGGGTAAAAATGCTTTACAAGTCATTGTGCTTGAACCATCATATATGTCTATACTTAAAATTACTTTTCCTGATTTTGTTTCTTTATCTTCCATTGCTTGTATTTCTCCATCAATACAAACACTTCCAGATTCAGCATTCAAATCTGCGATTTTTACAAGTGGTTCTTTTATAACAGGTGCTGAACCTAAAATTAATGGTGAACTATCATCTTCTTCTGGTAATGGAGGTAGTCCTTCATCACTTATTTCTGCAATAATATTTGACATTACTGTAATATCACCTGCAAAGCTATCAAATCCAGCTTTTCCTATTGTTTTTATTGCTTTAGCAGCTTTAATTTTATCTAATATTTCATTTCCTTTTGCACCATCTTCTGCAAAAGATTTACATGTAATAATTCCAGTTCCATCATAAAGTTCAAATATTAGCATACCTTTTCCAGTTTTAGTCTCTCTGCATTCGCTATTAATAACTCTTCCCTCTAAAGTTACTCTTCCTGAATTAGCATCCAACTCTTTTATTTTTAGCTTTTTCTCTTTTGCTCTTGATGGTTTTCCAAAAATAATATTTTCATCTTCTGGTGAATTTTCAACCGTTTCTGGTGCATAACCTAAGCCATCTGTCGGAACTGCATAATCTGCATCATTATATGGTCCTTCCGGTAATGGTGGCATTTCGCCTGCTGGATATTGCTCTGTTGAAGCAACAACTCCAGGCATAGCGTTTTCGCCATTTTCATAATATCGTTCTTCATGATGTGTTCTTATTGCCATTCCTCTCATCGCATCATGAACAGCTTGTTCTTCAATCTCTTTTGTCTTTTCTTGAAATATTTTTACTTCTTGTTCTGTAATTCTTTCTTCTATGTTTATAGTATATTTTTTCTCAAATAAATTAAAAATTACATTTTCAAGTTCTCTATCTAGCTTCCTTGCTTTCAAGAAATCTGCACCTTTAATTTTCATATATACATTAATTTTATTGTCATCAACTTCTATCTTGCTTTTAAGCAATAATAATGGTCTCATTAATGGATATTTGTGTGCCATATAACAAATGATATTTTCCCATTCTTCTTCAATAGAATTTTTTCGCACACCTTCTTCATATTTTATAATCATATGAACTTGTCCAAATTGAAATCTATCTCTTAAAAATTTTTCAAAATACCATATTTCTTTTATTTC
>UMAL01052906.1_pt1 | contig 31263 bp, 17 predicted proteins | sample 1963691 | NCBI WGS metagenome assembly UMAL01 (sample SAMEA4835914, study PRJEB28245) | human gut metagenome | biome: gut microbiome; material: fecal sample | place: Denmark | collected 2008
TGTTCTGCATCGGGATGAAAATTGCGGTAATAAGTGAGATAGTAACAGACAAACATTACCCATGCAGTCAGGGCAATCCCTATAACGGCTGGTGTTTTTTCATTGAACCAGTTACGGAATGGATGCATCAATATGTAGGCTAATTTATCTTGATAATTCTGTATCGTCACATCATCTAGTTTGAACAATCCTGCTATATAATACGACACTGCCAATGCTAAAAACAACAGGATAAAAAACATCCCCCATGGTGGTTTTCGTTTTTGTATCATACATATTCTCCTATAATAAAATGAGCAGAAGAACGATTTTCTTCTGCCCATATAAAAAATAAAAACAGCTATGCCTGTTTATACATAACTGTTTTTAGTAACTGCTGGTCACCGTACTGAAATTCAGCACGTTTTATTTTGATCTGATTGGTGGATCCGGCATCTTTATCTTAAGGTCACTTAGATCTTTTCCCTTCTCTTTATATTTTTTTAATGATGTTACTTTACGTTCTGAAGGTCTGTCTACTTTATCAAAATATTGTTTCGCAAATTCTTCGCCCGTCAGTTTTCTCATCTCATGGTCTACCTGTTTTGTTCTGACATTAAATACAAATACCGGCTCTTCTTTATTTAGAAAAGCGATATACGAACCTTTTTGTGTCTCAAAGACCTGTGTTTCAGGTATCACAAGTTGTTTTTCATTCTTTCCATATGTCCCAGGAATACGGCAGGCAAACTGGTTATATCTATCTAATCCATCTTTATTGATCACTGAGGATTTCTCAACCAGAGTTTTTTTATCAATGCTGATCGGGATATAGGCAGGGTCATTTACATACCGCAAATATGCTGTCGAAGATTCTTTTCCCATAGTGTTATATTCGGCTGCTTCTATTTGGTGTTCGATCTCTCCCTTTTCTTTTCCCTCATATTTAGCATTAACAGCCTTTAATTCCGGGGAAGCTGTATCAATATATTCTGCTTCCGTCTGCTGTCCTGTCTGCATATAGTTATCCATCGACATTTTTTTCATATCCGGGACATCCGTTATGCCATCTTTCCGCAGATCATCCCGGTATAATTTATACCAAGATTCAACTTTTGGAAGATCTGCATTTGCTATAACAACCTGCAATTCACCATCTCCAACATGTAAATCAGGAAGTCGAGAATAATTAATTCCTAACTTTTCAAAATCCTCTCTAATTAATTCCTCTTCATCTTCCAGTGGAAAAGAAACTATCGTTGTTTTTCCGGAAGTAAGATTCCTTAGTTCCTGTATGTCTTTTTCTCCCCCTGTCATACAGCTTAAGATATGCCGCTGATACCATGCCCCAAAATTTTCCCTGTCTGGCTGATAAACAGCAACCTGCAGCATTCCATCATTTTTTTCCAGATCAGGAAGTATCATATAATGGATGCCGAGGGTATTTAATTCTTCTGACAACTGTTCCTCCGGGATTTCCGGGACGTTCATAATATCATATTTTCCTTCCGTCATTCTTAAAAATTTCTGGAAGTCCGTAAATTCTGTTTCTTTTAATTTTCGTTCTTTGACCATACGGGCAAAATACTGCAGTAATAAGATAGTCCCCATTGCTGATAATTTAAAAAAAGGGTCCATATACCTTGCTGCATTGGATATTGCCATGACAACTTCCCTGCTTTTTTCTTCCATGCGTATCTCCTCCTGTTCCGTACTGAAATTCAGTACATTTTCTATAATAACTTCGGTACAGATTCTTTCTGTATTTTGTTTGTAAAGATATGCCCTTGCTTCTGCATCCTCTCTGTACGTTCTCTTTCCGGCATATCTTTTCCTGGCAGTCCATATTTTTCCTGTATCTTTTCCATATCCACTCCGATCTGTTTATTCTCCTTTTGTATCCCTTCCAGATAGTCTATGGTCTCTTTCATAAGCTCCATTAATTCTGTCTGGGACACCCGGCAGTGGATCTCACCATTTAACAGGTTGTCTGCATGCACGTTTAGGATATAACCAAGCAAAGTGACGGTCATCTTGTCTGGTTCTTTTATACCATTTTCCATGCATTTTAATTCCTCTGGTGACAGCAGGATACGTCCTGCCAGTTCTTCTAAGCTCCACCCCCGTTCTTCTCTTAATTTCTGGATACATTTTCCCATTTTTGATACTCTTATTACAGGCATATTCTCTGTTCCTCCTGTCGATTCTTCCCATCTTTCTGTATTTTCTCTTCGTCTGATCCTACATCTAATTCCGCATTTACTTTGACCAGACGAGCCTGGATAAACTTCAGTTCTTCTTCTTTTTCAAATGGTTTCTGTACTTCTTTTTTTGCCTGCACAAGCTGCTGTCTTGCATCTTCCAGCCGTTCTTCTGCTGTCTTTTTTTGTCCGGGAAGGTTTCTCATTGCGGTAAGGATACGTTCGATGTTTCGTACAGGGTCTTTTTTAACTTCGACTATGAAAGAGGCTTCTCTCGTCAGTCTTACATAAAAGCTGTTGTCAAACAAAGAATACGAGATCTTCATCTGAAACCCCCAAAAACTTCCGATATTTTCTGCATCGGCATGGGCTTTCTTCATCTGTGTACAGGCCTGTACAAGCATTTCCCCCGCAGCTTTTTCATCATTATAGGTAACACCATGTATCTCCATCAAAAAAGGAGTGTTCAGGACGGTATCTATATGTTTTATATCAGTATCATATGCTGTGGTGAGTTCTTCATATTTTGCAATCTTTTCCGGGTATTCCACAGCAATAGCATCCTGCAGACGAAACAGGTTGCTCTCATAATTGGCTTTCAGCATCTTTAACTTTGTCACTTGTACATCTAAATCCATCTTTTCTTTTATCTTGGGATTACCTGTTGCAAGTGCCTTGACTTCCGCATAAGATAATGCTGCTTCATCGACATCCTGGCAGGAACGGACAGGGGATTTGGATGTCATGATCTGCCCGATGAACTTCTGTTTATTTTCTATAAGCTGCCAAGAGTATGCGTCAAATGTATTTTCTGTGATATACCGGAATATCTTTACTTTTTTATTTTTATTTCCCTGTCTTAAGATACGTCCTTCCTGCTGTTCAATATCAGCAGGCCTCCAGGGTACATCTAAATGATGGAGGGCGATCAGTCTGTCCTGGACGTTAGTACCAGCACCCATTTTTGACGTGGAACCAAGTAAAAAACGTACCTGCCCGGAACGCACTTTAGAGAATAATCTTGCTTTTTGTACATCCGTATTGGCATCATGGATAAATGCGATCTCTTCTTCCGGGATTCCCTTTTTCATCAGTTTTTCTTTTAAGGCATCATATACATTAAAGGTTCCGTCTTTCTTTGGTGTGGAAGAATCACAGAATACTAACTGTGCTGCCTTCTGTCCTTTTGTTTCTTCCCAGATTGTAAAACATCGCTCTGCACAGGCAGAAACCTTATTATTTTCTGTATCCGGCAGCATATCATTGAGAAGCCTCTGGTCTAAAGCAAGTTTACGTCCATCCGTTGTTATCTTTAACATGTTGTCTTCACTTGGGTCTACCGCACCATTCCGCACCAACTCTGCTCGTTCTGCCAGGGACTGCAGGATCTCTTTCTGCTGTTCACTTGCCGGCAGGACAATATTTTCATATTCAGCCTGTGGAACTGGAAGTTTTAACATATCGGCAGTTTGAATATCTGCTACTTCCTGAAAAACAGACATTAACTCCGGCAAGTTAAAAAAGTTTGCAAAACGAGTTTTCATGCGATAACTGCTACCCTCTGGAGATAACTCAAGAGCTGTGATTGTCTCCCCAAAAGTAGAGGCCCAGTTATCAAACATCCCCAGTTCCATTTCCTGCAGGCGGTCATACTGCAGGTATCTCTGGATAGTATACAGCTCTGTCATACTATTTGAGACTGGAGTCCCTGTCGCAAAAGTGATCCCTTTCCCTCCTGTGATCTCATCCATATACCGGCATTTATTGTACATATCCATCGCTTTCTGGGATTCTGTTTGTGCGACACCTGCTACATTCCTCATTTTTGTATATAAAAAAAGGTTCTTAAATGCGTGCGATTCGTCCACAAACAGCCTGTCAATGCCCAATTCCTCAAATGTCACCACATCGTCTTTTTTCTTATCATTTAACTTTGCCAGTCGGACTTCCAAGTTCTTTCTGCTCTTTACCATCTGCTTGATCGTATAATTTTCTCCCTGTGCTTCTTTAGCCAGGCTGATCGCCATCTCGATCTCATCTATCTGTTCTTCTAAAATATTACGCTGCCGTTCTGCTGACAGTGGGATTTTTTCATATTGTGAGTGGCCGATAATGACAGCATCATAGTCCCCTGTTGCGATCCTTGCACAGAACTTTTTACGGTTTGCAGGCTGGAAATCTTTCTTTGTTGCCACAAGGATGTTGGCAGCAGGATACAAGGTAAGGAATTCCGCACCCCACTGTTCCGTCAGGTGGTTTGGTACAACAAACAGTGATTTATGGGTAATCCCGATGCGTTTTGCTTCCATTGCTGCGGCAGCCATTTCAAAGGTCTTCCCTGCCCCCACGCAGTGTGCGAGCAAGGTATTATCACCGTATAATTGGTGTGCGACGGCATTTTTCTGATGTGGCTTTAAGGTGATCTCCGGGTTCATTCCGGGGAATTCCAAATGGCTTCCGTCATACTGTCTTGGACGGATGGAGTTGAATCTTTCATTATAGATCGTGACCAGCATTTCCCGCCGTTCCCTGTCTTTGAATATCCAGTCCTTAAATTTTTCTTTGATCATATCCTGCTTCTGTCCTGCCAGTATTGTTTCTTTTTTATTTAATTCCCTGTGTTCCTTTCCCTCACTGTCAGTATAGGTATCAAAGATCTGTATATTTTTAAGGTTCAGTGAATTTTCCAGTAAACGGTATGCATTGGCTCTCTTCGTCCCATAGGTATTGGTCGCTAAAATGCTCCCATCTATATTTTTCCCCTGAATATTCCATTCCCCTGTGTAAGAGGAATACTGTATCTTTATCGTATGGTTTGCGGCAATATATTTTGGCGGCTGAAATGTCTCTATCATAAATTGCTCATAAACTTCTAATGGTATCCACATAGAACCCAGCCGTACTTCGATCTCTGATGCTTCTAGCCGTTTTGGCTGCACATTTTTTAATGCCTCTACATTCCTTTTATACTCTGGAGTACTTTCCAAAAAATTTTCTGCAATGCGAAGTTTTTCCCGTACATTGCCTGACAGATAGCTGTCTGCTGTCTCCCATTCCTGTGTTACTGGATTTCTATAGATAACTCCTGCCAGTTCTTCTGTTATCTTTTCCCCCGGCTTTCCACAAAGTCCCGACATAAAGGAAAGGTCAACTTTTCCATGTTCTGTCATAGACACAGCAAGGGCTTCGTTCGCAGTATTGACATGAGTGATACTTTCCTTTTGCCGGATAGTACGTTTGGAGAACATATCTGCTTTTCCGGCAAGATTCCCGTCTTCATCTAATCTTTCAAGGGAACATAACAGAGGATAGGAGGAATCTTCCGAAAAAGCCCTCTTGTTCGCTATGCTGTTTAAAAGTCCCCATTCTTCCGTATAAGAATCATACAGGGTATTCAATTTTCTCTGCTCTGCCTGAATCTTTGTTTCTGTATTTTCTGTTTCTTCTACCTGCAGTCGGATCAGTTCCCGGACACAGTCCCGGATAGCAGCCATCCCGGTGATACGGCTTTTTGTTGTCTTTGTGACCCTTTGCTGCTCCAGTCCCGATTCATTTTTATAATAAATATCCCCAGCTTCTGATACGACATAGCTGTATATCCTGTTCGCTTCCCTGTCTGGCATATCTGTTACAGGTTCGGTCCCGTACTGAATTTCAGCACGTTCCTCCGGCATCCTTTCTGGTATATGTCCTGTGATATTGGCTATGGCATCCCGTAATTGTATTTCTAAAGAAACGCCTTCGTTTTCTATGCAGGCAGTCTCCACCCCATAAGGTCCTGAGATTTCTTTCATTGTTCCCAGGATCATCTCCGGGTGTGCTGCAAAATAACTATTTACAGGGATCCCCTGTGCATCCTCTGTAACAGAGATCCATTCCGAATCAGCTATTTCTTTTTCCCTTTTTTGCAGGAACAAAATATCAGAAGTTACTTTTGTCCCTGCGTTTTTAAATGCAGTGTTTGGCAGCCGGACTGCTCCCAGAAGTTCTGCCCTCTTAAAAAGATATTGCCTTACTTTGGTATTTTCCTTATCCATCGTCCCTTTTGTTGTGATAAATGCAGCAACACCACCTGGGCGCAGTTTATCCAGTGTCTTTGCAAAAAAATAGTCATGGATCAAAAATCCATGACGGTTATAAACAGGGTCATTTACCCGGTAATCCCCAAAGGGAACATTTCCGACAGCTATGTCAAAATATCCATCTGGATAATCTGTACGTTCGAACCCCGTATTCTCAATATTTACTTCTGGATAAAGATAACCAGCTATCTTTGCACTCATCTGGTCTAACTCCACACCATATAACGTAGACTTGTTCATGCTTTCTGGAAGAAGTCCGAAGAAATTCCCTGTCCCACAGGATGGTTCTAATATCCGTCCCTTTGTAAATCCCAGGCCTGCCAATACCTGATACATGGCTTTAATGAGAACCGGCTGTGTATAATGGGCATTTAAAACAGACCCTACTGCCGAACGGTATTCTTCCGGAGTCAGTGCCGTCTGTATCCTCTCCCTTTCTTCCTGCCACTGTGGTTTCTTCTCATCAAAAACATCTGCGATCCCGCCCCATCCAACGTAATCTGCTAGTATGTTCTGTTCCTCTTTTGTTGCCTGCCGTTGTTCCTTTTCTAACTGTTTTACCGTTTCGATCGCAAGGATATTCTTCCAGCATTTTTCCCGGATTGTCCCTGTTTCCAATTCCCCTTTTAAAATATGATAGTTCTGGCTGTTCTCTTCTGAAGCAGGAGTGACAGCAACCGTCTCTGCATCGAGGATCTCTTCCTGGACTTCTGTAGCAGTGATCTTATCTTGTCTTATTTCCGCGGCCCAGTCCATGATCTCATCATAGGAGATCTGCCTGATCTCTTCCGCATGATCTTTTATATATTCTTTTGCTTCCCCGATACTATGAAAGAGCATCTCTTCTGAAGGATACGGCTCTACCCCGTTCTTTCCTTTTTTCAGTAAACGGTATGCCGGCTGTCTGTTTCCCTCTGGGTCTACTGTTGTAACAAAAGACACCGCAGCATCCTCATAATCTTCACTGCTTTCGATCGCTGCCTCCATCTTTCTGGGTATTTCCTGCTGTTCTTCTATCCAGGCATCCACTTCTTCTTTGTTTCGGCAGAACTTTGTATTTCCAGAGTAAGAAAAGCCTTCCTCCGTCCGGGTCAGTTCGTGTACACTGAATGGATAATCAAACCGTCCCGTATCAACGATCTCGTATCTTCTATCCTGTAAGACTCCCGGTTCTTTTTTTTCTAGGAATTCCTCCGCCTGTTTTTCTTCTTCCGGTGAAAGTCCCAGATGTTCTTCAAGATATGGAATAAATACTTTTTTATCCCTTGTAAGCTGTGCTATCGTTTCCTCAAGCATACCATCTTCTGCCCAATGCTTTCTGTACAGGCAGTCTGGGGAAAGGCAGTACGCATAGTATTCCCGGATATGTTCCAAAAGTGACTTTCCTTCACTTCCAATATCATATCTCCCCCGGAAAGAATACTCCTCCCCGTCAATGACTGCGTATACGGAAAAGGCTGTTTTATAATAAGAAGGGGCTTCTTCCTCTTCCTGCTGTTTTCTTTCCTGTTCATCTAATACAGTAAAAACTCTGTCGGCTACAGCAAAAGATATTTTTTTCGTATGAAACCTTTCATTTTCTTTGTCATAAACGCTTAACCTATCATGTTCTGAATAATCGATCTGGAACTGCAGGGTATCCTCTTTTTTCTCCTCCGTACTGAAATTCAGTACATTTTCTTTTTCCTTTGTGTGATCCTCCTTAACCGATTGTTCCTGCATTTCCTTATCCTTAACATAAGGATATTCTTTGTTTTCTATCAGGATACGGATACGTTTTTCTGCTTCTTTCCATGTCAGTTTCTTTTCTGCCTTTCCTTTTTTTAAATGAAATCCTTTGGCATCATGCCACTCATCAGAATGGGAACTTCCTGATATAGAATGGGAATGTCCTCCGATACCATACTCTTCTTTTAGGAAAGCGATCGCTACTTTTTTGTCTGGCATAGGTTCCTGCTGATAAAAAGACAGTATCCGGCTCTTTCCTCCTTGAACGATACCGCCTTCCTGCAACAATTTATCTATCTCATCTGCTGTGATAAATGCTATGTGTACTGGTTCTGTTCCATTTTGTGAAACAGGTATAGATGCCTGATTCAGTTTTTTAAGATGTTCTTTTGCTGCTTCAAAATTCCTTTTCTGCCATCCAGTTTCAAAATCTACACGTTTTTCAAATGATAGAAGTTCTTCATATATGGTATTTACACCTATAGGATCTCTTAGCTCCCCAGTAATCTTCTCAACAGCTTCAATATAAACTGAACCCCATCGTGATTCCAGCCTGCTGTCTCTGTAAAAGAAAAAAACATATTCTGCTATTCTCGTCCGTATCGTATCAAATTCTTTTTCCTGCAATTCTTTTGTAGTAAATTGTCCATTTTGATAAAGACTTTCGATCCGTTCTGCGGCTTCGTCCCACGATAATGTCTTTTCTGGATTCCTTCTTGCACCATTCCCCCGGCGAAAAAAGATCCCTTCCTCACTGTACCATACACTGACTTTTACTCCGTCTGGCATAAAAAGACCCTTTCCGCCTTTCCATGCCTCTTTCAGGTCTTTTCTAAGCAGTTCTCCTGGTTTTTTCTGCATCAGGTCAAGTAGCACATATTCTAAAGAATGGTCATCATTCCCGCCTGTCCGTAAAGCTTCGTCGATATAAGTTTCCGGGAACGCAAAAACAGCAGCCGGTTTATCACCTGCTGCTGTTCCATAATCAGCTTGTTCTTGTTCATTTTGTGGAAATAAGCTTAATTGAATATAATCTCCTGTTTCACTATTTCCTCCGCCTGCTGTTTGCAGTTGTTTACCAGTCCGACCCATTTCATCTGGTCGGCTGCTTTCAGTTCCTCCGTTACCCCTGCCGCCTTCATCAGCTCTGGCACCAGTTCGTCCATCCTCTCTTCTGCCTGCTTCTGGATCTCGATCAGATGTCCCTCGTAATCTTTCATCAGAAGGATCTGATATGTCGATCTGTCGTGTTCTTTCAGGTATCTTTCCCTCATCAGTCCGTATTTCCCGATGTGCCCCTCCGTCTTTGTTAGTCCCAGCTCTGGATACATCAGACCGTCTTCGCCTTTCGTATAGGTTAATTTCATCTTGTTCCGCCTCCTTTTGTACTGGTATCTGTCTATCTTGATTATATTCTTTTGCCCTTCCTTCTACAATAGTTTCTGCCCGGTTTTTTTGTAAATTTTTCTGAAAGAGATAAAGTCCGATCTCTTTCAGGACTGATGCACAATGCTCGCTTATCGGAGATCCCAATCGCAGCAGCACATCCTCATTATTAAAATCTGTGATTGACCGAAAATCCTCCAGATACATATATTCCTCAGGATCTATCCCACAACGGCTTAACAGCAGATACCATGCCGTAGATAAGAACAGTTCCCTGTACTCTAGCCGTATCGTATCTTGGTCTAAATCCTCTAAATAAGAATCCTGCCTGTCCCTCAGCAGTTTTGGCACTTCTTCTGCCATCGTGTCTTCTATGATCTCTTCTGTTAACTTTTTTAACATGGTAGCAAGGTCTGCCTCTTGTCCTTTGATATGGTATCTCCTTTGCAGATGATCGGACACATCTTTTTTATCCTCTTCGTCTATCTGCCAGAGGTATGGCTTCCTTACTTCTGTAACAGGGACTCCCCTCACAATATCGGTATCTTTATAATCATACACATACCTTAGTTTTTTCCGTCCATTTACCGTATGTATCAGTGCGATCCCTGCTGTTCCCTGCTTTACATAATGGTTTGTTTTTTTCCATATCTGGAAACTCGTGCATCCTACCGCATTCGGACGCTGTGCGTAGATCATAAGCTGATCATCAAAACTATACTGATAGACACGGGACGCTGTGTTTAAAAAACGCAGCCATTCATCAGGTGATGAAGATACTTTTCTAATTGTTTCTTCAAGCATTTCCTCGGCTGTTAGTAATGTTGTTGCCATCTGTAATTTCTCCCTTCTTTTATTTTATAAATCTTTATTTTTTCAAGTAAGTTTTCTTATGGAGGTCCACGCATCATAATATTCACCCTTCTTTCTATATCAAAATTGGTAATTATGGAAATTAAAATGGCAGGTATATACAAATTTTATGTTGCAACATCTACTAACCCATCCATTTTGTACCGAATTTCAGTACAAAAAAAGCAGAAAGGATACGCCTTTCTGCTTTTCTACATCTAACATACTTTAAATTTTAATGCTTTATTACTATATTTTCTATTAACCATCCTTCATAATGCTCTGATGCATTATACATAATCTCCATATTTTTAAGTGCATCTTTCCGCAATCAATTGACATAATGCAGCTCTCTGATATTCTCTTGTAAGTTCCTTTACTTTATTATGCCATTTTTTTATAAATGGACTATATGTAAATACAATTGCACCTACCAACATCACTACTGGAACATAATAATTACTTGCAAGTTTTAAAGCACATATTATTGGCAAAAAATGAACAGACTGGATAAAATCGTATTTAAAAATTTTTCGTTTGTAATTATCAATATCTGCGTCTTCCCACATTTTTGTACCCATTAGCTCGTTTTTCCAAAACTTCCCGTCTAGATCTGGCATTTGCGGACAATAAATTTGGAAAATTGCCTCAATCTCAGGTGTATACTCTATGACATGATACACTTTTTCGAATTTACTATCTGACTCGGGTTTATTTGAAAAGTACAATAATTTTTCATTTCTATCATCTGCATTTTCATTTTTTTTATAACAAATTCCACAATAAGGGAATTCATTCCATTTATGTTTTTTACAAAAAATAACTCTTCGAAATGTAATGCTCTCATCTGATAGAATATAATCATCATCCCAAACCAGAAAAATCAGAAGGATACTGAATACTACATTTAGTGCAAATTCGCTCCAACATATACCAGTTCTCGAAAAATTTTCTGCTACTGTTTCCCTTGTAAGTCCATACTGACAAGCAAACATAAATACTGTAAATAACATTACTGCCCCTTGAATTTTTCTAGAATATATTACTTGAAACTCCATTTCATCCTCACTTAATATATACACTCTTAAATCAAAGATTCAATTCAAATACATGTCAATATCAATAACTGCATCCAAATAATTTACAATATTTAAAAATCTTTTCTCAAAATAAATTGCCGGCAAGTTATCTTTCTCAAAAATTGGAACTATCTCAAAACAAACTTCTCCATTATTTTCTTTACATATCTCTTTAATTATTTCCAATTTTCCTTCCAACTTCCTTAACAAATCATCCATTACCGGTTTTATATCTAATTCTTCAAATGTGTCTGTAACCAATGACCAGTATCCCTCTAAATGCTCATTTTTATTAAATGGTGACATTCTAGTTTCATTTTTTCTTTTACAATCTGAAGGTTTTATATTTAATATCCTTTCAATTTTATATACATCAAAATTATTATCAAAAAATATATTCATTTCTATATATATGCCCATTTTTTACGATAATCCTTTCTTTATACACGATATATTACTTAATATAATACAAAAAACATTCTGTTTCTTTCTTAATATACATAATATAATTTAATACTGTAATATTATAAAAGTAGACTGGATAATAATTTCAGCAAAATATACTTCAATAAAAATCCAACTCACTTTTTCCTATTATTTTGTTCTATAAATTGTCTTATCTATTATTGTACCTGCCTTATTTATTATATATATAATTCCCGTATTCTTATCAACAGCTAAATCATATCTTGCTATAGCTGCTTTTTTGCCTAAATATTCTCTCTTTATAGCGTGAGCGTCTAATTTCAATGTTTTTTTGATATATTTATCACTTAATTTAACCAGACTACAATTTTTATTATGCACTAAAAAATTGTTTTTTCCAACATAATATGTATGAAAATCTCTCACTTCAAAATTATATACCTTAACCGGTTTTTCTAGCTTTCTATACTGTACTTTTTCAACCAGTATTTTCTTTCCGTCAAAAGTATGTAAAACATCTCCGTTTTTTACCTTAACAGCAGCTACCCAACCTCTTCCATCAATATATATAGGATGATACGGAGTCGTTATAATTTCTTCTCCTTTTAATTTTAAACAGACGACTTCTTGTGTCTGATTTTCATAAATTTGAATAATTTCCTTTAACTCTTGTTCCCCTGTATTTATATCTTCTGCATAGACATAATCTCCCTCTCTTAATTTTTCTATTGGAACTAGACCTTCTTCCGTTAATATTAATGTACCCGAAACAAAACATAATGCTTTCCCTGCAGCTGCTCCATAACTTATATTTTTCTTAATGAGTTGAATACCATATTTAGAAAGTTGTGCCACATAAGGACCTAAAAATGCTCCTAATACGACACCTCCAACAGCAGATGCAGCTATCAATGCTGTCTTTTTTGTGCCATGTAATTTAAGTTTTTTTGCCAAAAACTTTCCTAATGCTACACCTGATAAACCTCCTATTGCTCCCCCAACAATATGTGCAACTGCATATCCATCTTTATCAATATAAATTATAGGATTATTTTCGCAATATGCGAATAAATTATAGGATAATTCTGTTTTATTTTCTCCTAGATAATCTACGCTGTCGGCATTGATGAATCTCTTTACTCCTGGATCATAATATCTGCTACGAAGATAATACATTCCAAGTTCTGAATCGTAATAATATCCTCGGTATAATAATGGATTTACTGCACCAATCCCACTGTCTGTACCAGTGCTTGCAATCACATTTCCCCATGCATCATAAGTATATTCTGCTTTTGTCGTTCCATTTTCATCAACAATCCGGATAACGTCACCTTGCTGATTTAAAACATAATAATATGTAGTATTATTATACTTCACTGCATAAGGTTTGTCATTATTATCATAAGAAAATGTCAGGGTATTATTTCCCCATTTTTCCTGATAGATCAGTCCATCCAGCGTAACATATTCATGCTTTACACCATTTATAGTTTTACTGTCTCTAATACCGTCTACATCATATGTAAATGTTATATTTTTTCCATCAGCAGATGCCGAAGAAAGTTCTCTTCCCTTCTCCCATGTGAATTTCCATGCTGTTCCATTATTATAAGCCAATGGATTACCTGCACCATCATAAGTTATTTCTTTTCCATCATAGGCAGTGAGCAGATCGTTCCATGAAGCATCTCCATATGTATATTTTTTTGTAGCAGTAGCAGTTGTTCCTGTTAGAGTGTAGGTCTTTGCATCTTGAATATTTCCAACAGTGTCATAGGTATATTCATAGCGTTTATTCTGCTGTGGAAGTTTCTCCATCAGAAGCTGACCTTGTGCATCATAAGAATATTGAGCCAGTATATTTCCTTTTGTATCACTTACTTTTACTATTCTTCCAAGAGTATCATATTCATATTTTAAAGAAAAGTCGCTAAAACTATTATTTATCTTTCCATAGGAAATCTGCTGAATACGTCCCGTTGCATTATCCTTTGCATTGTCTGTATCAATGCTCTCATAAGAATAATCCAATTTATATACATTATTTTTCTCAGAAAGTTTCTGTCCTAAACTATCATAAATAAAAGACTGTTTATTTCCCAGTATATTTTTTTCTGTCAAAACATTAGAAGTCTGACTGTCTTTTGTAATAGAGGTATCGTAGCTTTTTCCATCGAAAGATATTTTATTACCTGATGTCAATCCATCTGTACTTTCCCAGCTTTGTGAATAAATCTCTGTAACTCCGGCTTTCTTTTTTACATACTCTATGGCATCCCTATTTTTGTCATATTTGTAAGTATATGTATAATCATTTGGTACATCGGTAACAGTTTCTATATTTCCATCTGTCGTATATGTATATTTGTAGGTTACGGTTCCATCATATGAAATACTTGCCAATTGCCCTAATGTATCATATTTATAAGTTTCTTTAACTCCATTTCCATATGTTAATTGAGTAAGAGAACCATTTTTTCCGGCATATTCATATCCCGCCAACTTATACTTTCCAGCAGATATAGAAGTTACTTGCTTCCATTTGTTATAACCAAATGAATATTCCTGCTGTATTGCTTTATCTTCTCTGTAACCAGACCGTTTTAATGAAGACATGATTCCATTGGAATATGTATAGTTTAAAGATACTAATTCTTCCCCATTTTTATCTTTCAATGCTGCTTTTGAAAGTTGCGAATTACCGGAATTGTAAGTATAACTGGTGGTATTTTTATTACTGTCTACTGTAGTTTTCAGTAAATCCGTTTTATCGTCGTACTGGTACGAAGTAACTGCTCCGGCAGCATCCGTTTCTGAAGATATGTAATTTCCGTCTGCTGTATATTTTATTGACGAGGTAGATTTTGTACCATCTTTTCCTTCGATTATATTCTTCTGCTCTGTTCCTTCATCATCTTCTTTCACAGAAAATTCATTTGCAGAAATACCCTCAAGATTCCCAGACTCATCATATTTAAAATTTGTTTTATTTCCATCTTCATCTGTCACAGAAATGATATTTCCCTTATCATCATAATCATAAACAAATTTACCATCTCCATCAATGGCAGAGATTAAATTTCCTTTACTATCATAATCATATAAGCTTGCTTCTTCTTCTACGAGAGAAATCCCATCAAAATATGCTGTATTCGCATTAAATGTATAATCACAACCTACAATGATAGCACTCAACACTTTACCTGTCTGTGTTGGTGTTACAACTCCACTTATATATTGCCATGTAGACACATCTGCATTAAATGGAATATATTCTGTTTCATAACTTCCATCTGCATACAAAAATTTTGCATGTAAACCAAAAAATCTATTTTCGCCATCTGAATTGTCCTCAGCAATATCTGGAACAGATTCTGCTTTTGCCCAACCAGAAAGCATATAAGATTGTTGTTTTATTTTATGATTTATTCTGACCGTCTGGCTGATATTTCGGTTTTCCTGTAATTTTCCTGTGATTTTTAATGCATTAGAAGCATATAACTTTTCTTCTTGTGCAAAAGAAGTCCCTTCTGTGTTCATATCCCAACGGGCTTGTGTAACTCCGGCTCCATTATTTAATAGGTTATATCCGCTGGCACTATTTACCTTTTCCATTTGCAGGTCATCCACATATGCTACACCTTGTGCATTCTTCAGATTGACAAATCCATATACTTTTCTACTGGAAGTAAATTTTTTAGTAACAGAGATTCGAGTCCATCCATTATCTGTATCTTCTAAAGTCTGATAATCTAAAGAATCTCCCTGTGCTAAAACTTTGCTTCCTGTATGAAATTGTAAAAATACACCTCCATCTTTTCCAAATTTCTTTACATCTGTTGTTTTGACATAAGCGGAGAATGTATAAGTACCTGGTGATAAAGTTCTTCCGGCTGCGTATGCTCTTACATAAGAATTATCTGTACTTTCTCCCGAAAGCGCAATACTTCTGTCTCCATTATGTGCTTGTTTATTTGTGGCTGAAACAGAACCATTTGTAGTAGATCCACTTACATTCCAGCTATTAATATCTATTGAAGTAGCCCCAGCAACTTCAATACCTCCATTTACGATCTCGCTGTATGCTTGTTTGCCTGACGTTGCACTTGCTGTAAGGCTGTTTTTTGCCGATTTACTCTTATATGCCCCTGTATCTACTCCTAAAACATTTCCTTGAACATCTTTTGTACATACATTTACAGTATGTCCCGAATAATCAAAAGTATATGTACTGATTTGGTCATCGCTCGTATCAAAGTTATTATCATTTCCTGCACTGGTATATACTGTATGCTGCAGATCATGACCGTCTACTTTTACATCTGAACCATATTCCTTCGTTTCTCCTGAATTATTAAATTCTCGTATCCTGTTTACAATGATTCTACATCCTAATTTTTCCCAACCATATTCTACTCCATATTTACTTTCATTATCTAAAGCTGATAACAGATAATGTTTATTATCATATGTATAAGATACCGTAGTATTATCTGGGTGCGTTATTTTTACTAATTCTCCACCATCGTAATGATATTTTGTAATACGCCCAGCCTTGTCTGTAATTTTAGTGAGATACCCATTCTCATCATACGATAATGATACCAATTTTCTTGCTTTATTATCTACTTTATTAATCTGTATTATAGAAGTTAATTGATGACTTTTTTGAGTTGGCTTCCACAAATTATCTGAGCCATATTCTTTTCCGCCATAAGCAAAACAAATCTTATTTTCTTTGCTATCTTTTATAGATGTCAGATATCCTTCATTAAAAGTTGTTGTACTATCCCCATCTGTCATGGTATAAACAGAGCCATTTTTTGTAACAGATAATCCTAGATTATCTTCATCCACAAATGTTCCTGCCTTTTCCGCATCTTCATAGAAATAATGTTCCGTTCCATCTCCATCTGTATAAATGTAATATATCGTAGAACCAATTTTCTTCTCTACTATAGTCTGTTGTGCATTTAATTTCCATCCATTTCCTATTTTCATAGAAGAATAATCTTTTGTATATGCACTAACTTCACCGAAATTTCCACCAGCCAATCCAGAATTATAATAGTGTTCTAATGAAAAAGAAATCGCCTCACTGCTATTACTATAATCCATCTTTTCTAACGTAAGCTGAGAAGAATAATCTCCGACATATGCTGTTCCTGCACTATCTATCTCCTGTGACTGAGAAGAATAATATTCTTCTACTCCATAGGAATCTCTGTAATTTATAACAACATATGGCTTATTTGTTGAACGTGTTGCTTTATAAAACCGTACTAATGCACTATATTTAACAGATGAAATGCTTTCTTCATCATCTGGAACTAAAGCAACGGCTGCAAATTTTTCATCATTTCCTTCCTCATATTTCTTTTTTATAACAGAGGTTAAATCCCAACCTACATATTTGCCTGTTGTTTCTTCAGATATTTTTTGAGAATCTAAAACCGTATTTTTATACGTTGGCTGACTATCCCAAGTAACACCATTTGTCCAGTCTAAGCCTGCAGTTACTTCTTTTGCATCCAGATAAAAGAATGGTGTTCTTGTATCCGAATATGGATCATACATTTGTTGATAATAATATAACTTTGCACCAGTGATCACACTTCCTGCTGGAATCTGTGGTAATTTCCTAAATTCTGTGAACATTCTATGTGTCTGTGCATCTGCTGAAGCCCCATGTCCTATATATGCTATGGTATTTCCATATGGATAATATGTACTGGAATCGCCCTCTACAACATAAACATCTCTTATCACAAAATCATTAGAATCTGCCGTTGACTTTTCTAGTGTCGGATCAATTGTCACCGGATAGCTTCTATCCGGATCATTCATCCACTCTTCATCTGGTACTATCTTTAATATATACTGTCCCTCTTGTGTTTCTTCAAGTGACATTTTTACATTTTCTGAATAGTTATCAGCTGAATCTGTCATATATGCTGCAGGAATCACATAAATATTTTTTCCTGTTTTGCTATCATTAAGATAAATCGCACCTTCTTTTCCCTGTTTAGGGACAAGATTACCTAACGATAGTAAAAATCTATATTCATACGTTTCGGAAGGTTCTTCCACGATAATATCTTCTTTTAAGGAACTTCCTATAAGAGAATAATTTAAAGAAACATTTTCTTGAATTCCTTCATATGATAATTGTGTATATACATTTTCTACAGCATCTTCCCATACATAAGAGGATACTGCTGTTTGACTCTGATTTCTTAATTTCTCTAACGTATCAGAAGCATAGTCTGGAATACTATCTTCATAACGGTATGAATATGTATCACCTAATTCATAATTTACTGCAGATGTTTTTTCATTACTAATCCATGAACTTCCATTCTGAATTAATTTTTTTGGTGTATCTGGATTTTGATTTTCTTCAAAAGAATTCATTGCCCATGGGGCTAAATCAAAATAGGCAATCGCTGTATGACCTGTCCATCCGTATTTGATAGACATATCGGTCATATTTTTTACATAAAGTGAGATACATGTTTTATTAAATGTATCTTTTCCCATATCTGAAGAAGCATTCTGGTCTTTAATTGCTTTGTATGTCCATCCGTCTGGTTCACACCATGTATTTCCATCGCTACCTCCAATATAAGATGTATTTACGATATTTTCCATTCCATCAGTGATGGTTACATACTGATTCTGATCAATATCCTGGAATGTAGCAAATCCAGTAAATGGAGCTTTTGTATTCGTCCCATTATATAAAAACGTATATTTAAATTTTACCCATTTAAAACCAGAGAACATGACAACTCCCGTTTTCTTATAAGAAAAACCAATAGCATATCCAAGATGTGCTGAATTGTTATCATGCCCGAACATATCACCATTTGATGGTAATGGTTTGGATTCGTCGTTCTGTGTTTTCCAATCGGTCACTTCTATTTTTAAATCAACCGACTTTCCATTTGCTGTCGTAACATTTTTATACTTTACCCAAAAATCAGATGGGTCATGATTTTTTGCGTAGGCGGCAAAACCACGCCATTTCTGACCAGCATCGGAGTTACCTGCTGCTACCTGCTGAGCATTGAAACTCTTATTTGGTTCTTCGCCATTACTATCACTATCTGCCATAAAATTTGGAACATCTACCTGACTTTTGGATACTGCCCTGTCAAAGTTATTGGCAAACTCCAACCCCATCTTTGATTTTGGACTAATATATGCTCCTTCTAAGCCAGAAGCTGCCATTACGCCCAAGGAAAACACTCCTGTCACTGCCATTGCTGCTGCAAACAGAAAGACCATTCCCTTTTTTAATATCATTTTTATCTTCATAGCTTCTCTCCTTTATCTTCTTATTTTATTTATAAGGCTCTGTTCGTTTATGGTGGTCCTCGTATCACAGTACATTTCTTCCTTTCTCTGTTTAAAAATGGGTACAAAAAAAGGACATTCTTTCGAATATCCTTTTCCGTACTCAATTTTCTATTTTTTAATAGTTACTTTTTTTCCAACACCTTTTACTCTAAAAAGTCTCTTATAAGCTTTTAACTGTTTCTTTGGAACTTTAATTACTGCTTTTTTATTAAGTCCTTTAAATGCCTGTTTTCCAACTCGACTACCAGTTAACTTGGAAGTTTTTACTTTAATTGTCTGTAACTTAGAACATCCATAAAATGCTCTTTTTCCAATGCTGTTAACATTTATACCTATCGTTACTTTCTTTAATTTTTTACAATTCTTAAAAGCATTCGCTGCAATTCCTGTTACTTTATATCTTTTTCCGTTAAGCTTTATCGAAGATGGAATAGTTACAGAAATAATATTTTTCTTAACAGGTTTTACATACTGGACTGTCCTTTTAGATTTTGAAATAATCTTGTAATAGCTTCCTTTTAATTTCTTTGTCTTTACTGTGCTTTTTTTACTTCCTGGTCTTGTAATCTTATTTGTTTTCATATTTTTCGACCATGTAATCCGACCATTTTTTACTTCAAGAGCATATCCGCCGGCATAACAGTTTCCCGTATATTCTTTAGGAATATCTGATTTAGATTTCCAATTCGGAAGATATAAAAGTGTATCTGTATCCATTCCAATTACATCAGAAACAACATATTTTTTAGTTGCCTGCAAACTTCCTACTTTAACTGTCACTGTGGCAATCCCATTTTTCTTTGCTGTAATATTCCCATTAGAGTCTACGGATACTACAGATGAATCAGAACTACTCCACGAAGCACCTGTATTTGATAGTTTACATTTAAAACGACAAAGTTCATTATGAACTTTACCAAATATTACTGGATGTTGCCATACACCTGGATGAGCCTTCCTTTTCTCTCCTTTTTTAATCACATCATAAGTATACTTTGGAGTTAAACAATTTTCATTAGCATCTACAATTAAATAGGTATTCGATGAATCAATATACAAATCCATCTGAGTCCGAACAGTTTTTCCATTATTTACATATGGATTGTAATTTGTATCATCATGTCCAACTTCATTACTGATAAAACAATATGTTACATTACAAAAACCGCCATAGTTAAGTTCTCTTGGTATTCCCTGTGGTGCATCTGTAGCAACAACACCTATCCCTATTTTAGAAGTAATATCACTCTCTTTATAAAGGAAAGTACCTACTTTTTTGATATGATTTAATATTTTTTCTTTTCCATTTCTAGTTTCTTTCCATAAATTATCGCTGTATTCATCATAACCATCTATATCGTCTATTTCCATAGCATCTTTTCTTACATATACATTATTATAGATTTCAGGATTACTTGCTGATGCATCGCCTCCCTGTTTTTGCAGTGCTATGTCCATCGCTACTTCTGTAAAATTGGCATCCATTTTTAAATCTGATAAACCGTTATTTCTTCTCTGCCTATTAATCTCCTGAAGAACTTGCTCCGCAATCCCATAAAATTTTTTTACATCAACTTTTGCTTTCACCGTTGCGGCATTTGCATGAATTGTTCCCAGTCCCATTAAACATACAAAAGCAAGTAATGTCAGTAACAAATGCCCTTTCTTCATCGTTTTTTCTCTCATAACTTCCTCCTGTTCCGTACCGAATTTCGGCACATTTATAAGTAGATTTGCCGGAGATTTTCGGTATATTTATCTATCATATCACTCCATCTCCAACTTTTATGTTTAGCTTTAATATATCATATTATTTTTCACTATTCCAGTGTTCCAGTCTGCTTTTTTCAGAATCTTTTTTACGTTTGTGTGTACCGAATTTCGGCACATATTCCTGACAAAATCCTATAGTACACCATGTCAAATCTATACAGAAGATTAACACGACACACCCATATAGCCAATGCTTAATTTTCCACAGATCATAAAAATAAGTACACAATATATATAACAACAAAAATATCTGTAAATGATAAAGACTCCTTCTCTGTTCACTATTCTTTATCGTTAAAAGAATCGGTGATATACTGACCAGAATACTGACCGTTATAATTAGTCCTCTTTTTAATGACAGACCTTCACATATTACATCTGTTTTTATATTCTCGATCGCTGGCATTAATGTCATGATAGAAAATCGAAATAATTGAAATGCAGCACTCATTCCTATCCCGATGGATACTAATATTCTGTCTGTTATTTGTACAATGTCCATGTCATCACCTCTACTTATATTTAATCTGTGCTGAATTTCGGTACAAAAAAAGCAGAAGGATAATATATCCTTTCTGCTTTTCTTTCTTCCATATCTAATTGCTAATTCTATTATAACTCAGTTCTTTTTACTTTTCTGCATACACTTACTGACTCCTATTTTTCGCAAAAGAAAAATTTACATTAAACCTGACAGACTGACAGATTTATTTTATAAAATCATAAATACTTGTAATCTCAACTTTATATGTATGACCATACTCACCAAACATATTAATCAGAATATCCTACAGACTATTTCTAGTAATTTACTTTATTTTTCCATACACTTTTTGATAATCACATGCTGCCGCAATAAAAAAATTCAGCAATATCAATATTATGACTACTAAAATTAAAAATTCCCAATGGGTAAATGCCACACACCGTTTACATATTTCCATATAAAAAGAAAGGGACTTTCGTATGGAATAATCCGCAAATTCTATCAAGTTCTTCCTCTCCGTTACATATCTATAAAATACTAAAGCAATGTTTCCTAATAATACACCAAAAAAACTTTCTGTAAAATTATTTTTCAAAAAATATTTCCATATTATTATTTTTTCCATTCCTAACTGATACAGTGTCTGGTACCTTCTTATTTTTTGTTTCTCAATTGACAAACCTATTCCTAAACGAATAAGTAGTAAAAATAATAATCCAATCACAGTTAATACAAATGTCATTATAACTTTTAATATGAGATTGTTTAGTTGTTCTTCTCTCTCTACCCGATTATTTTCAAAATAAAGAGAAGTATTTACTTTTGATAATTCAATATCTGTCTGATATGGAATTGTTCCTTTTTGTACACCAACAGTTACATAACAAGGTGAATATTTTCCACAAATACTTCGATATGTACTCTCATTACACAATACACCATATGTTACCATTGGGTTTAATGAAGCAGGCATTTCATCTTTAAAACAATGGATAACACCAACAATATTTAAAATTTTTTCCCCTTCCTTTGTATTTATTGTGACTGTATCTCCCTCTTTTATCATCCTTTCTTGTATATTTTCCCCATTTTTTTGTGTTGAAGAGTCCAGATCAAGATCTACCTGTAACATTTCTTTCTCTGTTTTTATATAATCCGGAATATATAAAATAACTTCATTGTTTTTCAACTTTTTCTTTGAACTATGCTCTACTTGTTTTAGATAACTGCCAGTTAGATTATCAGAAACACCAACTAAAGGACCGTATATATAATTATCTAATTGCTGTTTTTGTGTAAAATCATCCCTCATTCCCTCTTTAACTTTTTTCAAGTATATATCATCTGTTTTCCCGGAAAACATCAGTTTGATATTAGAAGATATTGCAACTGACTCTACTTTTCCAACTCCATATACCCCTTTTATTAAACTTAATTGTTCCTCTGTCATTGTATCCTCAGACCCAATATGTCCCATAAGTCTTCCAAAGGTATAATCATCCGGATAATTTATGCTGGAAAATCGATAAGACCTATATGCTTCCCATGTCTGATACACTGTCAAAAGCATGAAAGCAGATAATACTGTTACAAGCATCACTGATAAAATTTTCTCTTTTCTCTGGAATATATTTAAGATTTTAAAAAGATTTTTTTTATTTAATTTTCTCCTTCTTTTTACTATCTTATATTCGGTCTGTTGCTGTAATTTTCCACGAAGGGGAAGCTTTAGTAAACGAATAATACTTATAAAAAATACGAATAAAATTACCAATGTAAACAATACTATTAATCCTAGAATATTAATCCAGGATAAACGAAGATACAGTTGATAATTTCCATATTTATTTATTATTGTAACCAAAACACTCGGCAATGCAACTCCAAAAAATATACCTGCTATACCAGGGAATAACATTACCTCTTTCTTTTTCTTAATATATATCTGAAAAATCTGTGCTTTTGTTGCACCTAATATTCTCATGATCAGCAAATTTTCTGTTTGATTCTTTAGATCAATATAAAGTAGCAAAAATATTGTGATACAACCTATTCCTAAAATAAAAAATTGCAACATATTTCTTTCTAATATAAACAGCTTGCCTCCAGAATATTCTCCATAAACATAGTCATTCTTCACAAATTCTCCCCTTTGACAAAGAACTTGCAGGGCATCTGCTTCTTCCTTATACTTTTCTTTTAACGAAATAAAAATATGTTTTGTTATGGTACCGTTTTTATTGGTGCCAATAGATTTTCTTTTTGTGATAAAAAAAGAAGGAAGTTCATTATTTTGTGTTTTCCAATATGAAGAATAATTTTTTATAACTCCTGTAAGAACAAATTGATATACTCCTATCTGTTCATTACCTTCTTTATCATAAAATAAAATATTCAAGTGAATATTCTGACCTAATTCATAAGAATATCCCAAGCGAGTAAGATAAGATGCCTCTATTGCAATCTCATTTGCATTACGCGGCATATGTCCACTTAGAGTTTTAATATTTCCAAGAGAAAAAAAACTATTATCTGCGCTTCCTATCGCACCAATATTCTCTCCCTCTCTATCTAAAATATCCCCTAAAACTTCTACTTTTCCTACTTTATCAATTGTTGCATTTTTTTCTAGTATCTGTATTTCATCATCTGATGTATGATATGATGCAATATTCCAAGAACCATATAACTTTTTTCTCTGTTCCTCTAAAGTATTTTGATAACTATCTGAATAAATAACTGTAATAAGGCCAAAGAAAAAAACAAAAAATATTACAATAGCTAAAATTCTATTCTGGTATTTAGAGATTTTCATGATTTTTCCCCTTCTAAAGCGGTATCCGAAATAATTTTTCCATCTTCTAAAACAATCATTCTTTGCGAGAGTCTCGCAATTTCTAAATCATGTGTTACCAGAAGAATAGTCTGATCAAAATAACGCTGTGATAACAACATAAGTTCTAACAGCTGTTCACCATTTTTCTTATCCAAATTCCCACTTGGCTCATCTGCAAGCAAAATCGAAGGTTTAAGCGATAATGCTCTTGCAACAGCAACTCGTTGTTGTTCTCCTCCTGAAAGTTCTGTAGCATATTTCCCTTTCTTTTCATATATACCTAATTTTTCCATAACAGTCTGAATAAAGTCTTCATCTGGATCTTTATGGTCAAGGTAAGACGGCAAACATATATTTTCATATACCGTCATTTCTGGAATAAGATTAAAAAATTGAAATACATATCCGATATGTTTCCTACGAAAAATTGTCCTTGATGTATCCTTCATATCAAATAAGTTTGTTCCTTCAATTTGAACCTCTCCAGAAGTTGGTCTTTCTAATCCTCCAATAATATTTAAAAGTGTACTCTTCCCTGAACCACTTTTCCCAACAATTGATACAAATTCTTCTCTGGCAATTGTTAAATCAATACCCTGAATTGCTTTTGTTTCTGCTTCATTCTTTCCATAAGTTTTCTCTAACCCTTTTATTTCTACGATAATGTCTTTCATATTTTCACTTCCACATTTTTTGCAATTTCTTTCAGTTCCTCATAAGATAAAGATCCATAAATCCTACAACAACATTTTCCTGCGTTCCATTCCAGGACTCTTTCACCCTTTTTCATCTTCGTGATTTCCTGTATCTGCTCTTTTTCATTGCCATTGTATTTAATATTCTCTCCATTATAAATAAATTGTGTACCTTGACTTCCGTCTATGTCAATTTTTTTCTTTTCTTCTACTGAAATTAAATCTGTATCCCCCTGTTGAACCTCTACAACAAATCTTTTGTTACCCTCTGCATTACTATAACAATCCTGCTGGCGCATTGGCACAGAAACATATCTAATCTCTGTATATCCTTCCGGTATATCATTAATAGAGATCCATATGTTGCTTTCCTCAGAATTTTCTCTTTCATCCATTATATTTTCTTCTGTTTGCTCACTGCCAGCTGGCATATGACATGCATTAAGCAAAAGCATACTTAGTAAAAGTAAAAATATTCCATGAACTTTCCAACATTTTTTGTGATACATCGCTTTCCCTCCTAATTTTGATTTTATCTTTTTATATCATAACCATCTTACAAGAAAGTGACTCTTTATATTTAATAAATCGTAGTTGCATCCATCTGTGGAAATAAAATTAAAAATTCTGCTCCTCCACATTCCCGATTTGATGCTGTAATTGTACCAAAATGCTGTTTGATTACCTGCTGTGCAATAGATAAGCCTAATCCAGAACTTCCTTCTTTTGTACGATCTCCTAAAAAATAGCGTTCAAATATCTTATTCTCACGTCCAAACATGAAACCCTGTCCATTATCTCTTATTATAATTTTATTCAAATTTTTTTCTATTCCATAAAAGATTTCTATTTTGCCATTTGGCGAATGTTCTATACAATTTTTTAAAATATTTTTCAATACCTCCTGCATCCAAAAAGGATCACATAACCATTTTATTTTTAATTTCCCCTGTACACTTATCTCTATGTTTTTTGGTTCAGCTAATATTTCTATGTCATTTACAACAGTTTCCACTAATATTTCTGCAGAAATTTCTTCAAATTTCATTTGAAATTTTTTACAATCAAATTTCCCCAGATTAATTAAATCTCTTATAGTGTCTGTCATATAATCTATCTGCCCAAGACATTTACCCATTTCCACTGAAAATTTTGAATATCTCATTTCTATTTTTTCACAAATCATTCGCATAACAGATAATGGAGTCTTTAGTTGATGAGAAACATCTTCCATATAATGCATTATCTTTTCATTATATTCTATATGTATCTGTTGTTGTTTATCAATATCTTTTCTGATTTTCTCAATAGATTCTAAAAAATTTTTTGAAAAAAAATGCAGGTTCTTTTTAATCGGAACATGCTTTTTTAAATATAATATAATTTGGAATTCTTCTTTTTGACTCTGCTTTTTTTGCGTTTTTCCTAATATGATCAGTGTAAAAATCATAATTATAGCAGAATAAATATTAAATATCATTAATTTCTGATACGGCAAAAAAATTAAAGTTGCATATGAATTTTCGTATCCTGCTTTTTTCATCAATTGTATGCCATTATAATAAAGATCAGATTTATTTTGACTAGAAAAAATCAAATTAACCAGATTTGCTGATGTCCTGTAATCCATTGCCTTTTCCACTGTTCCAAAAAATATCATATTCTGTCTAGCAACCTCTTTAAATATAAACATTGTATATATTGTCATAAAGATAATGCACATTATTCCAAACACAGAGATAATCCAGAAACCTTCTTTCCCATAGTATTTTTCTCTTTTACTCATTAAATTCTCCTCTCTGCACTAAATGATTCCATCTATACCCAATACCTTTTATTGTTTCAATATAGGAAACTCCATTATAAACTCCCAACTTTTTTCGTAATCTTGAAACATAAACTGATAACGTATTATTTTCAATAAAATGCTCATCCATATCCCATAAACGTTCTAGCAACAATTCCCTTGGCATAATTCTTCCATCGTTTCTTACAAGCATATAACACAAACGGAATTCTGTGTCTTTTATTGAAAGTTCCCGTCCTTTTTTAAAAATCATATTATGGACAACATCAATTACCAAATCTCCACTTCTTATAATTTCTGTTTCTATTTCTTCTGACCATTGCTTTCTTCTTAATTGCGAGAAAATTCGTGAACGCAATACTCTCAAAGAGCATGGTTTAGTTACATAGTCGTCTGCTCCTGCCATTAATCCTGTTACTATATCTTCTTCATTCTCATATGCAGTAAATATAATAATTGGATTTCTATAAAATTGTCGAATTTTTTTACAAAGTAAAAAACCTGAACAATCTGGAAGGCCAATATCTAAAATGCACAGATCATATATCCTTGACTGTAACAATTTTAATGCATCGTCTCCATTGCCTACGACCTCTACTTCAAAATCATTCTCTTTTAAAAATTCAGAAATTTCTTCTGATAACATTATATCATCTTCTATAAAAAGTATCATAATTTTTACTCCTTAGTATAAATTATATATATTTTTTAGAATATCACACTCTAAATTAAAAATCAGTAGATAATTTTATTTATTTTTTCTTCAAGTCACACTAATGTAAGATACTAATGCTATGCTTTTATTATCAATTAATCAATTTCTTATTATACAAGGAGGTATATTTATGAAGAAAACATTATCCCTTATTTTAATCTTAAGTATGTTTCTATGTAGTAATCTTTCTGTTTTTGCTATGGAAACTACTTCTACCACATCGTCTACTTGCAACATATATAATGATGTAGAATCATCAGGTGCTCGAATTGTACATAACTATAAAAAAACAATAACAAAAGTTTACAAATCTCGTTCTTCCATTCCAGATTCTATCAATTATTCAGAATATAATAATTCATTAAAGGGCACTTTTAGTGGCAGATTATATTTAAAATCTATAAAGAAAACTGCTTCTGGATGGCAGGCTACGTTCTCTGGTACTTTAACTGGAAGAATTTAAAATTTCATTATTTTAAATGGATTATTAAAAATCCGGAGAAGACTTCATTTTTTGACATCTTCTCCTTTATATATATATAATAATATTGTTCTCCCACAAACTGGTTCACTATGACTAATCTTATTTAAATGTTATGAATTTCAGTACATTTTTCTTTACGTTTGGTTAATAAATTCTGTATATATTTTATCATCTCTAATTTTTTTTCTTCTCCAATAAGATATTCATATAATTTTTTTCTTTCCTCCTCTGACATACCATCTGTTATCTGATTTACTATATATTTTTGTTTGGAATCCACTGGGAAAAATGTTCTGGCATAATTTTTCATCGTCTTGCGAAATCCTACAACTTCTATAACTCCTTTATCCAATAATTTATTTATTAATAAATGAATAGAACTATCCTTCCATGTCTTTTTTTCTCCTGCAATATTTACAATTTCCGTTGCTGTTAACCCTTTCCCTTCCTCCCACAATATTTCCATAATAGCCATTTCACTTTTTGTCAATCTTTCTCTCATTATACTTTTATCCTCTTTTCTCTTATATTCTATTAAATATATTTATATTATAATTTATTATATAAGAAAAGGCAACAAATCTACATGATTTTGTTGCCTTTTCTTCTTTATATAACAGTTGACACTACATTTTGTACTTGTTATAATATAGTCACCAAACAACCAGCAGGGTGCTTTTAAGCTTCCCATTCTGGGGTTCATATCAGTTAATAAATAAGCTGCCTATTCCGCCAAGAACTAAGGGCAGCTTATTTATTTTTCAAATTCAGAATCGCAACTATCAATAACGCAACCGTTAATATTATATTAAATTCCTCATATGTACTCATAAATATACGCCCCCTTTCTGGTATTCTCCAGAACAGGAGGCAGCTACCCTGCCGGTTATAAAGCAGACCTACATTTTACAATGTTCCTCTGCCTGTCTACTATATCATGTATTTCTTTTTACTTCCACACTATTTTCAGATGATTTGATCCATTTATTTTGATAAAAAGGAGTATCTCTATTGGGGATCAAGATACTCCTTATGCACAACAATGATTGGGGATTTTTGCTGTGCAAATCCCACCTGTGCTTTTGAAGCAACGGACAATGATGCCGGGGAATACACCATCTCCGCAGGCGGGCATAAAAATAGGATACTTCTTCTTTATATTGAAGGTATCCCTCTTAATTTTTCTTATAAATGATCATTTTATAACAGCATTTACTACCAGTCGGTAATCATCCCCTTTTTTCTTTCCGGAACAAGTAGACAGCGTAAGGATCTGTCCATCTTTTTTCGGTTTCTTTTTAATAGGGTAGTAAGCGTTTTTTTCTATCGTCATAGATAACCAATCCAGCCATCTGTTATCCTTCTTGTCCCCTGTGAAATCCGTTAGGTATGTTATACTTTTATCCAGGCAGTCATATACACTATATACTGTATATTTCATTACTTTTTCCGGCTGATACAGATATATCTTGTTATTTTTTTTATAAAAATCTTCTGATTCAAACTCATGAAGCGAACCAAACATAGATCTTGTACGCATATTATGACCATAAAGAATCAAATGCTTGTCCTCAAACGATGTTTCTGGCTGAAGAAAGATGGAACCGGCATAACAGTATTCCCCCTTATAATCTTTATGGAGATATTCATTCCATCTGCTTCCCTGTAAAACAGGATAATCAATCCTAGTTCCCGGAACTTTTATCCATCCAACAATGTCGGGATTTATTTTTTTTAATTTTTCCCAGTCTATGCCGGGAACTTCATCACCTGTTTCCTCTGCTTTTACATCGGATCGCAGGTCTTCTAATATTTTTTGGTTTTTCCATAATGGATATTCTTCCCTGAATGCTGCCCCTATAAAGATCATTGACAGACTGATCAATACGGCAATGGTCAGTAGGTAAAAAAAATCTCTTATCTTTCCCATACTGTATTTTTCTCCTTATTATTTTTTGTGCTGGATTTCAGTACATTTCACAGATCATGAACACACATATAGATTTCCCATTTTGACCATGTATTTATAAAATTCCTCTGTCGGAGCTATTGACATGATCCTTCTGTGTGGTCTATACTGGATTTGCTGAAAAGTTTTCAGCATGATCCAATCTCGCAGACCGTTTCTAAGACGGTCTGTTTTTTTATCCCATCTTATCCATATCAAACCAGATAGATAGATAGATAGGTTATTATATATATTATTTTATATATCTGGCTCTATATATTTTGCAGGTAACTCTTTCGTTTCTGGAAACGTAATCTCTTCGCCTTTAGAATCGTAATTTCTTCGCTTCTGGAACCGTAATCTTTTCGCTCCTGAAAAATATCGGAACACTAAACTACCGTATTCTCCATTTTAAAATCATGCTGTACCTGTGCTTTATAATAAAGCCCTATTGTCAGCGGAGCATTATACAGCGATGCTAACAGGTAATTATCCGGCTTTCGGATCTCTCTTGTATTCCGGTTAAGGCATTCTATGATATACTCTATATGTTGTACATTTAATGTCTTTATCCGGTTCTGCACCTCATTTACTGGGATTTCTTCCCCTGATATTTTATATGTATCCCTGTCTGAGATATAAACATTTGCCATTATCTCTATCATAGCATCTATTATATTTTTATCCGTTTTGTGCCGTTGCATCAGTATTTCATATTCTAACTGATGCCGTATCTTTTTTCTGTAAAACTCTCTCGCATGTCTTTTTTCCAGAATCGTAATTTCTTCGCTTCTGGAATCTCCCCTTTTAGCTTCCTTTCCTGTAACGCTTGTCTCTGCTATAGTTTCTTCTCTTTTATTTCCTTGCATCTTATCCATATGTGAATCCTGCTTCATCTGTTCTTCAGGGACAATCTCTTTTACACCTTCTTTATGGACAGCCGTAAAGTTCATCACATAAATAATGTCCGGCTTCCCCTGTCCTCTTTTTTTCTTCTCGATCAGTCCAACTTCGGAAAGCTGTTTCATTGCTTTGCTGATCGTACGATCACTGCGTCCCAGTTTTTCTACCAATTGTTTCAAATTGTATGTGATATATAAGCGGCCGGTATCTTTTTCGATCCAGCTATTTTTCCTTGATAATGCCAGCCTGGATAATAATACTCCATATAATATTTTCGCAGTATCACTGATCCCCCTGTACTCCTCTTCCTCCAAAAGCAAAGCCGGGATCTGGTAAAAGCGGAAATTTTCTCCCTCTGTATTGTAAAAATAGTCCAATCTCATCTTTTTTTCTCCTCTCTTTTCTTTTCCAATGTAAAGGGGAATATCCTGGAAAGGGATCTCCCCCTTACATGAAAGTATATGCTGCACACAAAAAGTGTGCGAATTCTGCCTGTGCTTTTGCAGCTACGGCATGG
>UMAL01001387.1_pt1 | contig 29667 bp, 49 predicted proteins | sample 1963691 | NCBI WGS metagenome assembly UMAL01 (sample SAMEA4835914, study PRJEB28245) | human gut metagenome | biome: gut microbiome; material: fecal sample | place: Denmark | collected 2008
AGACTTCAAACAAGAAATTGGGAAGATGAAAATAAAGTTAAGCATTATATAACAGAGGTAGTTGCAGAAGAAGTTTATTTTGCTGATAGCAAGAAGGAAGATGGCAATGCAACAACAGAAGAAACAGAAAGTGGTAATTTTTACAACAGTACGGACGAATTACCTTTCTGATTTTGGAGGTAATATATGAAAAGTGTAGGAACAATAGAAGATATATCAATAGATTATAAAACACAAAAACCTAAAATTCTAATAACTTTAAACGAACGAGAAAGCCTTTCTGGGCTTGAAGAATTAAAAGAGGACAAGTTATCTATTGAAATAAAAAAATACAGAAATAAACGCAGTCTGGACGCAAACGCATATATGTGGGTTTTAATTTCTAAGCTTGAAGAAAAAGTAAATATTTCAAAAGATGTAATCTATAAAGATGCAATTAGGAATATTGGAGTATATGAAGTTATTCCAGTTAAAAATGAAGCAGTCGAAAGATTTATAGAGGCTTGGACTAAAAATGGTTTAGGTTGGGTATGTGAAACTACAAAAAGTAAGTTAGAAGGTTATACAAATGTACTAGCTTATTATGGTTCTAGCACTTATGATACAGCAGAAATGAGTAGACTTATAGATTTAATAGTTCAAGAATGTAAACAATTAAACATTGAAACTATGTCGAAAGAAGAGCTTGACAGCTTAATAGAAAGTTGGGGTGCTACAAAATGATAGTAACAGACCTAAGTAATAGCTTCCACCCAGTACCTAAAGAAAAAAGAATAAAAAATAAAAAACTTTTGCAAGACAAAAAACGGAATATGTGAAATATGTGGGAAAAGAGGACAAACAGAAAAACACCATATAAAAACAAAAGGCTCTGGAGGAAATGACACAGAAGAAAATCTGATAGAAGTATGTAGAATATGTCACACAAAAATACATACTGGAGAAATAAAAATTAAAAATAGGAGGAAGAAAAATGAAATTTAACATAGGAGATAAAGTAAGGGTAGTTAGATGCAGGACACACTTAAATTGTGAATATAATAACACAATAGGAAAAATTATTGGTATAGTTGTAAATAGACGTTATCCATACGAACTTGAAGGTGTTGATGAGCTTTTTAGAGAGAATGAGTTAGAACTAGTACAAGAAAGACAATTCACAAAAACAGATTTTAAAAAAGGAGATAAATGTACATTAAAAAATGGAGCTGTTATCTTTTTTGGACAGGAATGTAATTATCGCTTTAACAATTTAGACGAGCAATTAAGATACGCTTGTAACGATAATGCAAGTATAGTAAAAGTAGAAAGACCAACACACTATAAAACAGTGTTTGAACGTAAAGAAGAAGTATTAGATGAAACAGAGAGAAAGTATCTAGCTGACGTGATTAGACCTTTTAGGGATAAAGTTAAATATATTTATAAAGGACAAGAGTGGAGTAACATCAAGGAATTTATACATATAGAATTAAAAGAAGATGCACTAGATTTACCTTATTTTACGGCAGGAACTATGTACAAAGGTATGGAAACAGGCAGAAATTACACGTTAGAAGAATTAGGATTATAAATAAGCAACAGAGGTTAGGCACAAACTTAACCTCTGATTTTTACGAAAGGAGAAAAAAATGGCAAGGAAGAGAATGATAGATCCTTCTATTTGGATAAACGAAGACTTTGGGACACTATCAAGTTTAGCAGAATTAGTATTTATTGGTTTATTTTCCATGGCTGATGATGAAGGTAGAGGCAAAGCAAGTCCAGCGTATATTAAGGCTGTCCTTTTCCCTTACAAAGATGATTTAAGAATTGCCGACATTGAAAAAACCTTATCTGAGATAAGCTCTAAGATGTCCGTAATCTTTTACTCTTGTGACGGAAATATGTATTACACCCTTACCAGTTGGAATACCTTCCAAAAAATAGATAAACCTACAGAAAGCAAAATACCTGCTTATGAGGAAAACAATTCTCAAATTCGACTACTATTCGCCGACAATTCGTCGAAACTTCGACTACCACTCGTGCCTAATAGAAAAGAAAAAGAAAAAGAAGAAAAAAGAATAAGAATAAAAGATATATATAACGCGAATTGCTCAAATCTTCCACAAGTTCAAAAGTTGACAGAAAAAAGAAACAAGGCTATAGACAAATTTCTTAAAGAACTTACAGAAGAACAGTTTGAGAAAATATGTAAGATTGCGAATACAACAGATTTTCTTATAGGGAAAAATGATAATGGATGGAAAGCAGATTTCGATTTTCTTATGAGGACTGACAAAGCAATTAATGTATTAGAAGGGCGATATAATGACAATAAAAAACAAAATGATAAACCTAAAAATGCAAAAAATTATGAACAAAGACAATATAATAATTTAAACAATTTCTATGCAAACAAAGGAGGGTAATTATGAAGACAACACAAAAGGATAGAATAATAAATTACATACGAGAGTTCGGTTCAATATCTAGCTGGGAAGCATACTCAGATTTAGGAATAACACAGCTAGGAGCTAGAATAGACCAGCTAAAGAAAGAAGGCTTTAAGTTTAGAACAGAGTGGGAAAGCAATACAAACAGATTTGGAGAAAAGACAGAATATAAAAGATATTATTTAGTAGATATAATTGCAGAGAATATGGAACATATAACAAGATATTAGGAGGTAGTTATGGAACAATTATTAAGAGAAATAATAGAAGGACAAAAAGCTTATAAGATTAATAAGGCAAGACCTTATAGATTTCAAGTAAGTAGAGGAAAAGGAACAAAGGTATATTTAACAAAAAGAATAGATTTATTGAGAGAACAACTTTTAGATATAAAAAAGGGATTATAGCCTATGAAATGTGAAGAAGCAATAAAAAATAATTTATGTCTAGGTTGTGGCTTAGCAGAACAAAACATAAATGCTGATAACTGCAAATATAGAGAAAAGTCAGGACTAGACTTGTGTAAGAAAATACTACAAGGTAGTCAGATTAAATTAAAAATATAGGAGGTACAAATGAAAATATTAGCAATAGATCCACGGAAATATAGAAAGTGCATACTGTATAATTGATACTGAAACATACAGACCACTTGAATTTGGGAAAGTAAAAAACAAGGAGCTGTTAATAAAGCTATTTTACCACTCAATTAATGGGGATATATCAAGAACGATAATAGAAATGATAGCAAGTTATGGAATGCCAGTAGGCAAGGAAGTGTTTGATACTTGTGTATGGATTGGTAGATTTATAGAAAATTCAACTGAATTTAATTATATTTATAGGAAAGACGAAAAAATGAATATATGCCATTCTATGAAAGCAAAAGACAGTAATATAAGACAAGCCTTAATAGACAGGTTTGGAGTAGTAGGAACAAAGAAAAATCCAGGCTGGTTTTATGGATTTAAGGCAGATGTATGGCAAGCTTATGCAGTAGGTGTTACATATTTAGATATGGAAAAGGAGGCAACAAATGAAGAATGAAAATAAATTTTTAAAAATATTAGTGGCAGTATTAATAGCTATAAACTTATTTATTTGTTTAAAGTCTATGAGATTAGAACTAGAATACAAAAAATTAAATGTTGAGAATGAGAAATTGAAAATTTTATTAATGGAGGATATGGGAAATGAAAAAATTTAAAATAGTTATTTTGTTAGGAATTATATTATTAGGAGCAATTTTATTAACGGGGTGTACAGAAACCCTAACATCAAGCACAGAGCAAGAAATAGAATCAACCTTGGGTATAGGAGATAAGCTATCTAAAAATCAACCTACACCAACGGATATTGATTATAGTTTAGAAAGATATAATTTAATACGCAGGACTTATTGGGTAAACGGACAAAGAGAAAAAGCAAATACTTTAGTATGTGAGGTAGAGAAACCTTTGGGATACATAGCATTGTTTTTAGAAAACGGAAGTTGTGCAGGAAAATTCATAGTTGATGGAAAGATAACAAGTTTAAATAGTTTTTTAACACCAGACAGTGAATATTATGAGCTAATATACGGAGGCACATATTCAAGGGAAAACAAATGGTTACCAGATGTAGATGGTTCTTATGGTTCAAATGATAATGGAATATTCTTTTTTACACCAGATGGAAAGTATATAGAATGGACAGGAACATACTTATATAGCGATATACCATTTGAAGTGAAAGATACAGTAGTAACATACAAGGAGGTTCAATAATGAAGGGATTAAAAATATTTGGAATTATAATTTTAGGTTTAATAATATTTGGAGGTTTCGTAATAGGTGGTGTACTAGGTGGATGGTTCAAGACTTGGTTCACGAATAAAGTAGAATGGGTAGACAGAAAGATAGAAGATAGGACAAGTTATGACACAATGAAAAAAGTAGAAGATACATGCAGAAGTATGATAGCTTCTTACAAAACAGACAAAGCAACTTATGATATGTATAAAACAAGTGATAATGAGGAAAAGCAAAGCTGGGCAGAACAAGCAAAAATGAGAGCCAACAAAACTGCTAATACATATAACGAGTATATCTTAAAAAATAGTTATGTGTGGGAAGGAAATATTCCAGAAGATATAGATAGAAGTTTACAAATTATAAATTAAACGTCAAGGCTAGACAGAAATGTCTAGCCTAGGAAGGAAAAGAAATGTTAATATTACCAATAAAGCGAAAATGGTTCGATATGATAAAAAGTGGCGAGAAAAAGGAAGAATATAGAGAAATAAAGCCATACTGGACTAAAAGGTTTGAAAATTATTATGAAATAGCAAAATTAAATATTGAACTAGAATGTCCAAATTTTAAAGAAATTTATTATAGGGTAGTATTTAGAAATGGATACGGAAACAATGCTCCACAAATGACCTGTGTGTGTAAATTAAGAATAGGAAAAGGCAAAGAAAAATGGGGTGCAGAGCCTAATAAAGAATATTACATATTAGAAATATTAAAGATAGTAGGAGGAGAAGAATGATGAGTGATTATGTAAGAAAAAAATGTGTAAGATTTAAAATACCACAAAATATAATAGAGGAATTGAAAGATGACAGCGATTTGATGGAGGAATTATTAGAAAAATTTCAATTGAAAGATGATTATAACGTAAAAAATGATTTTACAATTGGTTATGGAGAAGATTTTGATAATGATAAAACAGATTATTTCTTAGATTATCAATTAGATTATGAATATGGAGCAAGTGGAGATTTTGAAAATGTAAGACTATTAACAGATACAGAATTTGAAAAGTATTCAAGAATGTTTGCAAAATATTTTAACGAAATAGGTAGAGATGAATTAAGATTAGTACATTACTGTTATTACAATGGCTGTGATGAACCAAGTGTATATGAATTAGAAGAAATTTAGGAGGAGAAGATGAATAGGACTATAAAATTTAGAGGAAAATCTAAAAGAACTAGAGAATGGGTTTATGGATATTATTGGACTAATGAAAACGGAAACTATTTTATAAGACAAACTATTGATTTAAATGGTTGTTTCTCAATCGCAGATATAGAAATAGACATAGAAACAATAGGACAATTTACTCGGATTACACGATAAAAACGGAAAAGAAATATACGAAGGAGATATAGTTCAGCAATTCGATATTAAAGAAAATGGAATAATTGAATATAAATATGGACAATTTGGAATTAATTGTTTAGATATGTTTTGGAATATACATCCAACAAAGATTGTTGTTGTACGGCAATATATACGATAATCCAGAGTTATTAAGAGGAGAATATATATGTTAAAAATAAGAGATGATGTAGACTTAAAAGAACTTGAAAAGTATCGGGTTTAATTATAGAAAACATTATAATAATTGGACAAAGTTACATAGTGAAAAAGATTATGAAGACTATGTAGATAATTATATTCAAATAGGTACTGATAAAATTTTGAGACCATACACAAGAATTTTAAATGGACATAATACAGAATATTGTGATAAGTCACAGACCAATATAAAAGATGAATTTTTAGATACATTATACGATTTAATCAAAGCAAATTTAGTAGTAAAGGAGTAAAGTTATGAAAAATATATTAGTAGAAAATTTAAATTTAAAATTAAAAGAAGGACACGCAGTATGTTTTGACTTTGATGGAGTTATTCATAAATATTCAAAAGGATGGCAAGACGGAAGCATATATGATGAATATAACAAAGAAATAATTAACTTAATGTGTTTTTTACAAAAAGCAGGAATACCAATTTTTATCTGTTCCACAAGAGAACCAATGCAAATAATAAATTGGTGGAATAAGCAAGGATTTTGGTGCGAGGCTGTAAGCATAAGTAATGACAAAACATTTTGGAATGATTTGAATTGCATAGGAGTAACAAACAGAAAACTACCTGCTCAACTTTATATAGATGATAGAGCATATTGTTATAAAGGACAAACAATGAAAGAAATAATATTAGATTTATCAGTAAAGGAGTAAATAAGATATGAAAGAGATAAAAAAGGAAAAAACAATTATAATTTATAAAGGAGATTTTCAAAAATTAGAAGAGTTTGGGTTTAAATTAGCACAAGAAGAAAATCAATACACTAAAAAAGTTAATACAGTAAGTGATGGTTATCAAACTTTTTATGAAACAATTTACATAACAAGCTCAAGAATAATAAAATCAAGACTATATAATGATTTAAGTAATTTTGAATGGACTGGATATGTAGATAGAGTAGAACATTATATAAAAGACTTGGATAATGCAGGATTATTGGAGTTTAAAGAAATTGATGAATATATTTAGAGAGGAGTAAATAAGATATGAAAGTAATGATAAGTCAACCGATGAATGGTAGAAACCAAATTCACCGAAGAAGAACCAGATGATTGTAATGTGGCAGTATATTATTTAGGAAAGTCAATAAGTGCAATGAAAGATATAGATGCATTATATATGTGTGACAATTGGTTTAATGCAAGAGGGTGTAGAATTGAAAATCAAGTCGCTAGAGAATATGGAATAAAAATATTAGATAAAGAGTTTTTTACAAATAAGCCAATAATAGCTACAAGAAATTTTGAGAGGAGTGATATATAGTGAAAGAAAAGACAGCTGATAAACTTTTTGAAGAGCTAGGATATAAAAAAGTTAGAGATGATGAAAGATTTATAAAATATAGAAAACCCTATGATAATGATTATATTGTTATGGATAAGGAAACTAAAGATTTTATAAAGAATTTTGATTTCGCATATTGGAAGGCAGTTAATATGCAAGAACTTCAAGCAATAAATAAGAAAGTAGAGGAATTGGGGTGGCTAAATTGAAAATAATAAAACACGGAAGTAAATATTCTAAAAATAAAATAGCAATTTGTCCGTTATGTGGTTGTGAATTTGAATATGATAACAATGATACTGAAATAGATAAAGCATTTTGCTTTACAACATTTCCACCTACATATAAAACTTATGTTAAATGTCCTGAATGTAATAAAGAAATATGTTTAGGTACAAAAATTGTTAATTAGGAGGTATTTTAAGTGAAAGAATGTAAATTTATAAGATAAAATAATTATGATTATATTGTGTATGAATGCAGTAATTGTAAAGAAGAGTGGTGTTTTGAAGATGGAACACCAGAAGATAATAGCTATAATTATTGTCCAAAATGTGGAGCAAAAGTAACAAAAGTTATTGAACTAGAAGAGGAGGACGAGTAGTGAAAAATAGTATAGAAGAAACAATAAAAATAATTGAAGATTTTATATTAAAAACAGATGTAGATTACTCAGAATATAATGAACAAATTGTAAGAGATATAAGCTATCAAGCTATACAACACCTTTTATCAGAATATAAAAAAGCATTAAAAGAAACTGAACAGCTTAAAAAAGAGAATGAAGAATTAAAACAAGATAGAAAAAATAATTATCAAATGATAGCATTGTCGCAACAGGGAGCATTAGGATATATGCAAGGATATGAAGATGGTAAAAAATCAAGGAGAAGTGCTATTGCAAATATAGTGGAAAATCAGCAATATTATATCTTTAACAAACAAATGGAAAAATGTAAAAAATATATAGAAAAACTACAAAAAGAGAATGAACAGTTACGAACAGAAGTGAATGGCTTAAAAAAAGGAGAAGTGAAATATGAGTAATGAAGAAGCACAAAAAATATTAGATAGTATGCACGGATTTAAAAATAAGTAGGAGGAAATAAATATGCAAGAAGAAGCTATTAAGAGGTTAGAAAAAATAATAGAAATGTATCAAGTTCAGCTTGCAAATTTAGAGGGATTATTCGGCAGAAGTAGCAAAGGAAATAAGCTAAAGAGGAAGCTAGAGAAGGAGATTAGACTTTTTAATTACATACTAAAAAAAGTTAAAAAGGAGGGAAACAAATGGATAGAGAAGATTTAAGGTCTTTTAAATGGAATCAAAAGTGGATAAATGGAAGACTTGAATATATAGCAGATTACAAAAGTAGAATTAATAAGTTAAGTACAACACTAACAGACATGCCAAAAGGAAGTAGACAAGTTGAGGATAGAGAAGCAGAATTATTAAGTACTTTAATGGATAGTGTAAATGAGTTATTAGAAAAAATTAATCAGGAAAACAATAAACAAAAGGAAATAGTTAATCAATTGGATAAGGTGAAACAACCACATAAATTATTGTTAGAGAAAATTTACATAGAAGGGAAAAATTTAGTACAGGTTGCAAATGAGATGAATTATGATTATGTATATGTAAAAAAAATGCACAAAAAGGCATTAAATAAGTTTGATGAATTAGACACTAAAAGATACTGAAAAACACTGTCAAATTATGATATTATTATAATAGAGAGAAAAAGATATAAACTTTTGCAGAGCTATGTTCTAAGTTTTTAGAATGTGGCTCTATTTTATTAGATATTAAGATACTAGATAATTAATATAGTTCCATACTGGAACCTTCTTTTATTTGGTACAAGAGAATATTCTAGTTAAGTTCTCGTTAATATATTGGGGAATAGTGTAACTGGTAACACAAGAGACTTTGAACCTCTAGTTCTTAGTTCGAACCTGAGTTTCCCAGCCACGGTCATTATTGTGTGCATATCACAAACCGAAATACTTATATAAGTTGTAGGTATGCTTATATAAGTATTATGAAAACCTAAAATATGCAAGGCTTTTCTCTTTTGGCAATGCTAGATGAAAATTAGAAAGAGCGTTTTACTGTTTCGCGATAGCAAACAGCGTATTTAGTAATTTTTTACGGAAGAAAATTATAAATCTAGGTTATAGTGTAATACTCCATTCTAGCATAGGAGTTCCTAGTAAATAAAAGCAAACACTATGCAGTTATATATAAAAAGAATTGCCGATAAGGTCATTTATATAACTAAATGCAAATTGCTAGTTATATAGGTTGGTATTAATATTTGCAAGGGACAAAGTGGCTAATTGTCCAAACCAGTATATAATTGCATAGTATTTACTCTATATTATATAAAGCAGTATGAAATGATATATATAAGTTCAATAGTTATAGAACAGGGAGTTAGTCAACCACCCCGAAAGAAGTGTTAGGCACTTCGACTGTTATCAAATGACACGATAACAAGTGTAGGTTAGAGTCCTGCTGTATATCATTTCATAGTGTTTTATAAAAACAAAAGAGAGGTGTTGTATATGGATGAATTAACAGAAAGCCTTATAAAGCACTTGTGTCCGACCTGTTGTGGAGAATGTAATAAGGGGTTAGTAATAATAAAGACTAAAGATACTGTAGAATTACATTGCCCTGATTACCAACCAGATAAAGAAAAAATTAAAAGTTTGGCATACAAGGATAATAAGGTTAATATAACAGCACAGAGAAGTAAGGCAATTATGGACTTAAATATATAAAAAGGAGAAAAATATGAGAAAATGAACTAAACAATCTGCAGAAGATTATATCAAGAAATGTAAAGAAAAAGGTTTAAAATATTTGAGTGCAAAAGATTTCTTAAAAAATCACAGAACTATGCATTCTATTATAGGAGTTTAGCATGGAATTTAAAATAAATAATCATAAATGGAGAATAGAAGAAAAATCAAAGCAGGAATTAATAAATATGTATAATGAACAATATGAAGAAGCAGCATATTTTGTATTTGGATTAACACTTAGACCAAAACATTTAATATATATAAACAAAGAAATGTGCAAAGACCAAAAAATAAAAACATTGAAGCATGAATTGACACACTGCTATATATGGGAATATGGATTATATAATGTTCCTAACTTTAATGAAGAAATGGTATGTGATCTTGTGTCAAGTAGCAATGATTTTATAAATGAGGTAGTAAATCAATATCTAGGAATAGAACCATTATATTTATGTGATAAAGATAAAAATACAGAATGTAATAAAAAGTATTGTGGGAAAAAATGTAATTATACAACTAATATAGAATTTGCAAAAACAAAATAGAAAGAGAGGTAATCTTATATGACAGATGCACAAAAAAGATTTTGTGATGAGTATTTAATAGACCTTAATGCAACAAGAGCATATAAGGTTGCTTATCCTGGATGTAAAAAAGATGAAACGGCAAATGCAGCGTCAAGTAGACTGTTAAGAAATGTTAATGTTCAAGAATATATAACAGAAAAAATGAAAGAGAGAGAACAAAGAACTGAAGTAACTCAAGACAAAGTAATAAAAGAGTTAGCTAAAATAGCATTTATGGACATAAGAAAATTATATACAGAAAATGGACAATTAAAAAATGTAGCAGATATAGATAGTGAGACGGCAGGAGCAATATCATCATTGGAAACTTTAGAAGAATATGACGGCTATGGAGACAATAGAGAAAAAATAGGTGATACACAAAAGGTAAAGTTATTAGATAAAACAAAAGCTCTTGAACTTTTAGGAAAACACTTAGGAATGTTCAATGATGTAAATGTTAATATGAAAAATGCTGTACAAGTAGAGTTGATAGATGATGTTAGAGAATAAAGAAAGAATTAGTTTACAAGAGTTAGTTGGAAAAGGATACGCTACATTTTGGAATTTTAAAGGCGACGAAGTTATAATGATGGGTTCAAAAGGCAGTAAAAAATCAAAAACTATAGCACAAAGATGGATGAAACTCTTAAAACAATATCCTAGAGCTTGTTTATTAGCAATGAGAGATACAGCATTAACAATTAAAGACAGTGTATATGCAGACCTGGTATGGGCATCTAAAAAACTAAAAGTTTATGACGAATGGAAATTTACAACAAATCCATTATTAGCAGTAAATAAATACACAGGACAAAAAATATTTTTTAGAGGATTAGATGACTGGGAGAAGTTAGCATCAATAACAATAGATGACCCTAATCTAGTTTTATGTTGGCGGTTGGTTTGAGGAAGCTTTTGAAATAGATAAAAAAGACACTTATGATAAAGTAAAAATGTCTATAAGAGGTAAAATGCCAGAAGGATATTTTAATCAAACTGTTGCAAGTTTAAACCCTTGGAATGAACAGCATTTTATTGTAAAAGAATTAATAAGCAAACTAACACCAAACGAACAAATATTAATAGAAAAAGGCAAACAAGAACTAATAGTTGAAGATGAGCAAGAATTTGAATATCAAGGCAAAATGGTAAAAGAAAAAGTAAGCCAGCTATTAATGATAACAAATTATAAGTTAAATGAGTTTTTAGATGTTAAAGACTATGCAAGATATGAAAAAAAGAAAAAAGAAGATTATGAAGATTACAAAACATCAGGCTTAGGAATGCCTGGTGTAAGCAAAGGTTTAATATTTAGAAACTGGCATATAGAAGATACAGAGAAATATAAAAATACATTTGAATTAATTAGAAGAGGTTTGGACTTTGGATATAGTTCAGACCCTTCTGCTTTTTTACAATTTAATGTAGATTTAAAAGCAAAAAGAATTGTAGTTTTTGATGAATTTGGAGCTACAGAACTAACAAATGAAATGTTAGCAAATGAATTGAAAAGAAGAATAGAGCCATACGCATTAATAAAAGCTGATGCAGCAGAACCAAAAAGTATAGCAGAGTTAAACAACTTAGGAATAAATGCAATACCAGCACAAAAAGGTCCAGATAGTATATTACACGGAATTAAATGGCTAAAAGGATTTGAAATAATAGTAGACCCTAAATGCAAAGGGCTAATAAATGAATTAGGATTATATAGATGGAAAACAGACAAGCAAGATAATCCGTTAAATATACCAGAAGATAAAAACAACCATTATATTGATGCACTAAGATACGGTAGTGATGATTTATATTTAAGAAATTAGGAGGCAGTTAGATGGCAATAGAAAGTAGAATAATCAAAGAACTAATAACTCAATTTAATATGTCAGATGTAAAAAGAAAAATGCTAGAGGGTGAAAGATATTTTAGAGATAAAAATGATATATTAAAAAAAGATTTAAAGAGTTATACAGTGTTTGACCAAAACACTGGAAATAGAAAGAAAATTGTTAATGAGAATAAATCTGATGAGCATATACCTCATGGCTTTTATTGGAAGCAAGTAAATCAAAAAAAGACTTATGTATGTGGAAAACCTATAACTATAACATATAATGCCCCTATTAAAGGAGAAAAAGAGCAAGATACTAAAAATGCAGAAAAGAAGATAACTAATATGGTATGGAATGTATTAGGAACTAATTTTGAAAAGCTTATAAAGAACAGAGTAAAAGAGGCAAGTAATAAAGGTAGAGCTTGGTTACACCCTAATTACAGAAGGGGAAAATTAGTATTTGAAAAATATCCGTCAGAAGAATGTATTCCTATTTATGATAATGAAACACAAACATATTTAATAGCTTTTTTACATTTTTACACAATACAAGATTTAACAGGAGATAAGCCAGAAGACAGAACTTATGTTGAATATTGGGATGAGAACGAAGTTAAATATTTTATAGAAACAAAAGTAGGAGATACAACAGTATATTTAGAAGATGTTACACGCGAAAGACCAGAATGTCATTGGTATAGAGAAATATACGATAATACTTTAAATAATCTAAAAGGAGTAGAAAAACACAGTTGGGGCAAAGTACCGTTTATTGAAATAGAAAACAATGAAGAAAAAATGACAGACTTAGAACCTATAAAACCATTAATAGATGCCTACGATTTGATAAACAGCAATTTTGTAAACACAGTAGAGGATTTAAAGGAAATTATATGGTTAATCAATGGATATGGAGCAGAAGATTTACTAGCATTAATAGAAAATTTAAAGGTTAATGGAGTAGCAAGAACAAATGACACAGCAGGGAAAATAGATGCTAAATTATTGTCAATTCCATACGAAGCAAGACAAGCATTATTAAAAGGACTAAAAGAACTTATATATGAATTTGGTAGAGCAGTAGATACAAGTAATAAAGATTTAATTGGACAAGCTCCAAGTGGTGTTTCATTAGAATTTTTATACACAGATTTGGACATGAAAGCTGATGACTGTATAGGCGGACTTACAAGTGCTATACATGAAGTCTTATGGTATGTATTACAAGATTTGAAAATGCAAGGTAAAATACCACAAGAAATAAATGAATTTGACTTTAAAATAGAGTTTAATAAATCAAGAATATTTAATGAAAACGAAAAAATAGCAACTTTAAATAATGACACTATATTAAGTACAAAAACAAAACTTGAAAAACACCCACTTTGTGATGATGTAGAAATAGAATTGCAAAGAATAAAAGAAGAGCAACAAGAAAAACTACAAATGCAACAGGCAATATTTAAAAATGCAGGTGGATTTGAAGATAACCACGATAGCAAAGAATAGAGGTGGTTAAATGGCTAGAAAACCACTTGATTATTGGGAAAAAAGACAAACAGAATTAATGAAAAGATTAGAAAAAGGCACTGAAAAAACAATAAATTCATTAGTGCAATCTTATGAACAAACAACAAAGAACATAAATAAAGAAATAGTAAAGATATATAATAATTTTGCAAAAGATACAGGGTTAAGCAAAAAAACATTAACACAATTACTAAGTAGCAGAGAAACTGAACAATATTATAAAAATCTATTGCAAGTTATAAAAAACAATATAACAGATGAAAATATAAAGAAAAAACTACTTGCAAAATATAATGCACCAGCTTATTCATACAGAATTAGCAGATATGAACGATTACAACAGAATATAGATTTAGAATTAAAGAAATTAGCTAATCTAGAACAACAAACAACAGAGATTAGATATATAGATACAATAAAAGAAGGATACTATCACAATATATATAATGTTCAAAAAGCCATTGGAGTAGGTTTTAATTTTTCACAAATAGATGATAAAACAATAAATCTATTATTAAATGAAAAATGGACTGATAATGCGAATTTTTCTCAAAGAATATGGAAAAATAGTGAAAGACTAGGTAATTATTTAAGAACACAATTAACAGCAGATACAATGTCAGGAAAGTCAATACAAAAAATAGCTTCTGAATTATCTGATTTTATGAATGTTGGTTTATACAATGCCACTACATTAGTAAGAACAGAAGTAAATCATTTTGCAAACGAAGCGGAAATGCTATCCTATGAAGAATTAGACATAGAAAAATATAGATTTATAGCAACTTTAGATAATGTAACTTGTAAACATTGTACAGAATTAGATAATAAAGTATTTAATTTAAAAGACAGAAAAGCAGGAAAGAATTACCCACCTATACACCCAAACGACCGTTGTACAACAGTTGCGGTATTTGATGATGATGTAACAGAAGGATTACAAAGAAGAGCAAAAGATGAAAACGGAAATGGCATATTATTACCACAAAATATGAGCTATGAAGAATGGGCAATGCAATATGCTCCAGAAATATATAAGAAATATTTTGTTAATCCAAGTTTGCCAAAGATAAAGTCAGTCAAAGATAGCGTATTGGATAAACAATTAGGATTTTATGATGAGTCTAATAATTTGAAATTTATACCAAAAAGTAGTATAATATCTAATGTACATATAATTGCTGGGAATGGGACACAAACAGTATTTAGAAGTGCTAATAAGTATACACAAACATATGGTGGGAAAGCACAAGAATGGACCAAAAGAGTTGGAAAGATAGAAAGCAATAAGTATATATTTGATATACATTGGGTAGAGCATAATATATATGGAAAGTATGATTTTAAATTGAAAGGAAAAACACTAAAATGAAAGTAGGATATACAGGTGTGAGTTTTGGAATAGAAGGACTTACAAATGGAAAAATATATGATGTAATAGCAATAGAAGACAATATGCTAAGGATAATAGACGATAGTGGAGAAGATTATTTGTATTCAGCAACAATTCCTAGTTCACTGGAAGATAGTTCAAAATGTGGAAAATGGGAGATAATTGAGGATAATGAAAACAAATCATTATCCCAATTAATTAAATAAATATTTTTTGAAAAACAGGAGCTTATTTATAGCTCTTATTTTTATGCCCTAGACATGGCTTTAAACTGTCTATTTTTATTACTCATTTGCTTATGAGAATAAACAAAAAGCAACTTTTCGTACTGGTAGCACCAGAATAAAAAAGCTAGAAAGGTAGGACCAATTATGGAATGGTTAAAAGAATTATTAAAAAATGCAGGAGTAGAAAATGTGGATGAATTAGAAGGAAAGATATCTAAAGAATTACCTAAATATTTTAAACCTGCAAAAGAGTTTAACGAAATTAATGAAGAATTAAAAGTAGTTAAAGGGGAAAAGAAAACATTGGAGGATGACAAAAAGAAAGTTGAGGACGAGTATAACAACTTTAAAAAGGGCTCAATTAGTCAAGCTGATTATGAAGCTAAGAAAAAAGAAATTGAAGATAATTCACAGGCTGAAATAGAAAAAGTAAGACTAGAAAGCAAGATAGATTTAGCAATTAACAATGCTAAAGCTAGAAATGTTAAATCTGTAAAAGCAAATCTTGATTTAGACAAAATTAAATTAGATGGAGATAAGCTTTTAGGATTTGATGACCAAATAGAAGCATTAAAGAAAAGTGATGCATATCTATTTGAAATTGATAAAAGTATGAATAAAGGATTAGATGATAGTAATCCAAATAAAAGAAAAGAAGATGACGGAAGTTATGATGATGATGATTTAGATAATTTATCAGATGAAGAATTTTTCGCACTTCGAGAAAAAAATAATAAATAAGAAAGAAGGAATTAATTATGCCAAACAAAATATTAACATGCCAAAGAATAGCAAGAGAAGCATTACCAATGCTAGTAAATAACTTAGTAGTACCTGAGTTATTCTATACTGATTACAGTAAAGATTTTGTAAAAGAAGGAGATACAATTCAAGTTGAAAAACCAGCTCAATTTGAAGCAAAAGACTTTAAAGATGAAGTAACAATTCAAGAAATCAATCAAAAAAGTGTTCCAGTAGTAATGGACCATATAGCCGATGTATCAGTAGAAATTACATCAAAAGAGCTAACATTAGATAGAGTAGCTTTTAACGAAAAAATATTAACGCCTATGATGGAAGCAATCGCTGAAAAAATAAACAAAGAAGGTCTTGAAATGTATAAAAATGTTTATAAAACATTAGGCACAGCAGGAACAACACCTTCAACAATAGAAGTAATGGCAAATGCTAGAGGTCTATTAAATAAAGCTAAATCTCCAATGGGAAATAGATATGCCGTATGGGATCCAGACGCAGATGTAAAATTCTCTACAATAGATGCAATTTTACATGCTGAAAAATCTGGAAGTACACAAGCATTAAGAGAAGGTTCTATAGGTAGAGTACAAGGACTAGAAAACTTTATGTCTCAACAAGTTGCAGTTCATACAGCTGGAACATTTACAAAAGTTACAACACCAAAAGCAAATGCAAAAGCAAATAAAGGAAGTGACACAATAGTTCTTAAAGGTGGAGCTGCTTCTGAAACATTAGTTAAAGGAGATTTATTAACAGTAGATGGACAACAATATGTTGTTACAGAAGATGCAACAGCAGATACAGGAGTAATAACTGTAAAAGTATATCCATCAGTTGTAAAAGAAATTGCAGCAGATACAGAGGTAACATTTATAGATAAAACTTCTGGTGGTCACGTTGCTAATTTAGTGTTTAATAAATTAGCTTTTGCTTTCGTATCAAGAGCATTAGCATTGCCAGTAGATGGTAGAGACTCTTATGTAATTTCTTATAAAGGATTAAACTTAAGAGTTGTATACGGATATGATATGAAAACAAAGAAAAATATGCTATCTATTGATACTATTTATGGATTTGCACCATTATATCCATCATTAGCAGCAGTAGTACTAGGATAATAAAAGGCAGAGAAATCTGCCTTAATTTATTTATTAGGAGGAATGGAAAATGAAATGTCCTAAATGTGGCAATGAATTTTCTGAACCAATACTACCTTTACATATTGAAAGATGTATTGAAAAAGAAAAGACAGAACAAAAAAAAGAAACAAAAACTCCTAAAAAATAGGAGGTTACTATGGAATTATTAGATATAGTAAAAGAAAGACTTGATATTAAAGGTGAAAAACAAGACAAGAAAATACAAGGTTATATTGATGATATTACTAATAAAATAAAATCTATTTGTAATAGAATAGATTTACCACAAGAATTAGAGTATTTAGTTATTAGATATGCTATGAATTGTGTAGTGTTCTATAAAAATGGATATGGAGAAGGAAAGCAAGTTATATCTTCTATGACAGATGTTAATCAATCAGTATCTTTTAAAGATTTGGGAGCAGTTACGGCAGATGATGTAAATATGGATAAATACATAGAAAAAAATATGGATGAAATATCTATGTATGCGTATATGAGGTGGTAATTATGCAAATACCTAAAGTATTTAAACAAGCAATAGCTGATACATTCTATGACAAAGATATAGAGATATGGACATCTGGAACAATAAAAGATGATGAAGGCTCTGTAATTGGAAATGGAAAACTAGAAAAGATAGATAGTTTTAAAGGTAATTTTCAATTTTCTACAAGGGAGTATATTCAACAAGAGTATGGCAAAGAAATAGAAGCTAATGCAATAGTTACTTGTAACGAAACAAAAGCCGAAATAGGCAATATTCTTGTATATGACAATAAAGAATATACCATAAAAAGTTTGGTGCCTTCTGACAGCCATATAACTCTTTTAGTGGGTGATAACAATGGCTAGTATAGAAGGATTAGATGAATTACTTGCAACTCTATCTGGATTAGGTGGAAATGCAAAAGAAAGTTGCAGAAAAGGACTTGAAAGAGGAGCAAAGAAGATACAAAAAGATGCTAAATATTTAGCACCTGTAAAAACAGGACATCTTCGTAACTCAATAAAGACTAAATCACAAACAATACAAGATGGAGCAGAAGCACAAGTATTTTCAAATCTTGAATATGCACCATATGTTGAGTTTGGAACAGGTCAAAGAGGTTCTGAAAGCAATATAGATAGACCAGAAGGAATATCTTATAAAGCTGATTGGAAAGGTCAAGCAGCTCAACCATTTTTAACTCCTGCATATTTACATGCAAAGAATACAGGAGAAGTAGAACAAGAAGTAATTAAATCAATACAACAAGAAATTAGAAAGTTAGGTGGTAAATAATGATTAATCAAAAACCAATAGTATATAAAAAGTTAAGTGAATTAGAAGCAGAAAAGGAAGCAAAACAAGTATGTGAAGAAGGTTCACAAGATTGGTCAAAATTACCATGTGTAACTTATCTTGAATTACAAAATGAACCAGCAGAAGATGCTGATGACGAAGAATATTCAAGTGCATTAGCAATCAAAGCTGATGTTTGGGGAAACTCATCTAGTGAAGTGTCTAAATTAGCAATGCAAGTAGTTGCAAAAATGAAAGAAATAGGCTATGCAAGAACACTATTTTTAGATGTAGTAGACTTAAATAGTAAACAAAAGCATAAAACAATGCGTTTTGAGAAAGAAGAAATTTTATAAAAGGAGGGCTTAATTATGCCAAGAAAATATTTAAAAGGTTTTAGCAAATTTACAATGTTTCCTATTACAGAAAATACTTTAACAAAGTATATTGTAGGAGAAGGGGTAGCAATACCTTCTGCACAAAAATTATCTAAAGAAATAGACTCTAGTGAGGATAATATATATGCAGATGACGAGATTTGGGATGTTGAAAAAAGTATAAATGGAGAGAAATTCACATTAACTTTAAAAGAATTACCAAATGATTTAAGAGCCAAACTAGAAGGTGGTACTTATGATGAGACATCAAAGGAGTATAGTTTTAAAACAATAGATGATGCACCAGAATTTGGTTGTTCATATAGAGGTTTACTAGCAGATGGTACTTATCGTATGTTTAGACAATATAAAGCAAAAGTTACTAAAATAAAAATGGATTTAGAAACAAAAGGAAATGGAAACAATGGTTCAGTAGAGATTGAAGGTATGTTTATGCCTCGTTCTTGTGATAATAAATTATTCACAATAAAGGACACTGCTGCTGGAAATGCAGATTTAACCTGGTTGGATGAAATTCCATCTGTTCAACCTACAGAAGGAACTTAGAGAGTAGAAATACTCTCTTTCTTGATTTAAAGAAAGGAAAATGAATATGTCAAATGAAAATAAAAGTTTAGCAAAAAATGCTAAAATACATGGTGTAGAGATAAAAAAGATGCCTTGTGGCAAGTATTTTGAAGCTCTACAAACTTTAAAGAATTTGCCAGAGGACTTCATTAAAGAGTTATCTGACAATAAACAAGATTTTAAATTATCAGAGATGTTTACAATGGGAAATATTATGACATTAGTAACAAGATTACTTATAGTTATGCCTAATTTCACATTTGAATTTTTATCTAAATTAATGGAAATAGACAAAGAAATATTGAAAGATAAACTTACACCAAAACAAGTATTAGATATTATTCAAGAATTTTGGAGAATTAATGAATTAGAAAGTTTTTTCGACCAAATGAAGCCGATAATGAAGAAAGTAATCCTAATTGGCTTCAAAAAACAATAGCAATTTGTATAAAAATTGGAATAAGTAAAAGAGAATTTTTAGAAGATTATTATCCTAGTGAAATTCCTATCATAATGCAAGAATATGCAGATTTAAACAAACAAGCAGAAAAAACAGATGAAGAGGTTGGAGCAGAAGATTTTTAATGTCGAATTTTGTCGAAATAAAAAGCTTGAAACTTCATTTCTTTTGTTGTAAAATATTTGCAGGAGGGACAATATGGAGAAAAATAAAAATTTAAGAAATTGGAAATTATGGGTAGGAATAATTATAGTAATAGCACTTATAACTACAGTGTTGATTTTTACACAAAGAAATAATTTGACACCTGAAGAAACATTGAGCAAATTCATGTACTTAATTGAAAATAAAGAATATGAAAAAGCTAAAAAACTATGTAGTAATAATTTAGAAAATTTAGAAATAGTTTCTAATCTAAAACCTAGCAATTTATCTTTTACTTTTTCAAAAGATAAAAAAGATGCTACATGTATACTTTTAGAAGATGAGATTGAATTTACAACTATGAATGTAAAAATGAAAAACACAATTAAAGGATGGAAAATTGAAAGTTATAAAGTTTTAACTGATTTAGCTGATCCTCAAATTTTTGAAGATAGATTAAAAAATGGAGAGGAAATATCTGATATACAATTATTATATTGGGGAGAGTCAGATATTGCTAGTAAGGATGAAATTGCAGAATATGCAACAAATAATGGCATAGTAGCTCTAATTTTTGCAGAAACAATGAAAACCAAAAATTATAATAAAGCAAAAGAAATGTATGACGATACAAATGCAGGCGAGAAAGATTTAACAATTGAACAATTAAAACTGTATAATTGGGATAACTATAAGATCACAAATAATTTCAAAATATTAGAAGGACCTAAGGGGGATTTTACTACATCAACAGTACAATTAGATGATAAAGAATTATATATATATATAGCTGGAAAAAAAGTAATAACTGTAATGGAATTAAAAAAATAAATAAAATAGGAAAACACTTGCAAATGCAGGTGTTTTATTATGCTCGAAAGAAGGTGCGAAATGGCAAAAGAAACACAAATAGGGCAGTTAGTTATAGACTTAAAGATAAAAACAGAAGCACTTGAAAAAGGATTAGAAACTGCAAAGAAAAAGTTACAACAAATAGAAAACGAAAATAAAAATGTTCAAAACAGTAATAAAGAAATGGAAAACAGTTGGTTAGCGTTAGGGGTAACAGCAGGTTTGACATTTGCTAAAGTGGTTAGTGCAATAAAATCTGCAACAGATGAATACAAGGCACATACACAAGCAATGGAGGCTTTGAGCAATGTAGCTAGTTATACTGAAAACGACATGTCTGATTTTACAGAAATAATGAATAAGTATTCAACAGTTATGACACAAACAGACTTAGCTGATACAATAAAAAACTTTTCACTAATGGGTTTTACGGTAGAGCAGACAGACCAAATGATACAGGCATTAACTAATTCTGCCATAAGGAATAGAAATGCAAATTATACAGTATCACAGGCAGTTAAAGTTGCTTCAGATGGATATAAGCAAGGGCTTTCAACATTAAGTGATAGTGCTGGTGTTACAGAAAATTTAAGTGTAATGTTGGATAATTATGCAAAAAGCATTGGAAAAACCGCTAGCCAATTGACAGAAGCGGAAAAAAATCAAGCTTATTTGAACAGAACAATGTATGCAGCAGAACCATTTGCTGGTGCAATGGAAGGCTATATGGATAGTTTGGCAGGGAAACAAGGAGAGTATTCACAAGCACTAAGAGAAACACAAATTGCTTATGCAGAAGCTCTAGAACCGACGTTAAAAGATTTAACAGAGTTGAAAACAAATTTATTAAATGTTCTAACAAATTTAATAAGTAAAAACAATGAAGCTACAGTAGGAACAACAGCATTTATTGTGGCAATGACAGCAAGTATAGCAATAGTAGTAGCAGCTAAAAAGGTTAAAGACTTATACACAAAATCTGTAATAAAAGCTACAATTGCAGAACAAGGATTTACTGCAGCTTTGGCAGCAAACCCTCTAGGCTTATATGCAACAGCCATATCTCTAAGTGTTGGAGTTTTGGCGGCATATAAAACACACTTAGATGAAACAACTGAGGCACAAGCAAAATTAAATGAAGTTACTGATATTTATAATAAAATTCAAAACGGAACACTTGAAGCGACAGAAGAAAATATTATAAAAATGAAAGATAATCAAAAAGCAATAAGTGACCAACTAACAATGTATGTTTTAATAAGCAATACACAAAAACAGATAGAAGATTTGAAAAGTAAAGGCACAGAAACAATAGCATTGCCACACGGTGTAGTGGAAATGGACAAGGAAGGTGCGAAAATTGCAGCTTTGGAAGAAAACTTGAAAATATATAGAAGTGAACTTGAGAAATTAAAAAAAGCTAATGGTAATTTTGGAGACTCTTTTGATGAAGTTCATAAAAAATTATTACAAACTAATGAATACATAAATGAAGCAACTGTAGCTCAAAAAATAAACAAAGCATTGGATATAGAGTCTACAAAAACAAAACAGAAGGAAGCAGCACAGTTAAAAGCTAATGCAAATCAAATGCAAATTTACCTAGACACCGTAAAACAAGGGAATAAGAATACAACAGAATATCAAAATGCAGTTAAAAAATTAACAAAAGCATATCCAGAAGCGGCAAATGCAGAGGGAATAATAATTGACCAGGCTCAAGATTTTATAAATGCAGAACACCTAAAAGCAGACCAGGCGTGGAACAGTTCACAAGAAGTTATTAATTCTTATATTGAAATGCTTACAGCTGCACAAAACAGTGCAATAATTCAGCAGCAAGTAGCTGAATATGTAGGGGACTCTTGGGAAAATATTGCACCAAGGTTACAATCTGTTTTAAGTATTTTACAAACAATGGCTGGATATACACCAGAAAGCACACCTAATATTACTCCTTTAACTACTACCAAAAGCTCTAGCAGTTCTTCATATTCAAATAAAAGATTAGATAATTATAAAAAAGAAATTGAGCATAAGAAGGCATTAGATCAAATTACTATACAAGAAGAAATAAAAATGTATGAATATGCTTTGCGTAATTATGCTAAAACTTCTGATGAAAAAATGGAATTAAGAGAAAAAATATATGACTTAAATAAAGAATTGGCAAATAAAGAAAAAGAATTATTAGACCAGCAGACAGAAGATTATGAAAATTACATTCAAGATGTTAAAAATGCTAGAGGAGCAGCATATGACATAACAGAGCAAACCGCTGACTACAATAAAATAATACAATTACATAAAAGCTATTTAAGTCAAATAATGAAAGACGAGAGGCTATCTCTTGATGAAAGAAAAGAATTATATCGAGAAGAATTGAACACAATTCGTGATTATGAGCAAAAGAAACGTGATTTAAGAGTTGAGCAGATAGATAACACAGTAACACAATTAACTAATGCTATTACAAAGCAATTAGAAGAAATGCAAGCAAAAGACAAGGAAGCAATAGATAAGAATTTAGAAGAAGTCGAAAAGTGGAAAGAAGCTAGAATTAATGCTATAAATACTGAGTACGATGCAAGAATTGAAGCAATAGAAAAAGAATTAGAAGCATTAGACAAAGCAGAACAACAAAAATCGAGAGATGAAGAAGATGCAGAATATGAGAAGAAAAAGAAAAGATTAGAAGAACTAATTGCGTTTGAACATGATGCAACAACAAAAGCTAATTATCAAAAAGAATTAGATAAGTTAGTAGCAGAATATCAAAAGACATTGAATAGCAGAACTTTAGAAGATAAAAAAGAAGCTTTAAATGCACAAAAAGACTTGTTAAAAGAAGAACAAAATAATAATATTAATAAGGTTGAAGAAACAGCAGACAAACAAAAAGAAGTTTATGAACAGCAATTAAATGAGTTAGAAAAATATTATGATGAACAACAGAATATAGCACAAGACACAGCTGAAAAGATGCTTTTAAATACAGAACAAAATCAAGATAAAATTCTAAGTTTATTAAAAAGCTATGGAGATGCTTACGAAATAACAGGGCAAACTTTAGGAGAAAAACTTGCACAAGGCATTAATGAAGGACTTGTTAATAAAATAGAAAATATAATACAAAAAATACAAGACACTATAGATAATGGAATAAGAAATAAATTATCAGAGCTTGCCAGCAGTTCGTATAAATACGAAGAGGGAGCTAATAAACCTAAAACTCAAACAATTAATGTATATCAAACTAATAATATCGAACAAAATCCAGAAATGCCAAGTGAAACATATAGAAAATTAAAGAACATAGATGAACAATTAGCATCTAGTTTAGCAGGAATGTAGGTGATAAAATGCAAAAGTTAGAAGTAATTAATTTAGCTTTGAATGAAAGCGTTATATTCGATAGTGTAGGAAACTTAGAAGAAGATATACTTTTAAGTCACATTGAAGGATTAGGACATCCACGGAGCAACTTCACAAAAAAGTCAAGGCGTAAATCAAGATGGTTGTAATAGTGAAGATAGTTTACTAGATGCAAGAGTTATAAAATTAAATGTAACAATTAGAACTAAAAACAGATTAAAACTATACGAGTTAAGACGAAAAATAATGCGAATAATAAATCCTAAAACATATAATTCCCAAACAAATAAAAGAGGAGAATTATTGATTTATTATACAAATGACTATAAGAAATATAGAATATATGGAAAAGTAGAAGATAGTGCAGAATTTAATGATAGAAAAAATAATCATGACACTGCAACTATCTCTTTTTATTGTGAAGACCCTTACTGGCTTGACGAAGAAGGGCAAGATATTGATATAAAGTCTGTTTCAGGTGGATTAGTTTTTCCTCTTACACTTGCAACTATATTTTCTAATGTAAGTTTTTATAAAGAAATTGACAACTTAGGAGATGTTGAAGCACCAGTTCAAATAGAATACATAGGACCTGCTAGTAACCCTAAGATTACAAATGAAACAACAGGAGAATATATACAAGTTAATATGGATATTGAAGAAAAAGAAAAGTTAGTAATAGACACTAGAGAAGGAAAAGAAACAGTTAATCTTATAACGCCAAATGAAATAAAAGATGTATATAATAAGATAGACTTAAATTCCACATTTTTTAAATTAATAATAGGAAAGAACTTAATTAAGTATAGTTCTAACATTGAAGGAGCAAAAGACAAGGTAACTATAAAAGACTATACTAATAAGTACGTAGGTGTATAATGAATTGTATAGAAATAATAAATACTAACTTTGAATTACTAGGCATTATTACTAATTTTGAAAGCCTTATTTGCGTATGGAACTATTATGAATGCGGAACTTTTGAATTAACTATTAATAAAAACAAAGCAAATACTAATAAATTAAAAAAGGATAATATGTTAATAGTTAATAAAAGAGATGATAAAATTCTCTTAATAGATAAAGTAGTAATAGATACAAATAAAAACAGCAAAACAATGAAGGTAACAGGAACTTGTATAAAGGGTATTACAAAAAGAAGAATAGTTGCTACAAATGGATATGACAGAGTAGCAGAAACACAAGCAGAAAACATACAAAAACATTATCTAAAAAATCATTTAGTAGAAAGCTATTATGATAAAATAAGAACTCCTGAAAGAGATGTTACATGGCTAAAAATAGCAACTACTCAAAATAGGGGTATAAAAACAGTATGGCAAGCTAGATTAACTAATTTGCATGATGAATTAAAACATATTAGTGAAGATACAGGGCTAGGTTGGTATGGCTATTTAAGTAGAACAGAAAAATGCATTTATTTTGATAGCTTGAAAGGAACAGATAGGACTGTAAATCAAGTAGAGAACTCAAATACACATGAATTTTTGAAAACATTGACACACGAACAATTACAAGCATATACACATGAACAGTTGCAAGGAACAATAAAGCATCCATATATAATATTTAGTGAAAAAAAGAAGAATTTACTTGAAGGAAAGACGACTGATGATAATTCTAATTATAAAAATGTTGGATATGTAGCAGGTAAAGGAGAAAATGAAGATAGACTAATAACTGTTTTAGGAACTGCAACAGGGTTTGAAAGAAGAGAAGTCTTAATAGATTTAAACAATATAGATGACCCAGATGAGCTGAAAACAGAAGGACAAAAAAAATTAGATACATATAAAATAATTAAAAGTATAGAAGGAAAGGTATACCAAGTTCCAAATATGGAATGGGAAAAAGATTTCTTTTTAGGAGATGTAGTAACACTTGAAAGTGATGGAATTTATGAAGACAAACGAATAATTCAAGCAAAAGAAATATATGAAAGAAATAATAAAACAGTAGAACTAGGTTTTGGAGATAAAGTACCAAGCTTAGGAGAAGAAATAAAAAGAATAATTACAAGACCTATAAATTAGGTCTTATTTTATGGAAGGGAGAAAAGTATGGCAAGTATAACACTAAAAAGCTTTCCATTTGATAGTCAAAAGGTTTTAAATGAAGAAAGTAGTCAAATGGAAGATGATAGAACATATGAAGCAGAAGTTTTTAGAAAATACTTTGCAAAATTTTTAAGTAATGGGGTTTATTATGGACATTATAAAAATTATGGCGAAAACGGAATGAAAGTTACTGCAAATGGTGGTCTTAATATAAAAGTAAATGCAGGAGCTGGAATAATAGAAGGCGCAGACTTCGAAAATGAAGAAGACAAGATATTCACATTGGAAAGACCTACGAGTGGTAATAGAATTGATAGAGTAGTTGTAAAACTAGATAAAACACTAGCTATAAGAGAAACACAACTATATATAAAAGCAGGAAATGGAACAACTCCAGCAACACTACAAAGAGATGACAATATTTATGAAATTTGTTTAGCTGAAGTAACAGTAAAAAGTAATTCTAATATTGAAGTGGCTGATATAGTAGATAAAAGAACAAATTCAAGTTTATGTGGAATAGTTAATTCTTTAATCAGTGTTGATGGCGAAACATTGTATCAACAGTTTCAAAGTTATATAGATACTGTAACAGAAAATCTTGTAAGGAAAGACCAAGAAAATGTAACTATTACAGGAACATTTCAAGATAAAAATGGAGGAACTTCAAAAAACAACTTTACAGATGCTTATAAGAATAAATTAGATGGAATTGCTAACAATGCAAATAAAACAACAATAGAAAACGTATTAACTAGTACGTCTACGGCAAATGCTTTAAGTGCTGCACAAGGGAAAATATTAAAAGCCTTAATAGATGCAAAACAAAAAAGCATAACAAAAGGGACAACTACACCAACACGGTGGAAGTAACGGCGATATATATATACAATATTTTAATTAAGGTAGGTGAGTAAGATGGCAGCAGTAACAAGTGGAAGTGTTAGCACAAATACATATAAAAACTCATCTTTTTATTGTAATTGGCAAAGAGAAAGCTATAGTGAATCTGGAAACTATAGTGTAATAAATTGGCAAGCAGGTTTATATATTTCTCAGTCAGATGAATGGTATCTAAACGCAATCAAAATTAATAATCTTACCATTAACGGAGAGGCTGTAGCTAGTAATGTTGTAGTATCGAATAAGTCTGGAGCTGGTACTTACCAAATGGCTAGTGGGAAGTTGACAATATATCATAATAGTGATGGTTCAAAAACCTTTTCAATATCTATGGCATGTTGGTTGTATGGGGGACATGATTTAAGTGGTAGTGGAAGTTTTGAACTTCCGACTATTCCAAGATATGCAAGTTTTACGGAACATAACGTTAAAAGTACAGGATTAGATACAATAATAGTTCATTGGAATGCAAGTAGTAATTGTGATGCAGTTCAATATAGCCTAAACGGTGCTGCGTGGGTGTCTACTTCTGGGAACGATTATATAATTAGTGGATTAAATTATAATACACAATACTCTATTAAAACAAGAATACGAAGAGCTGATAGTCAATTGTGGACTGAAAGTGAAATTATTTATGGAACTACAAAAGATATTGCAAAAATGACAGTTGATAATTTTGAACATGGCAGTAGTATAAGTATAGTTATAACAAATCCATCGAACAGTTCGTTGAATTTAGTAATGAAAATAGGAAATACACAAATATTTAGTAAGAGTATTAGCACTGGAACAAATACAATTAATTTTAGTGATACAGAGTTAGATAGCATTTATAAATTATATGGTAGCAGTAATAAACTTACAGCTACTTTTATTTTAACGACAGCAAGTAAATATACAAATACTAAAACATGTACAATAACATTAAAACGGAAATCAAAAAGCAATAAGAAATAATGTAAGTGGAACGTGGAAAAGAGGGAAAATCTGGGCAAACATAAATGGAACATGGAAACGAGCAGTAGTCTGGGTTAATATTAGTGGAAGTTGGAGGAGGTGTATATAGATGTCAAATTATACAAAATACTATAATTTAAAGAAACCACTAAAAACAGAAAATTATGATGTAGATGTTGCCAATACTAATAATACTATTATTGATACAGTACTTTGGGGGAAAGTAGATAAAACACCTGGTAAAGGGCTTTCAGAGAATGATTTTACTAATAAATACAAACAAAAAATAGATATGCTACAAAAAATATATAGTTACAAAGGTTCTGTAGCTAGTCTTGCAAAATTAAATGAAATAACAGGTCAAAAAAGTGGAGATATATATAATGTTATTTCTGCAAATAAAGACTATGCTTGGAATGGAGAAGAATGGGGAGAACTTGGAACAGCAGTTGATTTAAGTGGACTTGCAACTACAGCCGATTTAGAAACAGCAAAAACAGTGGTAAAAAATGAATTAGAAACAGAAATAAATTCACATGTTGAACACAGATATATACTAGTTTTAACCGCAAATGTGGCAAAAGGAGGAACAATAACAATACCAGCTTATTACAAGGCTCGGAGCTAATACTCTAGATGTATTCTACATGGGAGAAAAGCTATTGTTAAGTTCTGATGATAGTGGAACAAATGGACATTATAGAGAAGTTGGAGAAGCAAATGCAGTATCTAATCAAATAAAACTTACAACGGACTGGGGTGCAGAAGCAAATGAATATTTTGAGTTTGTGATAAGGGGTGAGTATAGTGCTTAGTGCTTTTAGTAAATTTAAACAAATAATTAACAAAATAAATTCAAAAGAAACCGTTTTATGGACTGGGATTTCACAGGGAGGCAATTATATAAATGTAAATGTAAATGGTTATTCAAGGTTACGAGTAAAAGTTCGATTAAGTGGAATAATTGTTTTTGTTGAAGTAGATTTAACTGAAATAACAATTAATATAACTAAAGATTCTATTGTATATAACTATGGCAATGCAGTTTCTGCAGGAGCAATGGATGGAGAACAGTACTTAAATAAAGCTTCTATCGCTGTTAATAGTGATAAAACCAAAGTTATAGGATATAACTTTGGTTATGCTAGTTTAGCAAGCAACTGGAATTTTCAAAATAGAGATGGTTCTGGAAATAGTTGGGCTATCTTAGAAATTGTAGGAATAAAATAAGGAGGAGTAAATGATGGAAAAACGAGCAAACCGCCGAGGCTGTACACACACACACACAC
>UMAL01019264.1_pt1 | contig 29448 bp, 53 predicted proteins | sample 1963691 | NCBI WGS metagenome assembly UMAL01 (sample SAMEA4835914, study PRJEB28245) | human gut metagenome | biome: gut microbiome; material: fecal sample | place: Denmark | collected 2008
GGATATGGGGGTAAAATTTTCCACATATGCCGTGCCGATGAATGTACCTAGTCGAAATTATTTAAAATCAACATTGATATTATTATCTGTGATAGTGATTTTATTAATAATCATCCTTAATGTTTTCTGCTGCTCTTCGATATCCATGTAATCCCATGTTTCTGAAAGATTCGTAACAAGTTTCGCTGTTTTCATCTTTCTTGAAGAGTCCTCCACTTTTAATTTTTCCACTTCAATTTTTTTCTCTGTATCTGCAAGTTTCTTTTTCTGCTCGTTAATCGTATCGAGCAGAATGTCATCATCTGACTCTGCATATAAATTATATAAACGTTTTATCTTTTTTTGTAGCAGCTCCCTTCCTTCCTCTAACTCTTTTAAAACATTTGTCTCTATTATCAAGGTGCTTTCATCCAGATCATCCCCGTTATCATCCTCTTTTAATGAAAACAGATAATTTAAAATCGTATTTTCAACTTCGTGCGCCCATAATTTCTCTTGCGGACAATTTTCATCCTTAATTAAATATTTTTTTGTCTTCTGATGTGAATAACAAATTAGCTTGCAGCCGCTTTCTCCCCACTTCTGATATCTTATTTTTGCTCCACAATGACCGCATACAAGAAGTCCTGTAAGAAGATGTTTTGATGTCGGGACACGCCTCTCTGATCTCTCTTTCATGCAAAGCATCGCTTTATCGTATATCTCTTTAGTTATAATCGGTTCGTGCCTACCCCGATATTCTTCTCCGTTATATTCTATAACACCATAGTTGCTTTTTCTCTTAAGGATTTGAGTGACAAGGCGATCGTATTTTAAGTCAAGGATATCCGCTATTGCCTGCTGTGATTTTCCCTCAATGTACATATTGTATATTTTTTTCACTTTATCTGCGTCTTTGTTTGGAACAAGAATACCTTGATTTCGGTCATAATCATATCCGAATGGTGTACGTCCGCCGCCCATCCAGTATCCGTCTTTTACACGTTCTTTCATTCCCATCCTTGTACGAAGCCGGATATTTTCACGCTCTAGCTGGGCGAATGCTGATAAAATTCCAATCATCATCTTACCGGTTGGTGATGCTGTATCAATTGTCTCATTCAGTGACACGAAACTCACATCGTTAGGGATAAAAACATCCTCAATCAGATATAAAGTATCTTTCTGTGAACGCGATAACCTGTCTAGTTTATATACGATGCAATGTGATAATTTATGTGCTTTAGCATCCCTTATAAGCCTTTGAATCTCCGGTCGATTAATACTACTTCCTGACCATCCGCCATCTATATAAAATTCATAATTTTTAATTTCTTTTGAAATACAGTAAGCTGCAAGCTGTTCTTTCTGCGCTTCGACTGAATATCCTTCCTCTGCCTGTGCATCTGTCGAAACACGGACATAAATTGCGGCTGTTTTTAATTTTTTTTTGCTCATCTCTGCCCCCTAAAATAAAATAGACACATCGGTTTGATGTGCCTATTTTAACATGCATTTTTGTGTTTTTCAACTACCCTCGGCTTTGGAAATTTTTGTCGAAAACTCATTGATCTGCTTTCTCTTTTTTCGCATGAAATTAAGATAATCGCGGTTTGATAATGTCGGCTCTGTCATAATTTTTCCATTTTTTGTAATTTTAATATTATACTCTATAACACTCACCCTACTTTCTCTATGTAACAGTTATTTCCATAATTTTGAAATTTATTCCATTTTTTGTTCTATGAATTTTTTCATAGCCACTAATATTTTTTCTGCGCAACTTTGGCAAATATATATTTTTTTATATCCAGACCATTTATCATGGACAAAATTTCGCTCGGATAGTTTAATCTTTATTTTTTTGTCCGGTTTATTTTTTTTGCAAATATCACATACTTCTACAATCATGATTTACCTCCCACCATTTCATTTAAGCAGGTGTTAAAGCCCGCCTTCATCTCATCCGTCCAGTAACTATTTTCGTAACACGCTTGAGGATAAGTGGTTTCTTTCTTCTCCGGCAGTTCCCGGAGCGGACACCAACTCGCTCTATCTTCCGTGCTTTCTTCTCCGTCGTAATACTTATCTGCCGGCACACAATACAGACCGCTTGGGTCATCATCTGCCAGTTGGCAATCCGCACAACACTCCGGCATATCCATAATTAATACTGCTTTAGGCATCTTCATTCCTCCTTTGACTCGTCCTAATACACTTTAATAAATCCTCTATTCCCTGCTGATAACCGTTGTAAAAATTCTGTGCCTTTTGAATTTCTGTATTACACCTAGTGCTTGCACCATGTTCTAAAATATTTGCGCTCTTCTCTATATCTTCATATTCTTTTTTATCCATCCTTTTCACACTCCTTCCGGCTTTTCGCACCGTTCATATTCAATAGTCCACACCCACGGATTCGCGTTCCAACCGTATAGGTCAAGGTCTGATTTTTTAATGGTACTGTTCCACAAATACGAAAATGCTTCTCTTGCTGTTCTAGGCATATCCTGCCACCAAGTACCAGTAGCTATCTCTTTATGCTTGCCGTGATAATTAATCCACCAATCATCCGTTACAGCATACTTATAAAGATTTCCGTCCTTAGAGTATCCTCTTATGCCTTCCGCTTGTGCCTGTACTTCCGTAATCTCCTGCAACCGCTCCACCCTCACATCCGTTACCTTTAGCCAGATACGTGCGGCTTCTTTCGACATGCGGATGGACGGGTGCCATTTCATCTCAATTTCTTTTCCGCCCTGGTAAAACTTCTCCGTATCGGAGTAATCTGCACGATACATATATCGTTCTAATCCTTTGTTCCATGTTTCCCGGACATACAGGATATCCTCCGGCTGATACGGTGGCTTTACATACTTAATAGAACCGCCGTACTCATCAATGCCAAATCCAAAGCATCCTACCTCTTTCTTTTCTGTGCTGTCGGTAACAAAACCGAGCGGGTATGTATGCTTTTCATCTGGTTGTGGTTTTACCAGCCGCCGAGTACAGGTCTTCCGTCCGTCCAGATTCGCCCGAACCATTTCGGTATTGAATAAAATCGGTTTAATTGCCATCTACACCACCGCCTTTCAACTGCTCTGCGATTTCATCAATATTTCTTGGATGCAATCCAAATGTTTGACACATAACATCTTGCTTGCATGTTTCTGCAAAATCATCAATAGCCTTATTTCTCTCCCTTTTTGCCACCTCTCTTATGTCATCGACAGACACAAGCAAATCGTCCTGTCTGTTACATATCTGGTCGATAGTCATTGTTTGAATTGGGGTTATCATCTACACCGCCACCTTTCACAATCTCAATTGCTTTCGTAAGCTCTATCACTGGTATTGTTCCTTCTGCTTCATCTGCATCGCTACAATCTTCCAACTGCTCCACAACCTTGTCCGGGTCATATGCGGTAGGCTCTGTATCAATTACGTTCTGCACGGCTTTCAGTAAATCTTTTGCAAATGCCATAATTACTTCTTCGTTTATATTATTTGCATAATCCAGTCCATGAGTATTCATTAAATCTCGAATAACATCTTCTGTCCCACTTGTTTCCGAAAAGAAAAAATCTTTTACATGATTCGCATCAATCAAACTTCCCATCGTTCGCCCTCCTGTTCCATGCTTCTACCAAAGCATCAAATACTGCTTTTCTTGTCCATTTTGAAGCATTCCTTGGCATTAATTCACTTTCAAAAAATAGTCTGCAATGGCAATTATTCTTTTTTGTATTTCCTCTTGTGACAACATAAAAAATCCCATCGACTTGAATATTTTCTGTCAAAATAACTTTCACTTTTCCACCGCAAAACGGGCACGGCTTTAATTTTTCGCTCATTCTTCATCATCTCCCAACTTTTGTCCGCATTTATCGCAATACTTTTGTTCGTTACTAATATCATGATGACAAGTAGGACATTCATAGCTTTCAAAACAGCAGTATCCATCCATTACCGGCTTCTTTGGTTTCTGCTTCTCCACCGCCGCCCGGCATTCTTCCACTGTGCCGATTGCACGGTACTGCTGGAGTTCTTCAATCATTGTTAAAATAGTATTTGCTTTTTCCTCTCTACCTTTATATAACAGAGGACTTACATTTGGTTCTTCTTTGGCAATATGGTCGAGAGTTACGACTGCATGTTCTTTTATGCTCTCAATATATTTTACTGCTTTTGTTTCATTCTCTGTCATTCCTACACCTCCAACAGTTCCGGGTTGTCGAATTTGTTGCCGACAACTTCAATTCTCCAGCTATTATCGTTCGCCCAATAATGTAAATCTTTTCTCCAGATAAGATCATCATTCCATTTGATTCTCCATTCTGACTTATCCCAAACAACAACGGCTTTTCCATACTGAGTTTCTACAATATCATTCTCGAATATCAGCTTGCCGTTCTTATCTTTAAGTCCAGTGCACCAACAAATTGTGGACGGATCAATTTCCAGAGCATATAAATCTGATGCGTAATTAGGAACGATATAGTATTTTTCTCTTCCGGCAAATCCATATCGTACCAAACCGCCAATAATCCATTTCCCATTGTCAGTTCGCTTTGCTTTGCATAAATACCTATCTTCCATCGCTATCCTCCATGTCTTTCAATCTCGCTTCAGCTTCCTCTCTGGTAAGGAATACCTTTTTGCCAATATCAGATATCGCAAACCCTCTTTTTTTTGTGCAAAATTCTAATATTTTATCAGAACCAATCGTTACTCTTTGGATCGTCTGTTTAGATATGTCTTTTCCTACAATAATGTAAGCCTTATCTCCCACCTTGCACGGCAACCGCAGAAGTAATCCCTGCTCTTCGGCTTGCTCTCTATTTGCAAGTCTTTCCGCAATCTCTTCCAGGGCTTTGTATCTTCCATCTTTCGCAAGCTGGGTAATGGTAATTCCCTCATCATCCGGTAAATCTGCTGGATGAAATAAAACTTTTCCATTCTCTGCCACATATGTTAATCTCTCCATGTTATCCTCACTTTTCTGCCCGAAGCCACTTTAATAAGCACTCGTAGCAATTACAATTATCATTTTTGTCGCAGTCAATTTCTGCTAACCCATTTTCATTCGGACACATCATATTGACTGCCAGTTCCTCGTCCGTCATGTTCCGAATCCGATCGGCGTTGGTCTGCTTGCTGTCATAATTCTGTATAGTCGCAACTTCTGTAAAAGCCGTAAGCATATCTGCAAAGTATTTTAATGCGCTATCTCTGTCTATATTGTGTGCATCAGATATACGACATATTTCTGCCAATACCTTATTTGTCAGATTACTAAAATTTTCTATTTCCTTATCACTCAAATCTTTGTTCATTGTTCTTCCTCGCTTTCCCGGTACGGTTCCGGCAGGGGCATCCAGGCTACAACGTCCTCAATCCAATCGTGTCCGCTATCCAATGCATACCCATCATTCACGATGCAGGTATCAACCCACACATGCCTTCCGTCGGTCACAATGATTTCCTGCTCATCATCAGGAAGCTCACAGTCAAGCATATACTTAATGTCTGCGGAGAATAAGCACTCTTTCCGCTCTTCCTCTGTCAATTCATGATATTTAACCGGAATCCACCTTTGTTCCGTGACCGTTTTTCTTGTTGCTTCTGTTCTCATGCATTCAATCATTCTATCTGCTCCTTTCCCTCTTCGACTTTCTCTGGATGCACGTCATGGCGTATTTACAGTCCTTGGTGCATATTTTATTTTCTTCGTATGGGCATTTCTTCATAACATTTTCTCCTAGCTAAATGATGCTTCTGGCTGTTTTTCCGGCTGAATATAATCATCATCATATTCCTTATCAATAATGATGGCTGTTCCGGCTCTGGATAATCTCAAAAGTAAAACCTCAAATTCACTCAAGTTTCTAAGTGACGAAATCGTTAAATCCTTATTGACAGAAAGCGTATACGGTTCTTCATTGCGGCTATTCCATATCCACTTTGACACAGGAATTTCTACATTCAAGTTTTCGTCATGCTCGTTTTCAAATGTGATAACTGCTCTCTGTTTGCTACTCCATGATGGCTTATCTTCCAACTCAAACCGCATTTCACATTCTACGGATTGATAAGAAACACTATCATCGTAATCAATGTCTAAATCGTCTGTGTCAATATCCCTTTCACATTGTTTAATCCATGCCTTGAACAAATCCGTAAGTTTGATTTCTTTCTGCTCCGGCTCAATCATAAGGTTTTTAAAATTCTCCAAAACCTTTTTATTGCCAATGCAAAAATCCGAATTAACAATCTCTGTTAGAACAGAATCAAGTTTAGGAAGATACTCTGAAAAATCATAACTCTCAATGTATGGAACCATGACTTCTTTTACCTTTTCCTCAATGGCATGCTTTGCATCTCCCCAGCGAAAAGCATCTTCGATTGCTCCTCCCAATGCATTCATAAATTTTTCTTTGACAATTTTGCTTACTTCATCCGAAGATAAACTTTCCTGTGCTATTTTTAATAATTCCTCTTTCATTGCTTTTTCCTCCGTTAAATCTTAATTATTACAAGCAAATCATTTCGCACCACCTGCCTATACTAGAAGCAGGATGTGTTATATGATTGCTTGGTTTTGTTATCTGGTTCTAAAATTTAAAGACGCTTAGGCAAACCGGAGCTGTCCGGTCTGCTCTGCCTACTGATTGATGTTTAAATTTCTAAACATGGCACACATAACATCCACTACAATGCTGTTCCCGAATTGCTTATACAGCTGTGTGTTACTGTTGACCGCTGCCATTTTGGAGATGTCTTCATCGGATACTCCCATTAACCGTCCACACTCTCTAGGTGTAAATTTTCTTATACTGTATTTCGATTCAATCCTTACAATCTCTTGATTCTGTGCCGTAAGGGTTGGGCAGATGTTTCCTTTATCCTGCACTCTCCCTCTTCTTGTTGTGCTTTCAGGGTAACTTGCATCAAAGCAGCCGCCTATTTCACACTCGATCGAACCTTCTTTTGTGGCCTGCTTGATCAGAACAAGATTATCTTTCTGTACACTCGTCAGGCAATTACTGATTCCCTGCATATTTGGTTCAAGTCGCTGTTCCGTTGGACTTCCGGCTGTTCTGTCTGATGGGTTATCAGGATTTCTGCCACACATGGCAACTATCTGTTTATCAACAATCATCGGTTCCCTCATCCCCCCCTGCGCAGTCGTAAGAGATGGAGAAATATAGTTTTTATCCCATACATTTCCAGCAAAGCCGGTTCCTCTATCGTCTCCGTACAAATTTCCTAATCTTCTTTGTTTCATTAAAACAACTCCTAAATCGTGGTTTCCAGCCTTTACGCATCTTGCAATCGGATATAAACCTCTTTGAAAATCTGCTGTTACTCCGGTGTATATACTGCCTATTACTTCCATTCAATCACTCCATTCATAGATTGATTTCCAAAACCTTTATAATCCCTCGCCATAAGAGTTGTTGCAATATCAATCTGCTTTTTAATCTGCGTTGCTTGATTGATTAACAACAAGGTTTCCGTCTGACCGCAAGCTTGATATTCCGCAGTCATATCTTGCCTTGATACAGTTTGCAACTTCTCGTTTTTTCGGTTCTTTAATCGTTCCGTCAACGCAGGCCTGTTCTGTTCTGTTCTGTTCTGTTCTGTTCTTAGCATTGTATTTTGCAAAGTACCATTGTCAATGAGTGTCCTTATCAGCTTTTGAGTTTTTTCATTGTCAATATAATATTTTTCATCTACACTATCCTCCAGGTAATCCTTGAGTCTTTTTTCAAGCGGTGTTGGTTTTGGAAATTTATAGTTAAACTCTCCCAGAAACGAGAACATAAAGCATCTGTTCCTGTTTTGTGCAACGCCGTAGTTCTTCGCGTTCAGGTCCTGCCAGTAACTCACATATCCAAGATTTGTTAAAAAATCTATCCAGTTCTGGAAGTCCGTTTTATTGACATCCGCATGTACTTGTGGCACATTTTCCATGAAGAGAATCTGCGGCAGCTCTCCTCCGTTTTCCTGTATCTCACAAAGAATTCTTTCCACTTCCCATAATAGACCAGATCTTGTGCCGCTGCCCTTTTTCATTCCCGCCTGTTTTCCGGCAACTGACAGATCGGTGCACGGAAACGAATATGTCATAAAATAGCAGTATTTTTCAGTATCACAGATATTCAGATCAGATGCGTGAACTTTTGTAATATCCATTGTTTGAAAATCAGTACCATGTACCGCGTTGTAACTAGTAATCGCATACTTGTCGAACTCCACTACGCGATAATGCTCAAATTTAGCACCTATATCCCGCAATGCCATAGCCTGTGAACCATACCCGGCAAAAAGTTCGATCAACCGAATAGGTTTTGTGATACTTATTGGCTTTCTGATCAGATCAAATATATCGATCTGGTCTTCGCACTCATAATTAAATTTATCTAAATCACTCATTTTTCCGTGTCCCGGCTCCTTTCCACTAATCTATAAAAACTCTTCCAGCTCAAGCTGGTATCCGTTTTCCTGTCCATGAACTTCGATGTTTAACTTATCAAGCTCTAGCTCTTTTTTGCCGTCATCGACATTTACCCACAATTTCTTTGCACCGTCATAAAAAATGGAAAGTCCTCTGCATGCTTTGTATAAATTCCAGGAGGACACTTCTCTGTCAAGAACCGGCTGATACTTTTTAGGGATTTTATTTAATTTCAGCGTATAATAATCTCTCATCGACTCCATATCGTGAGTGTTAATCTCCGTATTATCGACCGTGACATACTTTTTAACGTCCTCCGGATCATCGTCGATCTGCTTGCATTTAAACAGATCCGGATCTGAATTATAATACTCTGCACCGCAACCGAATCTGTATATGTGCTTCAGCTTTCCGTTTTCCCGGATATCAATGTTGATGTCCATAATCATCGGATTTCCTGCGGCTAACTCTCTAATCGTCATCCTCCGCACTCCTTCCTCTGCTCTCCTACTTCTCTTCCTTCTTGCTCGTAACGATCAGCTTCTTGCCGCCCGTCTTTACCCACTGCACCTTACGGAACTTGGAGCAGACCTTTTCCCATTCTGCTACGTTTGCCGCTCCTCCAAAGATGCTGTACAACTTACTCTTTCCGTCTTTCGCCATATTTGCCATTCTAATTACCTCCCTGCAGTAACCTGCGCTCTAAATCCTCATAATCGTATTCACGCTGATTAAAATTATTAAACTTACTTCCGGCAGACTTCTTGCTGTCTGCTGTCCGCTTCGGTTTCTTGTAGTTTTCCGGCAAAAAATCATCGAACACGCATTTGCTGATGAAATTATTCGGATAATAAATCTTGTCGATTTTTTGAATCTCACAATACTCTGCGTAATTCTTTGCCGCAGCAACCAACTGCTCCTCTGTGACCATCTCCGACAGGATCATGTCACAATATGCTGTCTCCGCCATTGAGCGGCGGACTTTGTTCGGGTAAGCATCCCAGAACTGCTCAAACGATTCCGCGGGGGATATAGGGGGTATAAATACCCTTTCCTTTCCTTTACTATCCTTTTGTCCTAGCGAATCGTCATTTACTCCTAGTGAATCGTCATTTACTCCTAGCGAATCGTCATTTACTCTGACCGATTCCTTAATTTTTTGTACAAAAATAACACCTTGATAATCCTCTTTTTTATTTTTATCAAGTAACCAGTATTCGTTATAAATCTGAGTGCCTTTTCGATTCTTGCTTTTCAAGACGATCAGATAACTTTTTTGAATACCCCTACTGGTAAGCACTCCCCACCTATCAAACAGCCCCTTATCGAAAAGACCAATCCGTAAGCAGTAGTCCACGGTCTCTTTGACCGTACCGGCACCCACGCCCCCGCCCATCTTTCTTGCGGTCGTTGCACAGAGGTCATAGCACCATTCATAGAAGTATCCCTCGCCGCCAAACGCCATCTGGCAGAGGTAAAAATAAACTCCAAACCCTTCCCATCCTTGTGCGTCTAACAGCTTGTCTATTTTTGTATCGTTGGAGAAAATGTCGACAGACCATCCGGAGTAATCAATCCTCTTTTTCGATCTTCCTGCCAACTTGTAACTCCTTCCGTGCTTCCGGTAAATGCCTTCCACCCGACAGGCAGCACTCTGACGCACCCCCTCCTGCAAGCAGCCGACACACAGCTTTACGCTGTACCCGCACCAACATATCAGCCCGATTCCTCACACCGCATATGCAGCACTGAAAAGCACTTTAAAAAATAATCTTGTTCTAAGCGGTCTCATTCTCGGATTCCAACTGAAAATGCTCCAGTGCCCGCTTGTGAATCCGATGAGTCTGTCTCGGTGACAAATGGAGTTTGTCCGCAATCTCTTCGATGGACATATCTCTTAAATAGTGCATCTTAAGCACGGTCTTCTCTCTCTCATCACTCATGTTTTCAATCTTACAATAAATCTCTCCGCACCTTGTTACAGTCCGTTTATAATCCTCTTCCCATTTATCCAGCAGCTTTTCTTCCTGATTATCATTCGATGCACAGGAAGAGCCACCGTAAAGCTGTGTCCTGCTGCTATGAGCATTCGCCCGGAAAGCTGTGATCTGTTTCTTAAGACTTTCTGATTCTGCCGAAAGCGTCATGTAAGAATTGAGATACGTTTTCTTTTTAAGCCTTAAACTGTCCTCCATACGCTTCCTTTTTTGTGTGATATATTATTAAGCAACGTTTCTTAAGGTGTTTCAACCATACTAGATCAAGCCTGCTTTCCTCTTCGCTTTGAGTTCTGCAAGTTCTTTGACGCTGAATCCGGAAGCCTCATACATTCCCAGCTTGTCGATCGCATCTCCAAAAGCAGCTAAGGATGTCTTGGAGCCGTCTATCCGAAGAGTTCCATTATCCATTAGCGGCAGTCGGTAAGTGCGACCGTCCGGGTTAATCCGCGTCATAATCTTGGATATAACCAAGTCCGCAGTCGGCAAGCGATAACCCCCTTTCTGTCTGTAACCGTGGTCTGCGAAGCGTATGTGATATTATCAGTCGTGATGATCGTGTCCGTCTTATCACCATATACGATGTTTGCGGATGAATCCTTATCATTGACCTCAACTCCGATGCGCTCTGCTCCGACCTGCTGGGCGAACTCAATGAGTGCCCTTTGAATCTTTAAAAAATCAACTGTTTCTTCGCTCATTTTATCCGAGCTTGTGATCTGGTTTGCCTTATCCATACCCATACCTTTCCTCCTAAAAAATTTAAAACTATTGCCTTTTTCGCACTCCTTTTCTATACTATTTTTGTACAACTCAAATATATAAAGGAGGCATATATGGCACGAATTACTGTCGAATCTGCATTAGCAGAGATTCAAAAACAAAAACACTATATTGACGTACTGCAAAATCATTGCGAAATCCTTCCAGGTGATTCTTTAGAAACTATGGTTTTTAAAACTTACGCTGAACTTCAAAATGTTGAAGAGACATATCGTAAATTAAAGACTATTCAAGCGGATATTCCTTACAAGAATTCAAGGGAAATAACCAGTTTAATTCCAAAGACCAGTATAGAAGATAAGGAACTTGAAGCCTTTGTGAAGTTTCTTCAAAAATCCGGAAAACGATATAGTAACAACAGAGGTTAATATCACACTCCTTGCGTTTCGTTCTGGTCAAAATAACAATGATTCTGAAAATCATATTTTTTAATATCTTTTTCTATATCACGCATCAGGCAAAGAATACGATGATACTTATAGAGAATGAGCCTGTAAGTATCATCAAGTGTTAAAAGTGCTAGCAAATCTTCGTTACCGTCTATCATGGTCAACGTGCAGTCAACCGCGTCGATAATTTCTTCAACACTTGAATTCTCTTCATTGCAAGCAATCACGTCGATGCAGCGATTAAGTGCCACTTTGTACATTCCGACCAAATTAGCAAAATTCATCACTGTACCTCCTACCTGTTCTTCTCAAAATACATAGAAGTCAGGTCTTCCTCTCTCGCTGTGCTCCAGAAGTTCTGCCAGATCTCTTCTACACTCTCTTCCTCATCTGCTTCGTTAAGGAACGAAGCCAAGTCCTTCCAGAAAATATCCTGATGATATTTACAGTCAAGCAGAAACTCCAGTGTTCTGATGCCGTAATCGAAATGACCCAGCCACTCGACCTGCTCCACAATATGATCTGTCCGGTTTTCTAAAGCCTCCTCAACTGCATTAATGTTTTCCTCGGATACTCCGTTATTAATTAAACGGCTTGTAACCTCGTCCTGTAACTCTGTGATAAATGTCTTCATAATAAAATACTCCTTTCGTGTTTACCTACTCTACCATCCTTGCTTTTTCGATTTTCCCCATTTATAATATTGTTACAGGCATGGCTATGCCGAGTACACAATGAGGGGAGGTTCGTTATGACAAAAGAAACCTTTCAGGATGCTCTTGATGATGTTATTAAAAAATTTAATAATGATGCCGGTGTTGCAATTAATTATTGTCCTTCCGATGAAATTTCTACTCCATTAGCTCAAACTCATGAGGCAATGACAACTGCTTTAAAATCTATCCGGGACATCCTTGTTGCTGATAAGCAATTTTAACTATTTGGCAGTTTCTTCGGATTCTGCCAAATTAAGCTCTTCTAACATCTGTATCAGCAGTTTTCTCCTTTTTAACTCTCGCTGATAATTTCTCCTGCACCTTTTTTGCAGATTTTTCACATATTTTTCAGCTGTTTTTAAATAAATACGCATTTTTAAATGCTGCCGATCCAGTTTTCCCCGGAACGAAGATTGTAAATGATAAATGCACTTTAACCGATCATCGAACTCAGTCAATGATTGATCTGTATTTAATCTGTATTCTCCGCTTTTTATCTCGTTTGTCAGAAAATCCCTTACTTCCATGTTCACACCTCCTTACGCTGTCTGCACTTTCATCTTCTCTTCACACTTATCATCCGTTTCTCTCTTCACAGCCATCCTCGCCATTCCTTCCCCCAGTCCCAACAGATAACTTTTATCGCTCTCTGGCAGTGCCGGAATGATTCTACTGAATGTCTCAAGGATCTGTTTCTCTTTTACTAACATAAAATCATCTCCTCTCCGAAGTTCTACTTATTTTTTCATGTCCTTTACAACGATAACAATAATTGCTACGTCTGCTATAGCTGTTAAAATATCTACTACAAGACTTAATGTCGTCATCTGCACTCCTCCTCTCACGGATTTTATATTGACAATGAGTTTAAAAAAAGCTATCCTTTTATAAAGGGTTGGGGCTTTCGCCCCTCCCCTACTCAACCAGTATCTTGACAATTTCAAGAATCACTTGGATGAGTTGTAAGATTGCGGTAGCAAGAAGTATGTAGTGGATTTGTGATTTCTTCTTGCTACCCTTTTTCTTCTTTTTCTTACTCATTGGTTTATCCTCCTTGTTTAATATATGAATATTATAGTTTAACACCCACACTTTGTCAACACTTTTTGTTTATTTTTTAAACTTTTTTATTGATTTTTTAAAATTATAATGTTATCATTGAAAAAAAGAAAACGAGGAGATGATATTATGACACAAGGCGAGCGGATTCGAGAACTTAGAAAAGCTCTCAAACTTACACTTGATAGGTTTGGTGAACGTGTCGGTGTAAAAAAGTCCGCACTTTCACAAATTGAAAACGGGAAAAGTGGTGTCACCGATCAGATGATTAAATCGATTTGCCGCGAATTCGATGTAAGTGAGACTTGGATTAGAACCGGAGAGGGTGAGATGTTTCCTCCGGTTGATCGCCGAACGGAAATTGCAAGGCTGACGCGGCAGTTACTGAATGAAGAGAAAGATTCCTTTAAAAACCGCTTTATTTCGATGCTTGCTGATTTGAGTGTGGAGGAATGGGAATTTTTAGAAAAACGGGCAAAACAACTTTATGAAGGGACTTGCTTAAAAACAGATGATTCAGAGAAATAAAAATACTCTCTGCCATTTTCGGCAGAGAGTATTTTTTTATTTTTCAAGAAATGTTTTCAATAACACATAAATATATTTAATATACTCTTCGTTATCTAGCTGATCTAGCATCTTTACTATATCTCTTTTGTAGTCTTTCATAACCACTCCTCCCTTCTTGGATGTCATTATAAAGCATCACATTGGGATTTTCCATAGTTTCCCATATGATTTTCCATATATGAAAAATTGCATGTAAAAAAATACTATTTTATTGGAAAATATTGAAATTTTAAACACATCCAGTTATACTGTGAGATAGAGATTTTTTCTCTGGGGAAATGAGTTATTCTTATTAATTCGTAAAATTCCCCCCAAAAAATACAAATTCATATAAGAAAAGGAGAAATTTTATTATGAAGAAGAAAATTTTAATTCCTGTGATTATTATTTTTGTCTGCATACTGCTCTTCGCTGGTCTGTCCGGTGGTGACAATGACACGAGCACAAAAGAAGCGTCTAAAACAGAAAACACAGAAAAAAGCAGTGACCCTAGTGGAATTGAAGCGGTCAGTGTCGATGACCCTATGAACTGCCCTGCGTTTACTGCTGAAAAGAACTCCAGTGATATGGACTTACAGATTTATAAGACCGCCAAAGATTATAAGGACACTCTGACAGACGAGCAGGCTGCGGCGATCGTGAATGCGATCAAGGAAGAAAACCCTAAGTTTTACGATGGACCGGAAGAAATGGAGAAATTTCTGTGGTATGGATATCTGCTCCAGTGTAAATACGAGGATTCAGACCCTCGGGCAGAGCTTGGAACCGATCTGGTACAGGCAATTAAATATGTTTACAGAAATGTCGAGACCGTTCTGGATGATTCAACCAAAGAAAATCTGCGACAGGTTGATGAAGATTTAAAAAAATGTGAATGATTTTTAAGGGAAGAACGAAATCTGCTCTTCCCTTATTTATTATCTTACTGCACTACTGTTCCTCATATCCGACTGTTTTCCAGTCAATCACAAGTTTGAAAATTATAAAATAATACTACAAATGAGGGGGGACGGATATCAGTTTAATTAACGGACGCGAAGTCCAAACAATGGAGTGATTTCCAATTCCCCCCTACATTAAATATTTATACTAGAAAAAGAAGAAAATTATGAAAAAAATTTTTAATTTCTGTGATAAATTATAAAATCACTTGAAAAAAATACTGTTTCTCGTATAATACAGTTAAAAAGGGGACATAAAATGGACAGATTCAAACTCATTGAGATTCTTATTGAGAAAAGAACTGGAAGAACTGTAAACGGAAAAGCTGTCTGGAAGAAACTGGAAGACGCTTTAAACCAATGTAAAGACGAGGACGGACTTGTTACAGTGACCGGCGAAGATAACGAGGACGAAGTGTGGAAGTACCGCGTTGAGCTGCACCGGAAAATTGACGAAGAAACCGGCAACCGTGAAATCAGTATACGCTTATTGAGCATCTCCATCATTGATAAAAAGACCGGCGAGCCGACCGTCATTAATGTGCAGGGTGCGATAATTTAATATAGGGTAGCTTAAAATAGAGGACCCCTCCTCTATTTTATTTTGCACTTTTTTCCATATATGAAAAATTGTATTTACAAAAATACTGCTCTGCGGCTTCCAGCTTTTAAAAACTACTTCCAGTCTGAATCATACAGATCAGAGATTCTCATATCCAGCGCCTTCGCTATCCTCTCCAGATACTCAATCGGTGTGTAATTCCGCCCGCACACTATCCTGTGTAGTGTTGCCTTGCTGATGCCGCTTCGGTTCTCAAGCTCCTGATATGTAATATCTTTCTCAATCATGACTTCTCCAAGCAGTATCTTCATATTAAACCTCACACTCTTATTTTACTCTGTTTTATAAAAAAGAGGAACCGGAAATGATTTCCACTTTTTTTGAAATTTTTTTGATTTTCCTATTGACATTCTATACTCCCGGGAGTATAATCTAATCATAGAAAAGAGATAGGGAGGACAAAGAAATGACAATTAAAGGATGGTTTTTAGATAAGAATTTTTCACAGGACGAGAGATACATCATCAACTTAGCAATGATGGGAGACGAATTAGAGACATTAAGAGAGACAGAAAAGGCAGTCCAGTTAAGAGCAGACAGCGATTTCGGAAGTTTAACATTCTGGTGCCCGAAATCCTGCATCTTAAAAGATGGCGAAGTTGATGAAGAAATGGTTAGAAAATATCAGAGAATGGAAGCCGGATTAAATTATAACGAGAAGCTGGTAGCTTTCGCGAAAGAAAACGGAATCAAGGGAATCCGCAGAGGAATGAAAACACAGACTTTAATGAGAAAAATCACAGAAGCCGGATTAAAAATCCCGGCAAGAGATTAAAAATATGCTATAATAACACAAGGAGGACATAAAAATGCAGGAATGGAAATTAGAAATTGTGAAGGAACTGGACAAGAAATCCGAGGAATTAAGAGAAATCCGCTTTTATGATGTAGCCTGCGAAATGGGCTACAACCACATAAAAGTAAACGATGTGAAAGACATCGCGACACGCTTCTTAAAAGAGCATCCGACTTATAAGGCGGTAAGGTTCGTAAAGAACCCGAAAAAAGTCTCTTCTACCGAGAGCCTCTTCACTACACTGGTACTTACCGAATGTGAATACGAAACCGAGGAAGAGTTCCTTGAGGAGATTGGCTTTTCCGGAAACGCCGCTACAAAAGCCAAGAGAAAATATCGCGACAAGACTTATGATCGGATGGAGTTATCCTTGCCGAAAGGCTTGAAGGATGAGATTGCTGACAGAGTAAAGGCAGGGAAAGCGAGCTCTAACACTGCTTATGTCGTAGAAGCAATCAAGGAAAAGATGGAACGTGATTAAATACTTTTAAAAAAACGAAAGGCTGTGAAGATCACAGCCCTTTGTTTTTTTATACATGTATTTTTAGATCATCCCAAGCAGAGACTTCCACGTTTTCTTCCTTGCCGTGATCTCTCCGTCAGAGACACAGCCGTGATCGCTCTGATAAGCCTTGACCGCTCTTTCCATGCCGCTGCCAAAGCAAGGTGTCTTGCCCTGATCGGCTTCGATGACACCGGTGTAATAGCCGAGATCCTTTAAGCGCCGCTCTAACGGTGTTACGACCGCATGATTACGGTTTTTAGACTTAGAAACCGTGACGGTGTTACAGATCGTCTCATTGCCCGCCTTTCCATCCACCTTAGAACCTGTGCAGGCCTGCACATCACAAATAAACTGTGTCCGCTCATATCCGGTAGCAGCCACCTGATTAATCTTCACTTCTGCGGACTTGCCTGCCGAACCTTTCCATGTACGCATGAAATTCTCCGGGGTGCCGTACTGTGCTTTCAATTTTGACGTGGTGCTGCCCCACTGCGGCAGATACAGGTGCGGCTTGTCCTTAAAGCTCTTCCAGTCACCGCCCCAGGCTAACCCGATAGACTTCGCCAGATCTGCCACCTGTTTAAATAATCCGGTTGAGTCATTGAATGCATCGTCCGCTTTCTGTCCATCTCCATCAACATCCATGTCCAGATAAAAGTCAATCGCAACTCCCCACTGGTGCTGTGAAGAGTAAGAGCTTCCTTTGGCTTTTGTGACGATTTTTCCCGGTGCTGTTCTTCCCTTCGCATATAACGCATCCTGTTCCGCTTTTGTTCTTAAGCATTCGCTGTAATTAATCGAAATCCCATGTGCTTTACAGATTTCTTTCAACTTTGCTGCTGCGACCTGTAAATCCGGGTGTAATGCTGTGATGTCTCTCGCCATGTCTTAATCCTCCTTGATCTCCGGCAATCCGGCTACTGATGTTAAAATTGATGCTACTCCTGCCAGTGCTGCAGTTCCGGCGACTGTCATCCAGTCTACCTGTGACAGCGTTGCGGCTGCTGGCAGTAAAGCTACCGCTGTCTGTGCAACTGTTTTCGCTGCACGGATTCCGGCAGCTTTTAACCATTTCTTAGTTTTTTTACTCATCATTTTCGTCTGACCTCTCTTTCTCTGTTGTTTCCGGTTCTTCCGGCATATTAAGGACCTTCTCATATAGTGCTGTCGCTACGTCATTTCCACCTAAATTATGATAAGCATCATATACTCGCTTAAGAGATTCTTTTGCGTAAATGGGGCAATGCTTCCTGTCCTGATGGTACTTATTGAAATTTGCTACAATATTTTCGCGTAAAAGGCTCTGTACTCCTTCCGCAATAGCATCACTTTTCGTTTTCTCTTCCATGAGACGTTTTCTTACGTCCCGGTAGAGACATCCGAGAATGAACGTTACAATTGTAAAAAGAAGATCTAATAAGTTATTTTGTATATATGTCCAGACCACTGACTTGTCCTTTCCGGGAGCTTATAAAACGGCTTCCCTGAGTTCTTCTTTCTCTGCATCCGTCAGCTTGGGATAACCGGCCAAGATATCCTCAAGCTCTTCGCCCTCTGCCATTCTCCGGCGGATGACACGGAGCATGATGTTTTTTGCTGCGTTACTCATTATGCTTCACCCCCTAACAACTCTGCTAAAACCTCGTCCTGCTCTGCCTGTGTCTGTTCAAGACTTTCAAAACGAAGTTCCGTCTTTGATTTAATGTGCATGGTGACCATCACGGTTCCGTCTCCATAGGTGGTCGCAGACTCAAAAGACAGGTTTTTATATGCACCGTAAACCTCCTTATCCTCGCCTGCCACGGTAAGCTCCGTGACCGGTCGAAAGGCTTCCTCCATGTCTGCTACGGCCTGTCCTTCCATCGAAAATGTGATGCTGTCAACTCCTGTGACTACTGCTTTGCAGGCGTACTCTGCACCGTTTGCTTTAACAAATTCCATGATTTTTACCTCCTATTTTCTAATGCCGTAAATTCTAAGCGGTACGCAACTGCCATTATAAGATTTTGTCTGACTATTCGCTGCCACGCCCTTATAATAGGCTTTATCAAAAACTATATTTTTAAAATAGCCCCCGGAGCTGACGTGCGCGATTCCTAAAGTTACTTTTCGATAAGCAATCGCAGCGGCGTATTCGTTATCACTATGAACGTTTAAAAACTGATGTAAATATGAGACACAATTATCCCAGTTGCCTAAAACAGAACAGTTTCCGTTTGTTGAATAAATTAAAAACATCATGTATTCTTCTGGAGCTGTGATAATGTATCCTTTCAAGGAAGTAGCATCATCATCGGTCGTAAAATTACTTCCTGTGTTATACCAGATAAGATCTAATTTTCCGCAAAAATTATTTAACATATATGCAAGTGTCCCGCTGATACTAGCGTTTTTTTCCCTTGCATCCAACACATATCCGGAAGCCGTAACAGCACTGCTCTGTGTGATCTTTGAATTAGGGACAGCGGCTGCTGCTAAGTTATTAACAGCCACCAGCTTGTCATAAATGCTCTTCACATCAAGAAGCGAAGCAAACATTTTTTCGACTTTTTCGATAGAAATTCCGTTTAAACAGACCCTGTACAGCGGAAAGTCATCTGTTAAATCTCCGGCTATGATATCTCCTGTCACATATGCGGGATCTTTTGGAGATTCTGCCGGAGTTCCTTTAATCACAACTACTTCCGCGGTCTCAATGTCGTTCTCAACATCCCGTGTGTATCTCATGACGATCAGATCACGACGATTTAACCCCTGTGAGCCATTTTCAATCTCACACTCTTCATAATCATCATTACTGATGCGGATATGTCTGCCCTGATTTAGCAGATCCCCGCTTCTGATCTTTATAAGGTTGTTACTTACAATTTCAGCTGAAAATGAATCTCCGGTGCCTAAAACATACTTTCCTGCGCCAACAATTCCGGCTAATAATGATCCGACATCTGCGGCTGTAACGTGTGCTGCACCGGCTCTTCCGGTTACTAAATGTGTCGCCATAAAATCACTCTCCAATCTCATATGAGACGGTATTTCCGTCCGATGTAATCTTTAAAATCTTTTTTGTGATCGGCTGTGCCGCCTGCACCCCCGTCACCTGCTCCCTTGAACCAATGACATCCCCGACATCGTATGATATCGAAGCATCCAGAGAAGTCGTGATCTTCTCATCATTATAATAACTTTTTAATTTTTCAATCCCATTTTTTACAAGGTCTGCGAAGTGGTCTGTGCGTTCTATGTAATAGCTGTTTGGTTTCCATGATGGAATAACTTCACCGGAACGCTCCTGATAAAAGGATCCTGCTTTAAATTCCGGTGCAACAGTCTCTTCCTTTCTTCGATAATAATATCCGCTCTTCCATTTTGGCGGATACTGCTTAGAAATCTTTGTGTAAAAGGTGTTTTTCTTCCATTTCGGAGCTTTTTTCTCCAACGCCTTATATTCGATGCCAACAGAAACCTTTTCCATGAAAATTAAAACATGTTTATCGGTGATCTCGTTCTGGACCTGACTATCTTTGACCACCCTTGCTTTTACCCAGACACCGCTCTTATCTTTTTTATACTCATCGTAAAAAAATTTATATACATTCACCTTCTTAAAATAATCACTAAAAGTAACAGACCAGTCGGAAGGCTGCTGTGTCTGCAACCTGTAACGGTCTTTTGAAACTCCCGATACACCCTGATATTCGGAAGTAAGTCCATCCGAGAAATACACATAATAATTAGCGTAATTTTTATCCCAGTCAGCAGGTTTCTTTGACATTTTCACATAAGATTCCTGCACCACTCCGTCCACGTTTGCGTAACCGGAACCATTCTTTTTGAAATACGATGCATACCGTTTACCCCAATCAGAGGGCTGTGACGCAAGAACTTCATATGTCTGCTCCACCGTTCTTGTCAGTTGCTCAAATTTATCGTCTTTCGCAATAAAAAAATTCGTATACACATTCTGCCAACTCTGCGGCTTTGAAGTAAGAAGCACATAATTTACGGTGTCCTGCGCATTCCCGTAATCGTAAACCTCGACAACTTCCTCCTGCTCCTTTAATATCTGGTTCCGTTTATCTAAAATGTAATCCGCATCCTGATAAGGGTCGTCATGAAAGCTGTAAGGCTGGATTCCTCCGTTTTCGTCCGTAAAAAGATGGATCACATGCCTGTCTTTCAAATCCCCGCTTCCAAGGCAGATCAGGTGGTTTACCGGATGATAATTTTTTTCAATGGCAAAATCTAACTGACTTGCATCCCATTCTTCATCTGCACTGTAATCGTAAAGCGGACTCACGGATAATAAGACCGTTTTCATTTGACAATTAATTGTTAACTTGCCCATGAATTCATATAACATTTTACGGATCTCATCATAAGCACATGGATATCGACTGCATTGATAATGAATGATCTCAATTCCTGAATCATCTTCTGACACGGAAAACACATCATTGAGTTTTAATCTTGTAATGATTTCCTTTAAGACACTGTTTGCTTCTCCCGATAAGATCAGATAATCCTCTCCTGCATTTGGTTCTAACACTTTGGAATTTAAAATGCCATGCCAAGTACGTCCTTTATATGTCAGCGTACTGTCTTTCGTGTTCGGGTTCAAAGTGTCGATGATACCGCCATATTCTGTATTTTCAGCATAGATAACGCATCCGGGTTCCATGCAGTGTTCGGAAAGACTGATCTTGAGGCTGAAATTATTCTCATTTTTCCCAAAAGCCTCATCCAACTCATAGTCTGATAAAACACCGATGTCCTTTCTGTTTTTATCTGTGTAGATCAGATCCATGACGGTTCACTCCTTTCCGAAAAAATCGTGAGGTCAAATCCGAAAAGACCGCTCCATGTTATCGTACACTCCTCGGGAGGAATCTTTTGAAAGACATCGAACATACTGTCTCTTAAATGAAACTCATTGATCTTCTCGCCATTGCGTTTTACTTTGAAGATTGTTTTAGTCAGGGAATCAATGACCAGATACTCTCCTGCTTCTAACACGGTGTTTACTTTATAAGTATGTCTTCCGACACTTACCGCCGGATTTTCACAGGACCCGTATATCTTGAACTGGAAGTTAGAGGATAAAAACCCTGCATTCTTAACAAGTCCGTTATGGGATGTTCCAGCAAAATCATAAGGGTAGTCAAAGGGATGATCCAATCCTGTCCGGTTCTGCTTCGATTCTGTGATTTTGTGAAACACATACGTTTTTTCATTGATCCAGAACGGATAAGGCGATATCAGATTCACACTTTTTTCCACTGCATAAAAATTTTCGTCATACTCACTGTAATCTGCAGCATACAGATAGCAGCGAAGATAATAATCATTTATATATAACTTTCCTGCCGTGTTCTGTTCAATATCGTATTCGCAGATGCTAAGAAATCTCGCCATCGCTTCTGTATATTCCTCTTTGGAATCTGCAAACACAGATACTTTTGCGGATTTTTCAGCAGTATTTTTATAAAATTTTTCTATTTTGGAACCGTTTTTTTCTCCACCGGACGACTTGTAACTCCATTTATGTGAAAACAGCTTTTCCGGTTCCTGGAGCACCAGCGGCCACTCATCCAGTCTTAGCCGCTGATTTTGACTGTTAACGTAAAAAATCTCCATAATTACCTCACATGTGAATCAATGACTCTGCCAATTTCCCGGTTATCCGCTACGATCGTAAGATTTCTCGCTTCCCCTGCTTTGACACAGCAGTCTGCAAGACGGTCATAATCGATCTGGGGAACTGCAGCTAAGAACTTCATCATACTATTGTCGATGTAGTCTTCCAGAAGGGAAACCGGTAGCACTGCCTCCGGTCCTGCTTCGCCGCCTCCCTGAAACTTTCCTCCTGCAAATCCGAAAATGGTCGGTTTCGTCAATAAGGCACCCTTTGCATGCCATGACACATCAAAATGTGGAAGTCCCGGAAAATCAAGGAACTGCGCTGCTTTTGCAAGAGTGCCTTCCGTTTTCCACGATACACTGATGCTTGGCATCTTTATCTTTGGAAGTTTCAAATGAAAATCAAAAATCCCTGCGATCTTATCCCGGACACTCTTAAATTTATCGTGAAATTCTCCCAGCTTCTTTCCTGCTGTATCTTTCAGATCGCCGAGCCGTCCGCCTGTCAATTTATTTAAAACATTAAAGCCTGTTTTGTAATAGCCTTTTACGCCTGCCCACATCACGGCAACCGTACCCTTAATACCGCCACCATTCGATTTGAAAATATCAGAGATCTTCGACATTTTTTCTCCAACAGTCTGCTTCATCCCCGACATATGTTTGGATGCCGATTTTTTTAACGAACCGAATTTTTCTCCAAGTCCTTTCAGTCCGCCTTTTAACGTATCTGCGGCTTTAGAGAAAAATTTTGTGATCCCATCCCACAATCCTGTCCAGAACTTTCGGAATCCATCGCATTTTTTCCACAATGTAACAAATGCCACAACCAGTCCCGCGATCAGTGCTACGATCAGCACAGCGGGATTCAGGCTCATAATTGTATTTAACGCTCCAAAAGCTGACGATGCCTTTTTTAAAGTGGCAACTAATCCCTGCGCCCCCATTGCAAGAGCAAGAATACCGATTGCCGTTCCGACACCAAGGATTAACGGACCGATCACATCGATATGTTTGATCGCAAATTTAATGATACGGTTTAAAGGCGGTTCGATTTTTTCTGTGATCGGGACAAAAATCTCATTATTTAATGATCTTCCAAGCTGCTGTAATGATTTCCCAACATTGTCATAGGCATCTGTTTTGACCTGACTCATGGCATCATTAGTCATATTGATGGAACCTTCTGTATTTAAGAGGGCGAGGCAGGCATCCTGTCCCATGTCCTCCCACATTGTTCCCATCAGACCGACACCGGTCTGGTATGCCAGTGTTTTATCATCACAGTTTTTGATTGCATCCGAAATCTGCCCCAAGGCTTCTTTGGCATCAGGACCGCCTTTGCGAAATTTTTCAACAACCTCATTGGCATCAAGGCCAATATTTTTCAGATAATCATTTGCGGTGCCATCAGAAAGACGTATGCTAAACTCTTTATATGCATCTCCCATCTTATCAATGCTCCATACACCTTCTCCGGCACCATTGGCGATCATATTAAACATATCATTCGCACTTAAGCTACCTTGTGCGAATTGCACGGAATATTCATTGATGACATCTAAAAGATCGCCATTCTGGTTCAATCCTTTCCGTGCTCCCTGCACAATAAGATTAAACGCCTCTTCCTGTGAAATCTCAAACTGGTCTGTTAATGAGTTAACGGCTCTCATGCTTTCTGCATAATCAAGATCATAGACATCCGCAAGAGTCATCACGTTTTCTGTGATGTTTTTCAAGTCCTTTTTATTGAGGTCGTCCGTCATCTGGACAACCGTGCCAAGTGCACCGGTACATTCCTCAATGCTGTCGCCCCATGCATTCCCGTAAACATCCTGCACGACATCCTTGTATTGGCTCATATCTTCCTTGGATGCTCCGGTCTTTGCCTGCAATTTATCAAAGGCTTTTTCGGACTCGATCGTAAGCTCTTTAAATTTATCAATGGCTTGCTGGATTGCTTCGGAAGCCAGATTTGCAATTGCTCCCTTGGCAACGGTAAATCCCTCTGCACTGGACTGACCGCCCTTTCCTGCATCCTCTGCACTGTCCCCAAGGTTATCATATCCCTGTGCCACATCATCCGCGGCTTTCTGTGCATCATTAAGTTTCTGCTTATTCTCACCCAGCTCACCGGACAGCTTATTTATCTTTCCGGCTAACTCCTGTGCTGCGTCACTGGTTTCGCCTTGCTCTAAAACAACATTGACATATTCCTTTTTCAGCTTGGAAATCTCGGATTCCTGCTGCCCGATTTCATTCGTCAGCTTAGAAAATTGGTTCTGTGATTCCTGCTCGGCTTTTTTTTGCTTATCAATGGCATCCGTGCAGTCCTGAATCGACCGCTTGATCTTTTCCTGCGAAGCTGCCGCATTATTTAATTTTGACTGTAATCTTAAGACTTCCTCTGAATTCTCTCCATAGATCCGCTTCGCGGCTTCTAATTTATCACTTAAATTCTTCGTCTTATTCTCGCTCTCGGCAAGCACCTGTTTTAACATCTCATGCTTTGCCTCAAGACCTTCAATGCTGACACCGGAAGTCTTCATCTGCTCTGAATTCAGCTTTAACTCGCTTCTAAGAGCAGCCATCTTTGTTTCAGATTCCTTAATATTCTGATTAAATTCCGTTGTTTCCGCGGTAAATTTAACCCTTGCTTCATTCTTTGCTGCCATTTTAACCCTCGCTTTCACGAACCGATGACAGCCACCTGTCATACACAGCTTTGTTTTCTGCTACATTTTTTACAAATGCGATGTCAGCATACCAGAAGATTTCCTCTGAAATCTCAAGAATCTCCACATAATATGTGTAATAATCCTCTACATCTTCGAGCGGGAATCTCGGTACGCGTATACGCTTCTTTAAGCGTTTGGTTTTGTCTCGGAAGGCTTTTCGGAAGCCTTGTTTTTTTTTGGATTAACGAGCATATTGTAAGTATCGCCGATATACTCGCGGTCAACCGGCATGTTCATAAGGAATTCTTCTCTTGTCATACAGGTATCGATCTCTTTTACATTTGCACACAGGTAAGCGGTGTACAATACATCTACCATGTCAAGCTCTTCTTTAAATCCCTCCGCATTGATCTTGTTATATCGATCATAAACGGCTTTTTTGTTTGTGTTTTTTAACATGTAAAGGCGATAAAACTGTAAGGTCAGCTTAACGGTTGTGCCATCTTCTAACTCAAAATCTACATATGTATTTTTCTCTGCCATGATTAAATCACTTCCCCTCTAAGACCTCTAACAGTTCTTCCTTTTTCATTTTGTTACAGCCGGGAATCCCAAGCTCTTTTGCCTGCTCCCGTAACTCTTTCAATGTCGGCTCCGGTAACTCCTCAAGGAAGTTGCCGACCGACTGGATCTCGTCAAAACGTTCTTTTTTCATATCCGGGATAATGGTGCCCGCCGGAACGATCTGCATGGTTTCTTTATCCCTGTATTTATTAATGACTTTGACTTTCATAAAGACCTCCTATGTGGTGCTCACTCTGACCAGTTCGGGTTTAAAGTTCTCTAACCATGCTGTTTTGATGGTTTCGTCCAAACCGGACTCTATTGCTTCATACATGCCAACGCCATGTTCATCCGGCATTACAGAAAGCGTCATATCAATCTCGGCGACATCTTCTCCGCCATTTTCTACCTTTCTGGTAATTCCTTCTTTTACGGTGCAGTTCGGATACGCTTTGAACTTCACAGCACCATCCTCGTCCGTAACCTTTTCCGTTACAGAAAAAACTGGATGCATAGAATCCTGTCCATATGCGTAAACACCGTCTTTTAAGTCTTCATCCTTCATACCGTAAATTTCAAGGTACTTCTGATAATTCATGTGAAGGCTTAATTTCAGTTCGCCTGTTCCGGTACCGCATGTCCGGGTCTTAGACTCAATCCCTTTGTACTTTTTCTTGATCGTCTTTGCATCCAGCGTCTCTTCACAGGAGCCGACTGCTCCGCAAATCGAATGCTTTTCTTCCCCCGGAAATTTAATTGCAAAATCTTCGACTGCAAATTCTGAAAATTCCTGAAATGTTGAATTCATAATATATCCTCCTCTATTCTTCAAAATCTAAGCAACCAAGTATGCCGTTCACAACTTCATTCTGTACACGCTCTAAGCCCCCCTCAAAAAACCTCTGATTACCGGCATGGCGGAGTGTGTTGCTTCCGTCATCCGGGAAGTACAGATAATGAAACTTCTGTTTTGTGCTGACTGTAACAGACAGGTTTGATCCTATATCTTTATCTCTTAATGCATTGGAAAATTTCGCATGTCTCTTTGTGTTTCGGTCAGACACCGGGATAGCGTTTTGTATCGATTGTGAGATGCGATCATAGCCCGCACCGTGAAGGTACTCGGTTATTTTTCTTTCAGCATTTTGTGGGTAGACACGGATTTTTTCCTGTAAGCGGTCGAAATCTTCCATGTTCAACCCGAACTCCTGCATTGCCATTTATTTCACCTCATATCCCTTGATCGTTTCAGCAAATGTAAGCACTGCCATTTCCACTACATTTTTCGTTTTTGGATTCACCGCATAATCATAAACGATATCTTCTTTTGCAAGATTCAATCGCGGTATCTCCTTCATGGCTTTCATAAGCGCAAGCTCATCGCCCTCCGGGACACAGTCCTCGTGTACCAGTACAATCCGATATTTACGGTTAAAATCATTCGGACTTTTATCAGATCTCTGCAATCTGTCTCTGCTGAAAACAATGTAGTTCCATGCATTTGGCGGGTTCTTTATCATCCCGTAAGAGGCTGTCTCATAGTCCATTTCCGCAATAAAACTGTTAATTTTCTCACTGATCTTATCAAGCAATGTCTCCTGCCTCCTCAAGATAAAAATACATGACACGATTCTTTTTATCAGTATCTGTCTTGATGATGCTGTAAAAAGAGCCGTTAATCTTCACAATATCGTCATTCGTGATTCCTTCATAGATCAAAGTTCTGGTCTTTAAGTTCAAAGAGCGCTCACGGGCTTCCGCAAACTCATAATCCTGTTCACGCTGCCCTTCCTCGGAATACGCTAATGCTACGATAAGCTCAAGCTCTTCCTCCGTCTTGTTGGCAGATGGATTTTTAAAGTTAGTCACTTTCTCCTTCTGATGATAAACTTCCATATATCCATCATTCAGTCCCCTGGTCTTGTCCTTCATGTCTCTGCACCTCATAAAATGCCCTTGCCATAAGTATCATTTCCCGGTAAGCCTCATCAAACTCATTTTCACAGTCATTCCATGCGTAAACACAGTAATTTATAAACAGCGTTCTTCCTATCCCGCTTTCCGGGGCAGAGTAGTCTATCTCTGCCCCCAGCTTATGATTCATGACAGCTTCTGCATCAGACACGATATCTGACAGCTTCCGGTCTGTTTTTTCGTCATTCCATGTAATATTGAGTTTTTGTTTTAATTTTCCTACCAGAATTTTGTTAGATTCTTCCGTCATACTTTCAAAGCTCCACTATACTGTCTTGGTATCATCCCCTGCATCAGAAGCTCCTTTGTCTGAAGCACCTGTATCTGAAGCACCTGTATCTGAAGCTCCTTTGTCTGAAGCACCTGTATCTGAAGCTGCTCCCTGTGTCTCTGTCTTTGCATTTGCATTTCTGACCGTGATATAAGCGGAATCTAACTCGGAGATGTCCAATAAAACGGACACCGTGTTATCGTATGCTCTGCCGTTTGCAAATAATTTGATCAGATACACTCTGTTATCTTCTAAAAACTGCACGGAATCATCATATGTAAGAGAACCTTCTTTTGGTGATCCAAGTCCCATAAAGTATTCTTCCGGAACAAAGAGAATTGCTTTTCCTTCCGCAATTTCTGCTGACGGGTAGACCTTTGTCGGGAACGGGAATACATTGTGTTCGTAAGTTCCCATCGTGTTCATTACGGTTGTTGCCGGCATGATCTTCTTGAAATAATCGACCGGGTTGCACACCAATCCGACTTCCGTGAACTTTCTGTAATGTCCGTTTTCTGTTTTAGCTACAGACGCAAGGATTTTTCCGTATTCCGCCGGCAAGAAGCTCTCAATCTTAACGGCTGTTTTCTGTGGATATTTTCCATCAACAACTGCTGCATCTTTTGAAATGTTTCGATCTAAACCAATCGGCATATTCTTTCCGGTTCCGGAAACGATCGCGTTTTCTAATCCGCAAGCCAATGCCTCGATCAGGATGGTGCGGATATAATTGTCAAGAAATACCGGGCCAAGCTCTAACATGTCTTTCGGAAGTGTCGCATAGCAGGTCAGTTTGCACTGTGTAAGCTCTAAAATCTTAAAGGAAGATGAGATTTCTTTTGTGATTTCAGCATTAATCTGTCCCCAAACTGCCGTCTGCACGGTGTGATCGTTCATGATCCATTTTGTCAAATAGCTTACATTCGTAAATGTGATTGCATCTAAAAGCGGATGGTCATTGACAAGGTTTTTATATACATCTTCAATGATAGTTTCCGGCATTCCGCCATTGAGTAAATCTGTGAATGCCTGCTTAGGATCAGGGGATTTTGCACTATCAATCCATTCCTGATAAAATTTATTTTCTTTTGCTGTTAACATACGGAATCCGCGGTCTGCAAGGACTTTCTGATCTCCGCTTGCCATTTCAAAATCCTGTCTTAAGGTGTCTGTCACGGCATCATAAAACTGCTCCCACGCATCATTCAACTTTTTATCGTTTCCTGATTTAATCGCCGCCTGCATCGCTACTGCTGCCTGTTTTACTACCGGATTATTTAATGGTCTCATATTTTTTCCTCCTGTTTTAACTGTAAAATCTGTCAAAAAACTGTATGCATTTTGCTTTATTCTGCACATTTTTTTTGCGTCTTTTGCTCACATCTGTCATCTGATGAGTACTTTTTAAGAGTGATTCTCTCATATCGAAGTACTGTTTTATGTTCTTTAAGACATATTCCTGTGAGTCATCTTCCGGGTCATTCTCCGGATCGTCATCTGGATTAT
>UMAL01068451.1_pt1 | contig 29212 bp, 23 predicted proteins | sample 1963691 | NCBI WGS metagenome assembly UMAL01 (sample SAMEA4835914, study PRJEB28245) | human gut metagenome | biome: gut microbiome; material: fecal sample | place: Denmark | collected 2008
TGAACGGATTTTTGCATAATAAAATACCTCCATCGTGCGTGTTGCCGCACAAGGGAGGGGAAAGGGCAGGTGTGCAACCACACCCGCCGTTGCACACCTTTATGCAGCAGTGGGATGCGAAACCAGCACCGCGTGCCGGCAGCGGCGTGCACATTGCACTCCCCTGCCCTGCATCTTCGTCCTGCCACAACTCCCCGTTGGTCAGGCACTGCGGCAAAGCGGCGCCATTGCCGCTTTACCTAACGCGCGGGTTTCTACTCTGCGTAAATATTATTTTACTGCTTTAGTATACCGCACTTTATGCAGATTGCAATAGTTTTTGCTGATTTTTTGTGGAGGGTGGGGGTAGGCTATAAAATTGGGAACGATGCGCATATGTTTGAGGGTTTTATATGGGGATGGTGGCGTGGTCAGGTGACCCCGCCCTACAGGAAATGGCAGGGCACATCACACTTCTTATCGTTTGCTGCAAAGTCAAAGCCCGCGGAACGATGCGAACATCGTCCCCTACAAATCATTTGCAGCGTTTGTCACAATCGGCAAAATTTCACCCCGGCGGAATGAGGGCATCCCGCCCTGCAGCCACTTTTATTGTTCAGCACATACTTCACAACCAGCACCCTCCCCCAAAATCCTAATTTCTCATTCCTAATTTCTAATTTTTCGTCCCGCCCGCTCCCCCACCGCCGCCCCCATCAACTCCTCCCTCTTACTTCCTAACGCCTAAGGCAACACCGCACAATTCCCGCCTTGCGGCTTAAGCACCGCTCCGGCAGCTGCCGCACCTCGCTCGCCGTATCGGCACTTAGAATTATGCGGTATTGCCCTAACTAAAAACCGCCCCGGTCAGCCATGCATGGCAAACCGGAGCGGTTGATTTTGTTTATGTTCTGCTGTTCAGCAATTACTTGCCAACCTTTTCCTTCAGGCGGCCGCTTGCCTTAAAGCCGGGGATAGCGGTGGGTTCCAGCTGGCTGGTAACCTTGGTCTTGGGGTTGGTGAAGTTCTTGGTCTGGCGTTCGCGCATTTCAAAGCGGCCAAAGCCTGCAATGGTAACCTTATCACCAGCCTTCAGCACATCGCCGATGGTGCCGAAAATGCCGTCCATAATCTTTTCAACTTCAACGGCAGAAATGCCGGTATCGTTTGCAACTTTGGTAATCAACTGTGATCTGGTCATAACTCGTTATCTCCCTAAGCATATATTTCATCATCAGGCAAGTAACTGCCCCACGTTTTAGTACGCTGATTATTATAAGGAAAATTTCGCGCAGAATCAAGTGATTCTGCCAAAACCTAGCCCAAAAAGTCAAAAATTGGCATATCTCACAAAAAGATGCAACAATCCCGCGTTTCTTTCGGGAACGCGTGCATAGCGCACGGGCACCGCCGCAAAACATTTGCTGTACGGCACAAAAACAGGGCAGCAAAGCTCCCCGCAGCACAACGGCTGCCGGGCTTTGCTACCCCAGGTTGTTTTTCTGTTTTACCCTTGGTTATTTGCCGTTGGCGGCATCGCGGTGCAAGGTGGCGATATCCACCAGCTCCATGCCGCTGATGTCATGGTCGCTGCGCAGGGCATTCACCAGAATGCGGGCGGTATCCAGCGCCGTGATGCACGGGATGGACAGCTCGGTTGCCTTGCGGCGGAACTTGACGGAATCGCGGTGCGGGTCACGGCCATGGGGGCTGGTGGAGATGATGTAATCCACCAGACCGCTTTCCAGCAGATCCAGCACATTCGGGCGTTCTTCGCTCATCTGGCGCACGGTGCTGCAGGGCACCATCTGGCTGTTCAGGTAGCGTGCCGTGCCGGGGGTGCCATAGATCTTATAGCCGTAGTCATGCAGCTTCCAGGCCAGCTCGGCGGCTTCTTTCTTGTCGGAATCCTTGACCGAGATAATTACGCAGGAACCGGGGCCGGGGGTCTTGAACTGGTAACCGGCAGCAACCAAGCCCTTGATCAACGCTTCGTGCATGTTGGGAGCAATGCCCAAAACTTCGCCGGTGGACTTCATTTCGGGTCCCAGCATGGTATCCACACCGTGCAGCTTCAGGAAGCTGTAGACGGGTACTTTAACAGCCACATAGGGGCTCTTGCCGTTGCGCCACAGGCCGGTGCCGTACCCCATATCTTTCAGCTTTTCGCCCAGGGTGCAGCGCACGGCCAGATCGACCATGGGCACACCGGTGACCTTGGAGATATACGGCACGGTACGGGAGGAACGCGGGTTGACCTCAATGACGTAAACCTTGCCGTCCTGCACAGCGTACTGCACATTGACCAGGCCCACAACCTTCAGCTCGCGGGCAAAGCGGCCGGTGTAATCCACCAGGGTATCAATCACATCCTGCGGGAAATTATACGGCGGGTAGACACAGATGGAGTCGCCGGAATGCACGCCGGTGCGCTCGATCTGCTCCATGATGCCGGGCACCAGGTAATCGGTGCCGTCGCAGATGGCGTCAACTTCACATTCGGTGCCGTAGATGTACTTATCCATCAGCACCGGGTGGCTCATGTCCACATGCTTGGTGATAACGCCCATATACTCGATGACATCGCTGGAGTTATAGGCCACAATCATATTCTGGCCGCCCAGAACGTAAGACGGACGCATCAGAACGGGGTAGCCGACCTCCTGGGCAGCCTGCAGGGCTTCGTCCAGGGTAAAGACGGTGCGGCCCGCCGGGCGGGGAATGCCGCAGCGTTCCAACAGCTCATCAAAGCGTTCGCGGTCCTCGGCTTCATCAATGGCATCGGCCGGGGTGCCGTAAATGGGCAGGCCGATCTCATCCATATGCTTTGCCAGCTTGATGGCCGTCTGGCCGCCGAACTGCACCAGGCAGCCGTCCGGCTTTTCGGCAGCGATAATATGGTCAACGCTTTCGGGGTTCAGCGGGTCAAAGTACAGGCGGTCACCGGTATCAAAATCGGTGGAAACCGTTTCGGGGTTATTGTTGACCAGAATGGCCTCGCAGCCGTGCTTTTTCAGCGTCCAGACTGCGTGGACAGAGCAGTAGTCGAACTCGATGCCCTGGCCGATGCGGATGGGGCCGGAGCCAAAGACGAGGATCTTCTTTTTGCCGGTCTTATGGGCATGGATGAACTGCTCGGCCTCGTTCTCCTTATCGCAGGTGGAGTAGAAATACGGGGTCTTGGCGGCAAACTCGGCAGCGCAGGTATCGACCATCTTGAAGCCGCAGACATAGTTGTCCATCGGCAGCTTTTCGGCACCGGACAGGCGCAGGATGGTTTTATCCAGGAAGCCGTAATGCTTGGCTTCCAGATACTTTTCGCGGGTCAGGGGGCCGTTTTTCAGGCCCAGCTCCAGGTTCGCCAGGTGCTGCATCTTATCCAGGAACCACCAGTCGATCTTAGTGATGTCATAGATGGTCTGGTGCGGCACACCGCGCTTGAGGGCTTCGTATACGCAGAAAGCGCGCTCGGAGTCCTGTACATGCAGGTGCTCAATGACTTCCTCGGTAGTCAGCTTTTCAAAGTCGGACAGGGTCAGGGTGTCCATGCCCAGCTCAATGGAGCTGACTGCCTTCATCATGGCGTGTTCAAAGTTGTTGCCAATGGCCATCACTTCGCCGGTGGCCATCATCTGGGTTCCCAGACTCTTATCGGCGTAAACGAACTTATCAAACGGCCATTTGGGGTATTTGACGACCACATAGTCCAGCGCAGGCTCAAAGCAGGCGCAGGTTTCGCCAGTCACATCGTTGGTGATCTCGTCCAGCGTGTAGCCCAGGGCAATCTTGGTTGCCACCTTGGCGATGGGATAGCCGGTTGCCTTGGAGGCCAGCGCCGAGGAGCGGGACACACGGGGGTTGACCTCGATAACCGCATACTCAAAGCTGTCCGGCTTGAGGGCAAACTGGCAGTTGCAGCCGCCCTCAATGCCCAGCTCGGTGATGATATCCAGCGCGGCGGTACGCAGCATCTGGTATTCCTTATCGGACAGAGTCTGGCTGGGTGCCACAACGATGGAGTCACCGGTATGCACGCCGACAGGGTCCAGGTTTTCCATGTTACATACGGTGATCACATTGCCCTTGTGGTCACGCATCACTTCGTATTCGATCTCTTTCCAACCGGCGATGCACTTTTCCACAAGGATCTGATGGATGGGGGAAAGACGCAGGCCGTTGGTTGCGATCTCGTGCAGCTTTTCAGGATTTTCGCAGATACCGCCGCCGGTACCGCCCATGGTGAAAGCCGGGCGCACGATAACGGGATAGCCGATAACATCGGCAAACGCCATGGCGGAATCCAGGTCCTCCACCACCTTGGAGGGAATGCAGGGCTGGTTCAGCTTTTCCATGGTATCCTTAAACAGCTGGCGGTCCTCGGCACGGTCAATGGTGTCCGGCTTGCAGGCCAGCAGGCGCACGCCGCTGCGGTCCAAAAAGCCGCTGCGGGCCAGTTCCATGGAAAGGTTCAGGCCCATCTGGCCGCCCAGATTGGGCAGAATGGCGTCCGGCTTTTCCTTTTCAATAATGCGTTCCACAACTTCGGCGGTCAGCGGCTCAATATAAACATGATCCGCAATATCCGGGTCCGTCATGATGGTGGCCGGGTTGGAGTTGACCAGCACGGTCTCAATGCCCTCGGATTTCAGAGCACGGCAGGCCTGCGTGCCGGAGTAGTCAAACTCGGCAGCCTGACCGATGATGATAGGGCCGGAACCGATAACCAGCACCTTTTTGATTCTAGGATCTTTCGGCATCTCAACGGCCCCCTTTCACGCGGTTGATGCGGCGGACATTCTGCAAAAAGCGGTCAAACAGGAACTCGGTATCCTTGGGGCCGCCGTTTGCTTCGGGGTGGAACTGCACCGTAAAGCAGTTCCACTGCAGGTATTCAATTCCCTCACAGGTTTTATCGTTGGCGTTCACATGGCTGACGCGGCCGGTACCTGCGGGCAAAGTATCGCCCAGAACCGCATAACCGTGGTTCTGGCTGGTAATAAAGGTACGTTCCAGCGCAAAGTCGGTCACAGGCTGGTTGGCGCCGCGGTGTCCATACTTCATTTTGCAGGTTTTGGCACCTGCAGCCAGGGCGGTCAGCTGGTGGCCCAGGCAGATGCCGAAAGCTGGGATGCCGGTATCCAGCATATCGCGGATATTGGCGATGACCTGCACGTTTTCTGCCGGGTCACCGGGGCCGTTGGAAAGCATCAGGCCATCCGGCGCAAGGGCTTTGAGCTCTGCCAGGGTGGTAGAAGCAGGCAGCACCGTTACACGGCAGCCGCGCTTACACAGGCAGCGCACAATGTTCTTTTTGCAGCCAAGGTCCAGCAGGGCAATGTGCAGCGGTTCTTCGCCCTCCGCCACACCGGCAGTGGGGGCAAAGCACTGCGGCTCGGTGCAGGTCACGGCATCCACCGCGCCGGTCACGGCATAAGCCTTGATGATGGGCATCAGGGCAGCCAGCTTTTCCGGCTCGGTTTCGGGGTCAAACTCGGTGGTAATGGCACCGTTCATAACGCCGCTTTCGCGCAGGATGCGGGTCAGGCTGCGGGTATCAATGCCCTCAATGCCGATAATGCCGTTTTCTTTCAGGAAAGTATCCAGCGTTTCCTCGCTGCGGAAGTTGGAAGGGGTCGTGCATGCTTCGCGCACGATGTAACCCTTTGCCCAAATCTTGCCGCTCTCTTTGTCTTCGCTGTTCATGCCGTAGTTGCCGATCAGCGGGTAGGTCTGGGTAATGATCTGGCCATAGTAGCTGGGGTCGGTCAGCGTTTCTTCAAACCCGACCATACCGGTGGCAAACACAACTTCGCCCACGGTAGTGCCCTGGCAGCCCAGGCTTTTGCCCTTTAAGATCCGGCCATTTGCCAAAATCAGATATGCCTGCATGTTTTGCCTCGCAATCCTTTGTTGTATCGAAATCCGGTTCCGGTTAGAGTTAGGGCAATACCGCATAATTCTAAGTGCCGATACGGCGAGCGAGGTGCGGCAGATGCTAAGCCAAAAGCGCAGATAATACTTTGTGTATTATCGAGCATTTTGGCAACGCAGATGCCGTGCCGCAGCCGCCGGAGCGGTGCTTGAGCCGTTAGGCGGGAATTGTGCGGTATTGCCTTAGGAAGTAGGAGTGAGGAGTTAGGAGTTTATGGTCGGGCGCACACCGTGCGCCCGCCTTTTGAAACAGCCAAGGCCGTTTCCGTCCGCGCAGAGCCTATCTCCCACGCAATAACTCCTACCTCCTACTGCCTAACTCCTAACTCTTTTACAGCGTCTGCTTTGCTGCTTCCTTCATTTTGCGGCTGCCCAGGTGGACCAGGGGCAACTTGCCCTCCTTGCAGATGGGGCATTCTTCGGGAGCATAGTTGGGCAGATCCAGCTTCAGGGCACTGGCCAGGATGGGGATCGGGGACGGAGCTTCGGGGCGGGTACGGTCCACCACGCAGGTGATGCCCAGGCAGATACCGCCGGCTTCTTCGATGACGCGCTTGGTTTCCAGGCTGGAAACACCAGTGGTCACAACATCCTCGGCGATGATGCAGCGCTCGCCCGGATGGATGGCAAAGCGCTTGAGAGTCATCACGTTATCCACGCGCTCGGTAAAGATGGCGCGCTTGCCCAGCTGGCGGCCCAGCTCGTAAGCATACACAATGCCGCCCATGGCAGGGCCAACGATAACGTCAACATCAGTATCCTTCAGCTTTTCTGCCACATGAGCCATAACCTCGGCACACTTATCCGGGTACTGCTGCAGATAGGCCATCTGGCAGTATGCGCCGGAATGACGGCCGGACGAAAGGAGGAAGTGCCCCTCCAAAAATGCTTCACATTCCTTCAAAACTTCGATCGATTCTCTTGCCATGATACTTTCCTCCGTTTATAAAAGCTGTTTTACTATACCACAAGTTGCATAAAATTGCAACATCTTGAATGTTTATACAGGCAAATTCAAAAAACAATGAATAAATAATAAAGAATCTTTGTGGTGGACCGCCGCGCGGTGCGCACTCCACCATTTTTTCATTATTCTTTATTCTCTGGGCAATACCGCATAATTCTAAGTGCCGATACGGCGAGCGAGGTGCGGCAGCTGCTAAGCCAAAAGCGCAGATAATACTGGATGTCTTATCGAGCATTTTGGCAACGCAGATGCCGTGCCGCAGCCGCCGAAGCGGTGCTTAAGCCGCTAGGCGGGAATTATGCGGTATTGCCCTCTGTTCTTTAACCTGCTTATCCTCTCGCGCACCCGCGGATCTCATCCAGCGTTTTCACGCCGTGGGCGTCCATCCATTCCCCAATCTCGGCAGTAATGCGAGTGCAGGCTTTCGGGTCCAGGAAGTTTGCGGTACCCACCTGAACGGCGGCTGCACCGGCCATGATGAACTCCAGCGCATCGCGGCCGGTCAGGATGCCGCCCAGCCCGATGACCGGGATATTGACGGCCCCCACAGCCTGCCACACCATGCGCAGTGCAATGGGGCGGATGGCCGGGCCGGAAAGCCCGGCAAAGGTGTTGTTGAACACCGGGCGGCGCTTTTCCAGATCAATGGCGCAGGCCTGGAAGGTATTGCACAGGCTGATGCCATCGGCACCGGCAGCTTCCACGGCCTTGCACATATCGGGGATGCTCTCTGCCTGGGGGCTGAGCTTGACCACCAGCGGCACAGTGCACACTTTGCGCACAGCGGAAACCACCTCTTCGGCGTCCTTGGCGCGGATGCCGAACGCCAGGCCGCCCTGCTTGACGTTGGGGCAGCTGATGTTCAGTTCCAGCACATCAATGCCTGCGGCGCACAGCTTCTGCACGCCCTCCACGTTTTCCTCAATGGTATGGCCGCCCAGGTTGACCCAGACGGAGGTGCCGCAGGTTTTCATGGCAGGCAGCTCGTTTTCAATAAAGTGCTGCACGCCGGGGTTCTGCAGGCCGATGGAGTTCATCAGGCCGGAGGGAGTTTCCAGCAGGCGCTCGCCGTCGTTGCCGGGCTGACCGTTCAACGTCAGGCCTTTGCCGGAAATGCCGCCCAGCACGCGCAGGTCCTCAATGCCTGCATATTCCGGGCCGAAACCAAAGGTGCCGGAAGCGGCAATGACCGGGCCGGCCAGCTGCTTGCCAAACAGATTTACGCGAAGGTCTGCCATCAGTCAAACACCTCCTCAGCTTTGAACACGGGGCCGTCTTTACATACGGTCTTGGCCCCCACCTTGGTGCGGCAGGTGCAGCCCAGGCAGGCGCCAAGGCCGCAGGCCATCTTGCGTTCCAGGCTGGCCACGCAGGGCGTGCCGCTCTGGGCGCACAGCTGGTATACGCCGCGCATCATCACCATGGGGCCGCAGGTCAGCACCATGGCGAACTGTTCCGGGTGCAGGATGCCGGTTACCAGGCCGTGGTAACCCACCGCGCCGGAATCCGTTGCAATGCTGATGGCGGCGCAGTAAGGCAGGAAAGCTTCCAGCCCATAGGGCTCATCACGGAAGCCGCAGTACAGTTCCGGCTTGCAGCCCGCCGCAGCCAGCTCCTTGCAGAGCTGCAGCAGCGGCGCGGTGCCAATACCGCCGCCCACAACAGCGATCTTGCCGTTTTTGCCGCCTGCCGCCCGGGCGATCGCGGCCACATCAAATCCGTTGCCGCATGGGCCGGTCACCGTCAGGGTGTCGCCCTCTTTCAGGGCGGCCAGCTTCTGGGTTCCCTCACCCTTGACCTGATACAGGAAAGTCAGTGCACCGGTCGCGGCGTCAAAATCATGCACGCTGATGGGGCGGGACAGGATGGGCGTTTCGTTGGCAGCCCAGGCGCGCAGCATAAAGAACTGCCCCGCCTTGGCCGGGCGGCTGGCATCCGGCCACTGCACCGTCAGGCAGCGGATATCCGCTGCAACGGTACTCTGGCGCAGGACCGTTACCTTACAGCTTGTTGCATTCACCCTGGATATCCTCCTTCATTCGCACGCATTCATTATAAGCAGCTTCATCAAAGGCAACGCCGGGCTGCTTTTTGTAAGCCAGCAGGATGCCGCGGCTGGAGTTGACCACACCGCCGTTGCTGTTGTTCATATACTGGGCAATATCGGCAGCTTTGCCGCCCTGTGCGCCGTAGCCGGGGATCAGGAAGAAGGTCTGGGGGTAAGCAGCGCGGATGGCGGTTGCTTCCTCGGTATGGGTGCCGCCGATGACCAGACCGATGCTGGAATAACCAGATTCGCCGATGTAATCCCTGCCCAGCTCGCTCAGGCTGTCGCCCACCAGGTCGTACACATGGCGGCCGTCCTCCAGCTTTTTATACTCAAAATCTTTTGCGCCGGGGTTGGAGGTGCGGCACAGTACAAACAGGCCCTTGCCCTGTTCCTTGCAGTACGGCAGGTAGGGGCTGATGGAATCCAGGCCCATATAGGGGGCCAGCGTGATGATATCAGCCTCAAAGTCGCCGGTAAAGTGTGCCTTGGCGTACATCTCGGCGGTTTTGGCAATATCGCCGCGCTTGATATCGGCAATGACCGGCAGGCCGGTGGCGCGCACCATCTTCAGGGTTTCGGCGTAAGCGCGCATGCCATCCAGACCAAGGGATTCATAATAAGCGATCTGAACCTTGTAGCAGCCTGCGGAAGCCTTGGTGGCTTCAATAATGCGGCGGTTGAATTCCACCACATTTTCACCGGCAGTCTTGGTGTCGTCCACCACATCGGCGGGCAGGTAGCTGAACTCGGTATCCAGACCCACGCACACCGGGCCATTGGCTGCCACGCTGGCATACAGTTTATCCATGTTGGTCATTGCTGTTCCTCCGTTTTCTGTATCAAAAAAGCTCGTTCAAACCTTGCTGCGGGTTACTGTTTATCTTTCTGGTAGGTCACTTTGCCGCCCTTGATGGTCATCATGACCTGGCCATAGAAGCTTTCGCCGTCATAGGGGCAGTTTTTGCTCTTACTGTGCAGCTCGTCCGCATGTACGGTAAACATGTGGTCGGTATCCACCAGAACAATATCGGCATCAAAGCCGGGCACCAGGCGGCCCTTATGCTCATCCAGGCCAAGCACCTGAGCGGGGCCGGAGCTCATCAAAAAGCTCAGCATTTCCAGCGGCAAGCCCTCCATGCGGCACAATTTGGTGTAGCACACGGCAAAGGCGGTTTCCAGCCCAACCATACCGGCAGCGCCCTTGGCCTTATCCTCGGCGCTGTGGGGGGCGTGGTCGGTGCCGATGCAGCTGACTGTGCCATCCTTAATTGCCGTCACCAGGGCGGCCACATCGTCCGCCTTGCGGATGGGTGGGTTGACCTTATACTGCAGGCGGGAATCATCGAACCACAGGTGGTGCGGGGTCACTTCGCAGCTGACCATTGCACCGCGGCGGCGGCTCTGGCGCACCATATCCACAGATTCTTTGGTGGAAACATGGCACATATGCAGGCGGGTGCCGTAATATTCGGCCAGGTGGCAGTTGCGCACCGTCTCAATGTTTTCGGCCAGGCGGTAATCCCACGGGCTGATCTCGCGGTCCTCTGCGTGGGACATCACGGTCAGACCGCGCTCGGCTGCCACAGCAAACACGCGAGCCATCGTGGCGTTATTCATCACGCCGTTGCCGTCCTCGGTGATAAACTTGATATCATCCGGCAGGTCCAGCAGATGGTCAATGGTGTGGCCGTCAAAGTTTTTGGTAATGGAAACGGTCTGGTTGGCATCACACAGGCCAATCTCGCGCGCTTTCTCCTCCACCTCATGCACGATCTCTGCCGAAGAGCAGACCGGCTTGGTGTTGGGCATCAGGTTGACGAAAGTATATCCGCCTGCCGCTGCAGCCGCAGAGCCGGTGGCAATATCCTCTTTATATTCAAAGCCGGGGGTACGCCAATGGCAGTGGGTATCAATAAACGCGGGCAGAATGGTCAGCCCTTTTGCATTGATCACCTCGCCTGCTTCCGGCAGGTCGGTTCCGATTGCTCTAATTTTGCCGTCCGCGATCAGATAATCGCAGATACGGCCCTCGTAGTCCCGTGCATTTTTAATCAGCATGGCTGGCCCTCCTTTTGGTGTGGGGTTGCAAGATTCTGTGTGAGAATTTGTGGTGGTTGTGGGCGCGGCAGGAACAGCCTATCCTCACGTTAAGTGCCAACTTTGCGCGGCGCGGCGATAACTTGTTGGCGGTGGGGCGGGGTTTGCTGCTCCCCCCAGCAGTAGGGCCAGGTTGTCTCCTCCACCCATTCGCCGCCTGTTCGGCGGCGGGTGAACAGAGGAACATCCTATCTCCGCGCCAAGTGCCGCCTGCGGCGGTTGCGCTCCGAAACGCGCCTGCGGGCGCAGCGCTCTGCGCTCCGGCTGTTTTTGCACCGTGCTTCGCGCGATTGCGCGGCAATAGCCTGTTGGTGGTGGGGCGGGGTTGCTACCTCCACCCATTCGCCGCCTGTTCGGCGGCGGGTGAACAGAGGAACATCCTATCTCCGCGCCAAGTGCCGCCTGCGGCGGTTGCGCTCCGAAACGCGCCTGCGGGCGCAGCGCTCTGCGCTCCGGCTGTTTTTGCACCGCGCTTCGCGCGATTGCGCGGCGATAGCCGCGCAGGCAAAAAAATAACTTTTCCCCAAAAGAGGAAAAGTCAAAAAGAAGCACCTGATACAGCGTGGGGAAGAAACACTGCACCGTGGGTTTTATCGCAGCAGGACAAGCCTTCGCGGATGGATACCATGGCACAGTTCACCCTTTCACATATGGTTTTAATTATTGTACCATGCCGGGACGATGGTGTCAACACAACACGAAATGTTGCACCAAGAGGGATTTTTTGTATTTTTGTGTCAACTTTTGGGCAATATGTCAAAACAGCGTGCAAGCCTCTTTTCTCCCAGCGGAACATATCCTGCAGACCTTCTATTTTTGCTGCTGCCATAGCCGCTTTGCCTTTATTTTATCAAAGCAAAACAGCGGTCCCTCCCTTGTGGGAAAGGCCGCCGCTTCAGACAATCCGTTGTCATGCGTTCTCTTTCATCTTCGCGGAGCAATCTCTTCATTCTACGCAGCATATCGTATTACTTTTTATCTCCGCCAATCTGCTGGTCGATATAATCGTTCAGTTCTTCTATTGCGTCAGCCCACTTTGTATCATCCATGTTGACCTTTTTCCCTGGCCGCGCTGGTTCTGACTGCACTGCTTCCGGTGTGTTCTGTGCCGGTTCTACTGTTTGCACCGGTGCTTCCGTCTGTACCGGCTGCGTGTCATTCTGGCGGGCATTCAGTGCCCCGCTTGCCCCCAAAGCTGCCGTCACTGCAATCAAAGCAACTGCGCAAAGGCCTATCACTTGTTTCTTCATCGTTTCAGCGCCCTCCTTTTTATCTATTACATATTTCCAGCTGCCGAGCCTGCTTTGTTATCATTATCGTATCATTTTTAAGTAACAGTTGTCAATCCTATTTATTTCCATGTTTTCTCTACTCCACAGCTTTTACGGCAGCAAAAAAGCAGCCCCTCCCTTGCGGGAAAGGCTGCTTTTTAGAACAAATCAGTTACAATCAGTTCTGCTTCATCTTAGCGAAGCACTCGCTGCAGTAGACCGGACGGTCTTCGCGCGGCTGGAAGGGCACCTTGCAGGTCTTGCCGCAGCTTGCGCAAACGGCGTCGAACATCTGGCGCTCACCACGGGTAGCGTTCTTGCGGGCATCGCGGCATGCCTTGCAGCGCTGGGGCTGGTTCTCGAAACCACGGCTTGCGTAGAACTCCTGCTCACCGGCGGTCCAAACGAACTCTTTGCCGCAATCTTTGCATACCAAAGTCTTGTCTTCGTACATAGTGGGTATCTCCTCTTTGTTTACTTGCCCGCGGAAGAATTTCAACCAACGCTTGGGGTCACCAATGAACTGATTGCTAAGCTACTGGGGGCATTGTTTATATGTCCAGGCCAAAACGCCTGAATCCAAATTCATTCTCGCACTTCATCACTGCGCAGCTTTTTGCGGGCGCGCATCAGGGCGTTTTCCACCGCTTTGGGGGTGCAGTGCAGCAGTTGGGCTGTCTGGGCGGCGGTGTGCCCCTCCAAACTGGCAAGCAGACTGCCGCGTTCCAGGGGCGAAAGCTGCGTGTTGATGCGTTCCAGCACGGCGGCGCAGCGCTCGTTGGCAATGGCAAGCTCTTCCGGCCCCGGCGCGGCAGAATTTTCCGGCAGGGGCACACTGTTGTTCAGCGGAGCATGCTTTTTGCGGGTAGCACTGCGGCGGGCATCCTGCTGTGCGTTGGCAATACAGGCTGCGGCATACGCGGTAAAGGGGACTTTTTTATCCGCCCGGTAGCTGCGCACGGCATGGAACAGGCCAATCAGCCCTTCCTGCACCGCATCGTCAAAGTCAAGGCCGGGTGCTGCAACGGCAGCGGCGCCTTTGCGTATGGCAGGCATCATGGCGGTGATCAGCGCGGCAATAGCGCTTTCCTCCCCAGCCTGTGCCTGCTGCAGCAGCTCGTCATCCATCTGCTGCGGCATGGCTACTTTCCTCCCTGGATAAATGCGATTGTCCCTATTTTACCGTTTAACGCCGCGTTTGTCAATAAAATTTTGCCCTGTACGTTAAATAATCCCTTCCTCAAGAGAGGGATTTGCCGCACTGTGGCTGCGCCATGCTCCTACCTTCCTTTAAGAGCCCCCATCGTCGGCAGATCTCCGCCAATGGAAACGGTTTCAGAGCTGTTCGGCAAATCGGACACTTTAGGCAACACCGCACAATTCCCGCCCTGCGGCTTAAGCACCGCTCCGGCAGCTGCGGCACGGCATCTGCGTTGCCAAAATGCTCGATAATGTCGGGTTGCGGTACCCGCATCGTGCTTCGGGGGCAAAAGCCCCTCGCACTCTGCGACCGCTGCCCCTGCTACGGTTCGCTGTTTCCGCCACTGGCGGCGCTCACCTTTGCAGCATCCAGTATTATCTGCGCTTTTGGCTTAGCAGCTGCCGCACCTCGCTCGCCGTATCGGCACTTAGAATTATGCGGTATTGCCTTTACTTTTTTCGGTTTGTAAAATGCTCCAGCAGCTCCACCGCCGCCACAATGATAATTGTTACCGCAAAAACACCCAGCCAGCCAAGGCCCGCTTTGGGCAGCACCTGCATAAACAGTGTTAAATTCATCTTGTTCTCCCCTTTTGTTTAGAGTGTATCTGAAAAGTCGAAAATATCCGTCATTCTCTTTGTTTTCAGATACACCTTAGGCAAACAATGTCAGAATCATACCACCCGCAATCACGGACGCGATCTGACCGGATACATTCACCCCAACGGCGTGCATCAGCAAAAAGTTCTGGTTGTCTTCCTGCAGGCCCATCTTGTTCACCACACGGGCCGACATCGGGAATGCCGAAATGCCCGCTGCACCGATCATGGGGTTGATTTTTTGTTTGGCAAACAGGTTATATACCTTGGCCACCAGCACGCCACCGATGGTATCGAACACAAAGGCCACCAGCCCCAGCGCCAGAATCATCAGGGTCTGCCGATTCAAAAAATACTCTGCCTGCATTTTGGATGCCACCGTCAGCCCCAGCAGCAGGGTAATGAGGTTTGCCAGTACCTTTTGTGCGGTTTCGGACAGGCTGTCCAGCACACCACATTCCCGGATGAGGTTGCCGAACATCAAAAAGCCAACTAGCGCCACACTGCGCGGCACAAACAACCCAGCCACCATGGTAATAATGATGGGGAACAGGATTTTTGCCGTTTTGCTGACTTGCTTTTCGGCATATGGCATGCGGATCAGGCGCTCTTTTTTGGTCGTCACAAGCCGGATGACCGGCGGCTGGATGATGGGCACCAGCGCCATGTAAGAATACGCCGCCACAATGATGGCCCCCAGATAGTTGGATTCCAGAAAGTTCGCCACAAAGATGGAGGTCGGCCCGTCCGCCGCACCGATCACGGCAATGGAGGCGGCATCTTTGAGTTCAAAGCCCATCAAAGTCGCAGCCCCCAGCGTGAAAAAGATGCCAAACTGCGCCGCCGCCCCAAAAATCATCAGCTTGGGGTTGGAAAGCAGCGGTGTAAAATCAATCATTGCACCAATGCCCACAAACAGCAGCAACGGGAACAGTTCGTTGGCAATGCCAGCATCAAACAGCACATCCAGCGGGCCGACTTCGGTGCCGGTGGACAGCACCTGGGTAACAGCACCGGACAGCGGCAGGTTGACGAGAATGGCCCCAAAGCCCATTGGCAGCAGCAGGGATGGCTCCATCTCCTTTTTGATTGCCAGCCAGATCAACAGGCCGCCGATCCCCCACATAACCACCTGCTGCCATTGCAGGTTCCATAGATTTCCAAACAGTTCTTGCATCCATAGCCCTCCTTGTTTTAATGCAATCTTAACACAAACAGCAAAAAGAAAAAGACTTCCGCCGCGCAGGGGTACCACACCCATGCTCGGCAAAAGTCTTGCGTTATTTCATACAAATTACGGGCTGTCAGCCGTCTTGACGTAACTTGCAGGCGCTGCGCGTCCGCTACTCCCTTTTGCTGGTTTTATTATGCAATATTAATACCGGGATGTCAAGGGGGGTGCCGCCGCGCAAAATTCTTTTTCAGCAGCCTGACTTTTTACACATCCGGCCAACGGTGGATCTGGCGCAGATGCAAAACCAGACCAAACTCACCGGAGATGGTTTCGGAAAGCGGGAACGCCCACCAGGTCCACCCCAGCCCCAGACGGGACAACAGCCAGAAAATGGGGATCAGGCAGATGATTTCCCGCATAACAGAGATTGCCACGCTGACCTTTGCCGCACCGATTGCCTGGAAAAATACCGGCGTGATAAGGGAAAACACCGCCGAGAAAAAGCTGAGCCCAATAATGCGGGGAATGTCAAGGGTGGATTTTGAGCGTATTTGAGGCGTAAGGCAACACCGCACAATTCCCGCCTGACGGCTTAAGCACCGCTCCGGCGGCTGCGGCACGGCATCTGCGTTGCCAAAATGCTCGATAATGTCGGGTTGCGGTACCCGCATCGTGCTTCGGGGGCAAAAGCCCCTCGCACTCTGCGACCGCTGCCCCTGCTTCGGTTCGCTGTTTCCGCCACTGGCGGCGCTCACCTTTGCAGCATCCAGTATTATCTGCGCTTTTGGCTTAGCATCTGCCGCACCTCGCTCGCCGTATCGGCACTTAGAATTATGCGGTATTGCCGTAAAAATCAACGCAAAATAAATCTTGATTTTTTGACAGGCCTGTAGTATACTATACAAGCAACATATGAGCCGGTGTGTTGGAATTGGCAGACGAGACGGACTCAAAATCCGTTGGTGGTGACACCGTGTGGGTTCGACCCCCACCACCGGCACTGATATAAAACCCCAAAAGGCGCAGAGCTTTTTGGGGTCTTTTTTTGGCATGGTCACAGGGGTCGAACAGGGCGGCACGGCTAAGCCGCGCACAAAAGTCTCCGGTGGAAGCTTTTGAGGCCCACGCCCCCACCACCGCTTAACAAAACAGCCCGGAACTGCCGCCTGCATTTGCGGTGGTTCCGGGCTGTTGCTTTACCTATTCACCTTGCAGCTGTCAATGTGCAGGTATGGGTTTCTGGAATGCCTTATGCCTTTTTGCTGTAATCGCGTGCGCCGTAAATGGCGGTGCCGATGCGTACAATGGTGGCACCCTCGCGGATGGCATCGGGGTAATCCCCGCTCATGCCCATGGAAAGGATATCCATTTTGGCGTTCTCATAATGGCGGTCAGCAGCTTTTGCCAGCAGTTCCCGCATTTGGGCAAAGAACGTGCGGGTCGCATCCGGGGTTGCAGCTGCCGGCGGGATGGCCATCAGGCCGCGCAGGCGGATATGCGGCTGTGCGGCTGCCATATCCAGCAGGGGCCACAGGCTTTCGGCAGAAACGCCAGACTTGCTCTCTTCCCCGCCGATGTTGATCTCGATCAAAATTTCCTGGGTCAGGTTTGCGGCGGCAGCGGCGCGCTCCACCTTTTGCAGCAGGTGCTCGCTGTCCACGCTTTCAATCAAAGCAGCACGGCCCACCACTTTGTTGACCTTGTTGGTCTGCAAATGGCCGATAAAATGCCCCGGCTTACCGCAATAAGCGTTGGCATCGGTCTTTTCCACCAGTTCCTGCACATGGTTTTCGCCAAACAGGTCAATGGGCAGAACGGCGCTGGCAATCACCTCTTCCACGGTGCGGGTCTTGCAGGCGGCGCACAGCAGAATATCTGCCGGGTCGCGGCCGGCTTCACGGGCGGCGGCGGCCATATTTTCACGGATGTGGGCCACATTTTCGGCCATCATTGTCAGTTGTTCCTGTGTCAGCATGGTTCACATCTCCTGGTAAACGGCGCGGCTGCCGCCGATGTATTTGGGGCGGGTGCGGGCGCAGATGATGGGCGCAGCGCCGATCTGCTTGATGGTCAGGCGCACCGGCACGGCCACGCGCTTTAAGTGCATGCCAATCAGCGTACCGCCGATATCAATTCCGGCAGCAGCACACACTTCCTCCACCAAAACCGGATGTTCAAACGCCTGCCAGCAGTTGGTTGCCCAGCTGCCGCCCGCATGGGGCTGCGGCACGGCGTTCACCTGTTCATAACCATACTTTTCGGCAGCTTCCTGCTCGATGACAATGGCGCGATTCAGGTGTTCGCAGCACTGGGCCGCCAGATAGACGCCCTGCGCTTTGAGCTCCGGCAGAATACCCGCCAGCACAGCCGCGGCGGCTTCCATGCTGCTGTCCTTGCCAATATGCCCGCCAACGATCTCGCTGGAAGAGCAGCCGACCACAAAAATATCCCCGGCGCGCAGGTGTGCAGCCGCCAGCAGTTCTTCCGCTGCCTGGCGTGCCTGCGCCGTAATGGCGGCGCAATCCGGTTTTTGAACGGTGTTTTGTTCCATAATCTACCCACCTTTTTCATTTACTGATCCGGCATTATTATAACACGGGATGCAAGGTTTGTACATTCTTAAACGATTCTAAAACAATCTTACCCCCATGCAAAAACGGTGCAGCAAAGCCGCAGCCTGCTGCACCGTTTTGGGGCACTGCTGAAAATAAACTTATTCTCAGCGCTTGATATCGTAATTCATGTCCATCAGGTTGCGGATGGTGGAAACATCATCGGTGATGTTGGCATCGCCATGGATGGTGTGCTTGATGGCGGAGCTTGCCACCGCAAAGTTGACCATATCCATCGGCTTGTAGTTGTGCAGCATGGCGTAAATCAGGCCGCTGGCAAATGCATCGCCGCCGCCTACACGGTCCAGAATATTAAAGGTAAACAGCTTGCTTTCAAAGGTATGGTCCTCATACCACATAAAGGCTTTCAGGCTGTTCTCGGAGCCGGAATGGGCATAACGCACATGGCGAGCAATGCACTTGATGTTGGGGTAACGCTCCACAAAGCGCTGGAAGATCTCATCCTGCTGTTCATAGCTGGGCTGTAGGGGCACGCCGTCTTTCCAGTCGCCCTGGGCGTGGTCGGCATCGTCTTTCCACAGGTGGTAAGGCTCAATGCCAAACAGAACATCCACATAGGGCAGGCACTTGGTGCAGTAGTCACGGGCTTCTTCCCAAGTCCACAGGGTGGAGCGGAAGTTGCCGTCAAAGCTGACGGTCAGGCCCTTTTCCTTGGCTTTTTTCAGGCAGGCCATCACAAAATCGGCGCAGTTCTGGCCCAAAGCCGGGGTAATGCCGGAAAGATGCAGCCAGTCAAAGCCGTCCAGCAGGGCGTCCAGATCCACTTTGGAAAGGTCATACTCCGTAAAAGCGGAGTGCTTGCGGTCGTAAGTAACCTTGCTGGGGCGGATGCCGTAACCGGTTTCCAGGTAATAGGTGCCCAGACGGTGGGTCGGGGTTTCCTCCGGGGTGGAAAGGATCATCGGGGTGCAGTGCACATCATTGGAGCGCAGCCAGCGCACCGCACTTTTGCCCAAAGAGTTGTTGGGCACCACGCTGAAAAACGTGCTGTCCACACCCAGGTTGGCAAGAGCCAGGGCAATGTTGGCCTCGCTGCCTCCATAGCTGGCTTCAAAGTTGGAAGCCATACGGATCTTTTCATAGTTCGGCGGGGTCAGGCGCAGCATGACCTCACCAATCGTAATAAATTTAGCCGGGCTGTCGTTATGCAGGAGCAGGGGGTTAAAATGTTCCATAACATCTACCTCTCTTTTCTGGTCCCACGGGCAAAACCAGGTCATGGCCCGCCGCAGGGTTTGTTATGTCATATTTATTGTACCGTATTTTCGTCCCGGTTTCAACGATTTTTACACAAACTGCGCTCATATTTTGCGTTCCTTTTCACTGTTGCACAAAAAGGGCGGTACCGGGCGGCAAAAAACATCGCACACCCATGATTTTTGCCGTCCGGTTCGAATTGCATTTTAATGTCTTTTATTGTATAATAGTAGAAACTGTGCCCTGGCGGCGGCTGCCGCGCGGGGTGTTGATACAAGTGCCGCACAAAACAGCGTTCTGACGTTTTATGCGGGCCATAAATCTGGAGGGAGCCAAACATGGCCGAAACAATGCAGGTCTCCGCGCAGCGCGCCTGGACCCACCTGAAAAAATACCAACCGCTGATCCATGAACTTGTCAGCCGCGATCTGAAAGTCAAATACCGCCGCAGCTTTCTGGGTTACATCTGGAGCATTTTGAACCCGCTGCTGATAATGCTGCTGCAAAGCATCATCTTTTCGTACATGTTCCGCAACGATATTCCAAACTTCCCGCTTTACCTGATCTGCGGCAACACCCTGTTTACCTTTTTCAATGAGACCACCAGCATGGGCCTGACTTCTGTTATCCAGAACGCCCCGCTGATCAAAAAGGTGTACATTCCCAAGTTCATCTTCCCCATCAGCCAGGCGGTTTCCCGCTTTGTCACCATGCTGTTCAGCTTTGGTGCGGTTCTGCTGGTCATGATCTTTACCCGTGCCACCTTCTATTGGACCATCTTTTTGAGCTGGCTGCCGCTGGTGCTGCTCTTCTTTTTCAGCTGCGGGCTGGGGCTGCTGCTTTCCGCGCTGGCGGTGTATTTCCGTGATATGATGCACCTGTACAGTATCCTTACCATGGGTTGGATGTACGCCACCCCGCTGTTCTACCCCATCACCGCCCTGCCGGAAACCCTGCAGAAACTGATGAAGCTGAACCCGCTGTACCATTACATCAACCTGTTCCGCAACCTGATGATGTACGGCAACATTCCCGGCCCCAACACCTGGATTGCCTGCATTTTTTGCGCCGTTGCCTCTATGGCTATTGGCCTGTTGGTGTTCCGCAAGCTGCAAAAGAACTTTATCCTGTATATCTGACGTGAGGTAACGTATGGACGAGATTATTAAAGTCAATGACGTTTCCATGCGCTTTAACCTTGCGCAGGAAAAAACTGAGACCCTGAAAGAATACACCGTAAAACTGCTGACCCACAAGCTGTTTTTTAACGGATTTTACGCACTGAAACATGTTTCTTTCAGCATGAAGCGCGGCGAATCCCTGGCGCTGATCGGGCGCAACGGCAGCGGCAAAAGCACCATGCTGAAAGTGATTTCCGGCGTGATGTACCCCTCCGGCGGCAGCGTTGCCGTCAACGGCGAAATTGCCCCCATGATCGAGCTGGGCGCCGGTTTTGACATGGATCTGACCGCGCGGGAAAACATTTTCCTGAACGGCGCGGTGCTTGGCCACGACCGGGACTATATGATGGAGCATTTTGACCGCATCATTGAATTTTCGGAGCTGAAAGATTTTGTGGATGTTCCTGTCAAAAACTTTTCCAGCGGTATGATCGCTCGTTTGGGCTTTTCCATTGCCACTGAAGTACAGGCCGACATTCTGGTTTGTGACGAAGTGCTGGCCGTTGGCGACTTTATGTTCCAGCAGAAATGCCACCGCCGCATGGAAGAGATGCTTTCCAACGGCACCACGCTGCTGTTCGTCAGCCATGATATCAACCAGGTGCAGCAGCTGTGCCAGCGCTCCATCTGGCTGGATCACGGTGTTCTGCGCGGGGATGGGCCATCGCGTGAAGTCTGCGCGGACTATGTGCGCGCTATGGAGGCCGGTGAAACCTGATGGAAAAGCTGCTGACGGTTTCGGTTGCCGCCTATAACGGCGCTGCCACGCTGCAAAAAGCGCTTGAATCCTGCCTGGTGGCGGATGAAAGCCTGCAGGCGCTGCTGGATGTGATCATTATTGATGATGGCTCCACCGATGGCACCGCCGCGCTGGCGCAGGCCTTTGTGCAGGCACACCCCGGCAGTTTCCGGCTGGTGAGCAAGGTGAACGGCGGGTACGGCTCCACGCTGAATACCGCGGTAGAGCTGGCCTCCGGGCGGTACTTTCGCACGCTGGACTGCGATGACTGGTTTGACACCAATGCTTTGCAAACCCTTTTGCGCCGCCTGCAAAACTGCACAGCGGATGCGGTATACACCAACTACCGCACCGTGCAGGAAAACGGCAGCGGAAAGGCCTTTGATGTCTGCTGCAAATTTGATACAAACCGTGTGTATGCTGTGGGTGAAGTGCAGCAGGCCACACCTGATTTGTGCATGGAGATGCACGCGCTGACCCTCTGCACCAAAACTCTGCGCGCCGCATGGCGCCCCATGCCGGAGCATTGCAGCTACACGGATATGGGCTATACGTTTGTTGGCATGGCTGCGGCGCAGACCATCTGCTTTGTGCCGGTGGTTCTGTACCAGTACCGCCTGGGACGGGATGGCCAGAGCGTGAGCATGGCCAGCTACCGCGCCCACACGCAGGATTACATCCGCGTAGCGCGCATTCTGTTGGATGTTGCCGAACCGCTGGCCGCACAGCCTGCCCCCGCCGGGCGGGACCTGCTGCTGGTGCAGCGGGCGCGGGATGTGGCGCAGTACCTGATTGAGCTGTACCTGCGCTTTCCCCCCGACCGTGAAACCGGCCTGGCCCTGCGCCGGTATGACGAGATGCTGTGCCAGACTTACCCACACATCGCTGCCATGATGACCAACAAAAACACCCGTCTGCTGCGGGCCGGGCGTTACCTGCCCTACCGCACATTGAGCGCATGGGCGCGCGGAAAACAATCCAACGGCGGCATTTTATAATGCTGTGCCGGATACTTGAATACTTTGTCGGATATGATAAGGCAAAAAGTGAAAGGAGAATACCGTATGCTGCTGCAAAAGCTGCTTTGGCCCCGCGTGGGCATATGCACCGAGGACCGACTGTATTACCGTATGAAAGCCCCCAGCTTTCGCGATGAGGGGGATATCCTGCGCATTGAGCAGGGCGAACGCGTCTGCTTTGATACCTACTTTAACAGCGTCAGCGCAGACAAATGGCGCCGCTACACCGCCGCGCAGAATTTTTCGCTGCGGCTGAAACTGAGCGGCAAGCTGCGCGTTGTGCTGTGCAGCCGCCATTTCATCAACAGCCAGAGCGTGCGCGCCGTGCTGGCCGAAAAAGTAGTGCAGGCGGATTCCGTGCAGGAATTCTGCTTCGATTTTCCCAAGGGCGCTGACGGTATGCTGTTTTTTGAGCTGCAGGCCCTGAGCGGCAATGCCGCCTATTGCGGCGGCGCTTATGAGTGCGATGCCGCTGAAAAGGATGTGCAGCCCGTCAAAATCGGCGTGGATATCTGCACCTTCCGCCGGGAGCCGTTCGTTATGGGCAACATTGCCCGCATGCGCAGCGATATTTTGGAAAACGCCGCCAGCCCGCTGCACAACCACATGGAAGTGTTTGTTTCCGATAACGGCCAGACGCTGGATTACGATAAGCTGAACAGCGATACCGTGCATGTTGTGCCCAACGCCAATGTGGGCGGTGCCGGCGGCTTTACCCGCGGCATGATCGAGATCCTGAAAGCCAACGAAAATGGCGCAGGCGTCACCCATGTACTGGTCATGGATGATGACATTGTGCTGGATACCGATGTGCTGCTGCGCACCTACACCCTGCTGAGCCTGCGCAAGCCGGAATATGCGGATGTATTTGTCGGCGGTGCCATGCTGCGGCTGGACCGCCCTAACATTCAGGTAGAAAACGGCGCCGCCTGGAACCAGGGTCAGTTGATCAGCCACAAAGCCAACTTTGATCTGACCAAGGTTGACCTGTGCGTTGCCAATGAGCTGGAAGAACGCCATGAGTATAACGCCTGGTGGTACTGCTGCATCCCCATTGCCGTTGTGCGGCCGGACAACCTGCCCATGCCCATCTTTATCCGCGGCGATGACATTGAATACGGCCTACGCAACTGCAAACGCCTGGTCACCCTGAACGGCATCTGCGTATGGCATGAGCCGTTTGAGAGCAAGTATTCTTCCTCGATGTACTACTACATCCTGCGCAACCAGTGCATTGACAACAGCATGCACTGCCCCGGCTATGATGCCAACGCCCTGAAAGCCGACCTGCGCAGCCAGGTGATGGGCGAAGTGAACCGCTACCGCTATAAGAATGCTGACCTGCTGATCCGCGGCGTGCGCGACTTTTTGAAAGGCATTGACTGGCTGGAACAGACCGACGCCGAAGCCCTGCACAAAGAGATTATGGCATATGGCTACAAGGCCCAGCCGGTGGACCAGCTGGATGTTCCGTTTGATTATTCCCGCTACCTGTACGCCACCAAAGAGGAAGAAAAAAACAAGGGCAAGCTGAAAAACCTCAAGGTCAAGCTGACCCGCAACGGCTGGCTGGTGCCCCCCACCCGCGAAAACACTGTTGTGAGCATGATGCACATGACCGCCTACAATGCTTACCGCGTGCAGAAGGTGCTGAACTATGATTCCAACTCCCAGAAAGGCTTTGTGACCGAGCGCAGCAAGGAAGAATACAGCCGCTGCGTACGCGAGATGAAAGCCTGCATGAAGGAGATCGACGCCCAGTTTGACGCTGCCGCCCAGAGCTACCGCGAGCGCTGCGGCGAAGTGCGCAGTCTGGACTTCTGGAAAAAGTATCTGAACCTGGACAAGTAATTTTACCGGGCCTATCCCCGGTTTTCCCTGGAAAGGAATCTTACACTTATGGCCAAAAAAAAGGCAAATTCGTTTGTTCTTACCATTGCGGGCATTGCTGCTGCCACCGTGATCGGCGTGGTCGGGGTCAAGCTGACCCCCGCTCCGCATGTGATTTTCAGCCTGGCCCCCAGCGCAGAACCACAGGCTACCGCTGAGCCGGAGCCCATCAGCTGCGTGCTGGCCGGTACCGGGCAGGTTGTGGATTTTGCGGATCCCGGCGCAGAGGAATATGTTTCCCTGCTGGATACCGACAGCCAGAGCCTGACCGAGCGCTATACCCTGCCCGCTTTGGAGCGGATGACCCAGTCCGACACCGAAAGCCTGATTGCCCCTTTGCAGGTCATCCAGCGCATTCAGACCCTCGGTATTGACCCTGCCACCTTTGATACCCCGGAGGCCAACTGGAAAAACCTGTACAACTCTGTCATGACCCGTCTGGCCCCCCTGGCCACCGCCGAAACCGCCCAGGCTGTGAATTTTACCGGTTCCAGCCTGGCAGAACTGAATGACTTTCTGGCAGCCAACCCCGGCAGCACGGTGGAGGTCATCTCCCCTGCTCTGGTGATGGATGCCACCCTGGTGGTACCCACTGGTACGATCCTGCACGGCAACGGCGCAGTGCTGACCCCCGGCAATGAAACGCTGGACAAAGCCATTGTTCTGGACCAGGCGGAAAATGCCGCCGTGACCGGCTTTGTCATCAACGGCGGGTGCAATTACGGTGTGTATGTCAAAAATTCCAGCAGTTTCTATCTGGCTGACCTTGACATCAGCAATGTTTCCCTCAAGGGCCTTTGCGTTATGGGGGAGAACACCTGCTTTGCACTGGTCAATAACAGCATCCATGAAAACCAGAATGGTGCCATCTTCCTGAACGGCGAGATCAGCAATGGCGTGATCGAGGGCAACCGCATTGAAAACAACTCTGGTGCCCGCAACCTGACCGCCGGGTTGGTGCTCTGCTCCATGCCCATTGAGGACATTGAGACCGCCTACAATCCGTTCCCGGATGAAATGCTGTACGATATTTTACAGTCTCCCCATCAGCTGGTTGTGCGCGGCAACACGGTTGCACAAAACCATTCCTCCGGCATTTATTCGGAAAGCGGCTACCTGAACTATTATGTAGAGAACACGATCTACAAGAACGAAAAAGAGGGCATGTGCCTGGATTACGGCTCCTTCGGCAACTACATTACCGGATGTGAGATCCGCCAGAACGGCGGCCGCAACCGCATGAGTGATGAGGATCTGGAAGCTGACTTTATTCTGGATCAGGGCCGCATGGCGGATGGTTCCTCCCCCGCCAAGCTGCCCGGCATCTCGCTGGATAACACCGCCTACAACACCATTTACGGCAACATTGTGCGGGACAATTACGGTTCCGGCATCAAGGCTGTGCGCTCGGCGTTCAGCAACACCATTCTGTGCAACCAAATCATTGACAACAACCGGGGTGCCAGCGATACCTTCCACTTCTTTGGTATTGAGCTCAGCACTGACCTGAACGCGGACGAAGCCGTGCAGGGCCTGGATTTTACCCCCTGCTATGAGAACATCATTGCCCGCAACACCATTTCCGGCGGGCATTACGCCGGGGTGTTTATGGGCGAAGATGCGTTCATGAATGATATTTTTGACAATACCTTTATGGACTGCACTGACTGGGCTATGGAATCCCTGAGTGAAAAATACAACTCTACCCTGAACAATATGGCAAACATGCCCACCCGCGGGATCGAACTTTCTAACGGTCAGGGCTGATGCCGCGAGGCTGCTACATGAAACAAACACTGCAAAACCGTTTCCCGCGCCGGTGGCTGCTGCTGGCTTTTGTGCTGAACTTTGCCATTGCCGCGGCTGCACTACTGCCCTACATGATACGGGACGGCGGCCTGCTGTTGGTTGCGGCGGATTTTGACGCAGAACAGCTCTCCTACAACATGCTGTGCAACAACGCCATCAAAAGCGGCGAGGTGCTGTGGAACTGGCGCATTGATATTGGTTCGGACTTTGTATCCTCGTTCAGCTTTTACACCCTTGGCAGCCCGTTTTTCTGGCTGAGCTTTCTCTTCCCCGCCAGCGCGTTTCCCTATCTGGTCGGCTGGATCTATATGCTCAAATATGCTGTTGCCGGGCTGACCTCGTTTGCCTACTTCCGCCGCAATGCCAGCGAGAAAAGCGCCCTGCTTGGCAGTGTATTGTATGCATTTTCCGGTTTTTCCTGCATCAACGTGGTGTTCTATCACTTCCATGATGTGATCGCCCTGTTCCCGCTTTTGATGCTGGGGCTGGACAAACGCATGCAGGAGGGCAAAAAAGCTCCGTTCCTGTTTGCCGTTGCCATCAACGCGCTGGTCAACTATTACTTCTTTATCGGAGAAGTTTTCTTCCTGGTGTTTTACTATATTACGCGGTATCTTTTTGGCGGCGAGGACGCACGCCCCGGGGCGGATCTGCGCAAAAATGCCCGCAAAATTCCGGCCTGCATCCTGGAAGGCTGTCTGGGCGTCGGCATGGCGGGGGTACTGTTCATCCCTTCCATTGCGGCGGTGCTCAATAATCCCCGCGTATCGGATCACATCAGCTTGAGCCAACTGACCTTTGACTGGCCCAATTACCTGCAAATGTTGCGGGCGCTCTTCTTCCCGGCGGAGAATATGTTCAATTTTTCCGCTGTGGTGCATGATAACTGGTATTCCATCGCGGCGTACCTGCCCTTGGCAGGCGTCTGCCTGGTTCTGGCTTATCTGCTGCGCTGGAAGTGGGACTGGCTGCATGTGCTGCTGGTGGGGCTGTTCCTTGTAGCAGCCAGCCCGGTCAGCAACAGTCTGTTCGTCATGTTCACCAGCGAGCCGTACCGCCGCTGGTATTACATGCTGGTGTTCCTGCTGGTGCTGGCCACCATCAAGGTGCTGGACCATCTGCAGGACTACCCTTGGCGTGCGGGCTGCGGTATTTCGGCTGCAGTCATCGCCGCTATCACGCTGTATCTGTACGTCAAGCGCGATACCATAGTGTACCGCAAATACTGGCTGGTTGTGTTGACATTGATTGCCATCGGCGGCGTGGTTCTGCTGTTTGCTGCCCTGGGCGGGGTGCGGCGGCTGCGCCTGCGCCGCCCCATGGCTGCCCTGACGGCCTGCACTGCTCTGGTTGCTGCACTGACTACCGGTTTTACCGTGGGCACCTATCAGCGTGCCTACACCCAGACGATCGGCCTGACCACCACAGAAATTTATGGTGACGTTATCCACAGCGGCGACGGCCTGCCTGATGCCCTGCCCTACCGCTATTATTTCTGGGAGCCGTATTCCAACCGCGGCATGGCGGCTTACCTGCCGGACCGTACCTCCTTTTTGAGCACGCTTTCCCCCTCCATCTTTACACTGTATGATGCCCTGGGGGACGAGCGCCACGCCATTACCCCTGCCGGGCCGGAGGGCACCAACGAGCTGCTTTCCGTTGGGTATTATATCCGCAACAACTCCGACTGGCCGGATGAAATCTACACCAGTTTTTCCAACGGTCACGAGCAGATCAACGTCTATCAGGATTCCCACGCCCTGCCTATCGGCTTCTGCTATGATACCTACATGACCCGCAGTGAGTTTGACGAGATTGACCCCGCCGAGCGCGCCCACTCCATGTTAAAGACCCTTGTGGTGGCAGACGAGGACGAAGCCACGGTTTCCGCCATACTGCGCCACTATGATGCCGCGCTGGATGGTAAGATCAGCCAGGAAAACAAGTATGCCGACATGGACAAGCGCCGCGAAGCCTGCACCGATGTGTTTGATTATGGCACAGACTATTTTTATTCCGAAATCACATCCGGCAGCGAGCAGTACGCATTTTTCAGTGTTCCCTATGACAAGGCGTGGAGCGCCACGGTCAACGGCGAATCTGCAGAGATCCTGAACATCAACGGCCTGATGGCCGTCAAGGTGAATGCCGGTAAAAACTGTATTCGTTTCCACTATTCCCCCACCCCGCTCTGGTGCGGGATCGGGGTCAGCGCCATTAGCATTCTGCTGACGGCAATTTACCTGCTGGCCGGGCGGCGCAGCAGAAAAAGCAAAAAAGAGGTGCTGTAAACCATGAAGGCTACCCGCGAAAATCCGATCCTGTACATCGTGATCCCCTGCTATAACGAGCAGGAGGTTCTGCCCATTACCAGCAAGCTGTTTTTGAAAAAAATCACCGACCTGGTTGCCGCCGGTAAAATCAGCGATGACAGCCGCGTGCTGTTTGTCAACGATGGCTCCAAGGACAAAACCTGGTCCATCATCTGCGACCTGGCCAAGAGCGACAAGCACTACATCGGCATCAGCCAGAGCCGTAACCGCGGTCACCAGAACGCAGTGCTGGCCGGTTTGATGGAAGCCAAGGACAAGTGCGATATCACCATCTCCATTGACTGCGACGGTCAGGACGATATCAACGCCATGGACGCCATGGTAGATGCCTATGTGAACGATGGCTGCGAAGTTGTGTACGGCGTGCGCTCCAAGCGCGATACGGATACCTTCTTCAAGCGCTTTACGGCAGAAAGCTTCTACAAGCTGCTGAACGCCATGGGGGCCGAGGTTGTTTACAACCACGCGGACTACCGCCTGATGAGCGCCCGCGTGCTGCATGAGTTTGCCAATTTCAAGGAGGTCAACCTGTTCCTGCGCGGCATGGTGCCGCTGGTGGGCTTTAAATCCACCAGCGTTGCTTACGAGCGCCACGAGCGCATTGCGGGTGAAAGCCACTATCCCCTGTCCAAAATGCTGTCCCTTGCGTTTGACGGCATCACCAGCCTTTCCGTCAAGCCCATCCGGTTCATTACCGGGTTTGGCGTTATTGTGGCGCTCATCAGCTTTATCGGCGTGATCTGGGCCATTGTGGAAGCGCTGCTGGGTGCCACCGTATCCGGCTGGGCCAGCATGACCAGCATCATCTGCTTTGTTTCCGGCGTACAGCTGATCTGCCTGGGCGTGATCGGCGAGTACATCGGCAAGATCTACATGGAAACCAAGCGCCGCCCCCGCTACATCATCAGTGACCGCACGTGGGATGAGGATGAGAAGTAATCGGCTGGGCAGAGTTACGCCTGTTTGCTTTACCTAATATAGCACCAACAAAATAAATTTGTGCCGCGCGTTTTGCCCCTTGTATGGGGGTGGGACGCGCGGCTTTTTTGTTGTTTCAAAGGTTTCCATGCTCACGGTTGACTCATTTTGCAGGAGAGTATCATAAAACTAAGGCAACACCGCACAATTCCCGCCTTGCGGCT
>UMAL01015211.1_pt1 | contig 28682 bp, 52 predicted proteins | sample 1963691 | NCBI WGS metagenome assembly UMAL01 (sample SAMEA4835914, study PRJEB28245) | human gut metagenome | biome: gut microbiome; material: fecal sample | place: Denmark | collected 2008
TTTTTTTATTTATTGATACATTGCAAATATACAAAAAAGTATTATATTTGCAATGTAAAAAGATCCGTAAACGAATATAACTATAAATAGAATTTTCATAAAAAAACTAAATTAAAAAGCAAGAAATAGATTGGACCCTTTTTCTTGCTTTTTTTATGTACAAACGTAAGACTAATATGTCAACATTAATTAAAAATTCAGTTTGGTTATATATATGTAAAACATATTTTTGTTACATTTGCACTATGCAAATGAACCATTACGATGTTTTTAATTTGGCAGCAGGCAGATGTGAATCTTCACTGTTGCCTTTTTTGTTACATTACATATAAACATACAATGACACCCAATGAAATAAAACAATTTGTATGGTAAATTAAAGTCTAATACATACCTTTGCACTATGGACAACGAAAGAGAAATATTATCCAAACTTGACGCTATCATACAGAACCAAAAGGTTTTGTACGAGAATCAAATTGTAATCTTTAAAACTCTAGCATCAATCGGACAAAAGGTTTATAGCCAAAGCGATTTCAAGAGTTTGATGATAAACATGATAGCAAACGGAATAACAGAAAGAGTAGAAGCCAATGATCAACAAAGAAGAAACATCTAAGATTGCAGACTATTACTTCCAAGTAAAAAGACTTGCAAACGGTATAAAATCGTCAACCAAAGAGCGTGCGGAGAAGTTCTCTAAAGACCTTCTAGCCATATTCCTTTTGGCAGGAGCTAAATCGTTCAAGTCAATATCAAAACTCCCGGATAGCCAAAAAGAAAAAGTGCTGGAACTGACCAAAAAGTTCCGTGAGGATATATATAACGATATATACCAATATGTACTGGAAAGCAATAAACTGTCACTAGAACTAAACGATGATCTTGGATGGGAGTATATTTCAATGACGGATAACGGCATTAAGGAATATATGGAAAGGACATACGGTGGAGAAACAACAAAGCAGAGAATAAACACAAATACAAACAGATTTCGCGCTGTTGTTGAAGTATATCTTGCCAATACATTACTGTCCATAAAAACGAACAATATAGAGAAAATAACGGATGAGGTTCAAAAGAAGATATGGAACAACATATCATCACCATATAACGTATCATTTATTCCGCCAAGCAAACAGAAACACTATGGGAGAGGATATGCTACAAACGGTATAAGCCAGTTGTATGTTATAGAACAGCAGATGATTCTAGGTATTTTCAATGAAGCAAATTACAACTCATGGAAAAACATTCCAAATTTCAAGGGATGGAGGACAGCAGTAACATCTAAGAACCCATGCCAGTTCTGCATTGACGAGCAATATAGAATACACACAGACAGACCTAAGCTGCCGTTCCATGCCCATTGCTTGTGTATATTATATCCAGTGTTTACCTAGTAGGCAATTGGTCCAACTCACGTATTAAATCATTAACATATTTTACACAGGAATCTAACTCGTCATACCCGTCCAAAATCATAGCACCCACAGTGATATGAAGTTTGTCTATCACTTCTTTTTTGAACAGCACAGCATTTGCCTTGCTTGTATCAGACTTTTCTATCACTGTTATTGCTGAATCAATAATCCTAGTGACTTCTGATGGCGGCATCATAGGGATATCAGCACCTTTCCGCCAAGACTGATATTTTCTCATTTTTTTTAGAAGTTCTTTTTTTCTCATACGTTTAGTAAATAAGGGGTGGTTATAGTATAAATGAAGAGGACTATACCACCCCTACTCGTTTTTCATGAAAATAATTAAAATCCAAGCAACAGTCTAAAGACAAATATTGTTTTAATGATCTTAAACGGTGACAAAATTACCACAAAGATAATAAATATTGTGAATTAATTGTTTCCTAGTTCTAAATAAAGTATAGCATTTACATCTCTTTCTATCTTTGCTACAACGCTCTCATCAAATTTATCCTCGTCAATGCTTTTTATGTAGTCAACCAAAGAATGAATCTTCCTGTTAACATGAATCATAGCAGAACGGACATCATCAATCATCACACTGTTTGAAGCCTTATCCATCTCCTTGTCTGCAAAAGTTCTCTCATGTATAGTTCCATCTTCCTCAATTTTGTATGAAGGAATTTTAAAGAACTCACAGATATCAAAACGGCTCATAAGACCAACTACATTCATCATGCTTGTAATGGCATCATCAGAGCAATCCAAGACGATATCCCTATAATCTTCACATACCAAACAACTTTTAAAAGAAAAATATGGGATATCATCTTCCGAATCAAAAAACCATGTTTCTTTATACTCGTTTGTTTTCATCTCAACAAACCTAGAATGATCAGGTATTAATGTTAATTTTTACACACATTTTAGAACGTTAATCCAACGCCCGCTATCGGCTATCACAAATGAATCACCGAATACTTTTCTTCCGATATTAAGCGCACCGTTGACATCAGCATTGACACGGCAGATAGCGCAAAGCCTGTCAGAATGGTTGATGTCGAATTTATAAACTAATTGCATATTAGCCAGTATTATGTACTATGAAATATTATATGTTAAATTTTTGTAATGGTTTTCGTTCGTTCATTAATGCCACCCGAAATATGGCAAAAAAGATAAACCTCCATCCGCAAACAAAAACAAGAATTTAATCAATACAGGCAAAAACCACACATTTCGGACAGCATTGCAATGCTAAAAGGGTAAATCATCCCGTCTTTCAGGCTGAGCAGGTGCAGGTGATGGAGCAGGTTGCGGCATATCTATCTTAAAGCACCCAACTTCATTGTAATATTTACCCTGGTACTCTCTAGCTCTGATTTCAAGATGGGCAGTAATAGTATCACCCTCTTTCAATTGAAGATCACACAGGTTGCCCATTACATAAAAATACACCTCTTTGGTATATGTAGAACCAATTTCTTCAACGAGAAGATTTCTCTTTTGCCAAGGATTACCTGCCTTACTTGTACCAGTCTGTAACTGACCTACTTTCTTTACTTTACAATTTAATACTAAATCCATTTTTTTTATTTTTTATATTTTTCTTCTTTAATCCGATCCAATTCTCTCATTGCAGACAGCCTTCTTTTGTGAGCGTCCACCCTTATCCAGAAAACCTTCCAACTAACTTCTTTACCGTTAGTTGTGTTCTCTTTAAGTATCTTGCCACATTTTAAAATTTCGTTGACAAGATAATCATACCGTTCTTTATCATAGCAATATCTCATGCGACAAAAGTAATATTAAAAAATAAACTAACACAGAAAACAATACTAAAAATAGTTAACTAAATGGTTAATTCTTCCTCTTCCTCTTTCGACAATGCCTCTACATCACCATCTTCACCTTTAGGGAAATACAGTTCGTCAAGATAATTGCTTGCTTCACTCTTGTCAGTGAAACTCTTTATAACACTCCCCCGTTTGCTAACGACACGGTAACTAATATTATCCTCTGCTACAACTTTGTAACAATTTAAATCATCCACATCTACAACATCGGGAACATTATCATCAATACGCATCATGCTCAATATATGAGAATACTCGTTCACCTTCACCGTACAGGAAAAAACATTAGGAACTGGTTCTATTATCAATCCGGCATTTATCAATGAATCAAAAACAGAACGCCTGGGCTTGTATTTCAGTTGCCTCCTTATAAACTTCAACGTTATCATATTATCTCCCCTCTGTGCGGATAATACGCACAAACGTAATACCCGTAACGCATCAATACTACATAGAGGTGAAAGGTACTTGTACAACTGGACAGGAGTAAATTTATGGAAATAATCAAATTCCCCCTCTTCCTCTATTTCCCTTACACGCCTTTCCCTTTCTTTATTTCTTACCGTTAAATTAGTAGTTTTCCTTACAGACATAGACTATCCTTTCCATGTATCGTTTTCCTTTATCCATTTACGTTCATCATCACTAAGATCACCTGTTGATTCACGATGATATACACACTTGTTGCATAACCCTGCCTTGGCACGGACACACTTGTCGCAATCGTATGGGAAAAACGCTATAGTTGTCTTGTCATAGAAATCCTCACTGGCATCATCATCAGAAAGCCAACCTTTGAACTTTGCAAGCATATCAAGTGCACCTTTCACATCCTTAAAATCAGCAGTGTCTATATCAGAACGCTTTAGGAAACTTTCTATAAGACTTATCGCATCTTCAAATTCAAGGTTATCCTTGTTTATCAAAGTCTTTGTCTTTTCCTTATTCTCCCCTTCCAATACACGCCTCATGGATGGTGTCACATAATCGGAAGCAAGCATGGAAGATTTGGCATAATTGACAATCTGTGTTATCCTTGGAGAGTTCACCCATTGCTTGGCTTTCATAAGCAAAGAACGCTCTGACATACCCTCGTCAACAACGTGTGTAGCCTTGTAAAACAAGACAGGATTCGTATCTATGACATAAGCGGACGCAGCCCATAACTCCATCTCATTCGCATCATCAATATGCTTTGCTATATCAATCTTCTTCTGTTTTTCATCGTCAATAAGAAGATTGTTACTAAGGGGAAGTTTACCCCATCCTTTATTCAAACCCATTATCTTTCCTCCTTTATCTTAGATTTTATCTCCCTTACCCTCTCGTCAAGTTCAGAAGAATATTTAAAAAGATTGTATATGCTACTCCTGTCAATACATAGGAAATCAGAAATATCAGACATACTTAAACCCATGTCACGCATGACACAGCACACAAGAGCACGGTTCATCACAATATCATGCTTCCTGCTTTTCCTGTTAACATCAGTATCGGAGAGTCCGCTTGCCGCTAGAACTCTCCTAAAAATCAAAGCGTTATCAGCCTTTTTCCCCATTTTTCACATTCTCCTTGTCCACTATCAATTGCATTATATCAGCGTAGCCAGCCAAATCAACCATATTGTCACGCTTTTTATGGAATCCCTGTCTGCATAGCTTTACAGCTATCTGTACAGCAACACAGTCATAAGGAGATAATTCCTTTCCCGTAATCAAAGAAGCCATCTTGGAAATATTTTCAAAATTGGCTACAGCATCACCATAGTCAGACTGCCTGCTGTTGCTACGGATATCCTTTGCTTCATCAAGAATACTTCTCTCTTTAACATGATCAACATAAGCAATACAATCCGAGAAAAGAATATACTCTTTACCCTGATCATCCGCACAAAGAAACTTTTCACCATTCTCAAAACAGTATTTAACAGTGACAAATTCACCGAATACATTTGACTTGCTTACAGAATCTTCACCGTGAAGTGAAATGTATTTATCACGGTTTATAATTTTAACCTTGCTGTTCAACATAACTCCAATCATAACAAATCACCAACTTTTATGCTATCCGCATCCTTCTTGTCAGAAAAGAAGATACGGTCATACTTAGTTTCACCAAACTCAACAAACATGGCTAAGATAAAATACTTGTTCAGTACACTATCATAACCCTTGTCGTAAATCTTATTTATCTTTTTTGTTTTCATCGTTTTTCACATTTAATGTCCATACTGTCACCTCCCATCATCATCTTCAATATACAGGTATTGAACATCAGTTCAACAATCTCGTATCTTACGTACTCATGTCCATCAACATGGCATGTAATGGTTTTACCAGAAATATCATAAGTACCGTAACCATTCCCAAAATAGCCCCTTCCTACATAAGTACCATCCTGATTAAACTTAGCGTAAGTAGGTCTTATCATTGGATACCATCTACCATCCACTTTCACCTGAACAAGTTCCCATGTGCCGATAATAGCATCCTTGTATTCATCATCCTTATCATTGGAACAACTACACAACCCCAATAATACTATTGAAGAAATAGCAAAAAATAATAAAAATTTCTTTCTCATTTGCCTAAATTATTTGTGGAACCAAAACCTCCATCACCCCTATCCGTTGAATCAAGGCTTTCAACCTCAACAAATTCAACCTCAATATAATTACTGAAAAGAAGCTGAGCAATTCGCTCCTTGGCAGCAATATAGAAAGGCTCTTTCTCAAAACTCTTCACTATAACACCAATACAACCAGTATAGTCACAATCAATAACACCATCCAACACATCTGCGTCATGATACTTCCCGTCAACGCCAATAATACCTTTCAGAGAAAATCCACTTCGAGGCTTGATAATAGCCTTCATATTTGATGGCATCTGAATGGCTATATCAAGTTTAATCAGATTACGACCTTTTCTTATCAACGTGTTGTCAGGAACATACAAATCATACCCGGCAGCACCATCAGTTTTTTTTTCGGGAAGAACTGCATCCCGTCTTAATTTTACGAATTTTACTTGATTCATTTTTTTATTTTTCTCTTTAAATCATACATAGCGCATTCCCTGCTTCTATAAATCTTGCTTGCAGGATAAATCACATCATTTACAATAACAAAGCCGACAACAGGATCTGTAATTGGAACAACTTCACCATCAACAATGGTGAAATGATTTTCGGACAAAAGCCTTCTCATGGCAGCAATCTGTTCGAGAGTAGCCTTTGATATATCATAGTTGTTAGAAAAGTTAAACTCTGAATTACAGATAAGAGTATTCTTGTCCTCATACAAGAAATTAGCTTTCAAACCACCATTGTTGATAAATACATAATCCTTGACATGTCCTGTCCTGCTTTTAGCAAACAGGAAATCTCCTTTCTTGAAATCGTCAATCTTATTCAATCTATACCCATTAGGCAGTTTTATTACACTTGAATCCGTATTACCCATTGTGTTCCTCCGTATTTAATCTGAATGCAGCTTCCCTAGCCTCATCCTTCGTCCTATACAACTCTATTTTTTCAAACATACGACCATCATCACAGTCATACGTACACAAGGTGACAGCCCACATATTACCACGCGGAGAATAGAAATACCTGCCGTAATCCTTTCCCATCACCTTACCGTCAATTCTTATTTCTCCTTTATTAGCCATAACATGCCTTATTTCCTCACCCCAAACTTTTTCCTAAACTCATCAGCAGAACACGCTATGCGCTGACCAAGATGGTCTACATACAAAACAGCATCTTTAATCATTTTATCATTCTCGGCAAGCATGTGGATAATACTGTCAACGACACACTCTTTGCCGCTACCTAATTCAACATACTTATTACCCATGACAATGCAGTCTTTTTCCTTCAAAGGAACAATACGTTCAATCTTGCTTTCGCGATATTTTTTCAGCCTTTCAAAGAACTCACGGTGCATGACACGCTCATTCTCATCCATGATATAGTAAAATCCACAGCAAATATCGTGAACATTCTTTACCGTATTAATCTCATCAAGGTTGTCAATAACATTCTGCAATGCGTCAAAGAAATTCACATCATGCTCATCCAATACTTCTTCCATCATTCTATCAATGGAAGCAATAGCCGCGTTCTTAAAATCAATATCGTCACAACGAAATCCCAAAGAGATATAATTACGCAATGAAAGAAGGTTTTCCTTAAAATCAATTCCTACTTCAATGTCCATTCTCTAAATTCTTTAATGTTAATACTATTCAAATTATTAATAACAGCATCTCCGATATCATCGTTATGCTTCAATCCAAAAGACAGGATAGGGTGTTCCCACCATCTCGCCACACGTCCTTTGTCACCCCACAAAGATATAGCTTTATTATCAAAGTCGGGGAATAAAATAACATTTTTTGGCAATTTATTTCCAAGCTGGTTCATTCCGCCACAAGCTATCCATATAAAACCGTTACCAAAAGCCATAGAAGCTATTATGGCGGTTTTTTCCGATTCAACCATGCAAGTTATAGCATCGCTGCAATAATCCCCTAAAAAAGGCTTAAAAAAGCCACGATGGGTAAATCCTTCGCCCGTAGTAAACTTCCTGAAAGCATGGGTTTCCTTCTTCCTGTGACCGTTCACACCATATCTTATCCTGTTGTCATGGCACACGTTACCATCCTTGTCGGAATACCAGAACACAGCGGATTCCCTTCCAAGACATCCTACCTTATACCTTGAAAACACATCATTAACGGAATCAACACCGAAAACACTTGAAAGGTACTCGTACAGGTTATTACCCTTCCAATGCCCGGCATCGCTAAGCCTGTCAACATACTTCACATCAACAAACCTTGATTCCTGCTTCCCAGAATCATACTCCTTCTCGTAGAAATCCTTCAAACTCATCCTGCAACCTTCCGGGCTTGACAGAATCCTAAAAGCATCAGAAGCACTACTGCAACCGGGAAGATAAGACACGAGAAAGTCAAACAGGTTGACAGAATCACCGCCCTGCTCGGTAACGGTAATACTGCCCGACTTGTTCATATAGAAAACCAGCTTATCCTTCCTGCTATGGCTCTCCAGATTTATCCGGGCAGGCAATATCCACCGCTTACCCCTACGCCTTAAAGGAAGCCCAAGCACGGTGTCAAGATTGGCAAATATATACTCATAATCAATAGAACCCATACTACTTAAAATTGCGCCATCCCTGTTTCATATCCCTAAAGAAATCGCTCAACGTATAACGATAACCGTCAGGATATCCCAATGAACTTGACAGGCATGAAACATACCCGTAAGGTTTTTTACCGTCACTCCACCTGTACATCATCTCAGTAGGAACCATAAACACAAGAAGAACAAATACAATGTCAATGTATATGAGAAACATGACAAAACGAACAAAGCATCTCATAATCATTCCTCCACATCCCCTAAAAGAAGTTTCTTTGCATAACGCAACGCAAACTCCCAATTGTAATAAAACGTACCTAGCAAATCAAAGAACAGGCTATACACGGCATCCTTATCACCATCGGGAACGGAATACATGATATCATCCATCATACGGATATCATCACTAAACCTGGCATTCTTTGTCGTATAACGCCACAAACCGCCAACGGCAAGTATCTTGGCGTGTTCATAAACATGACCGTCAATGGAATATACATCACAAACGTAATCATTAAACCAATCCTCATTGTCAAGCACACCACTAACAGGACTTGCCGACAAAATCATATTAACAAACACACCAAAATGACAATACTGCTCTATCTTACCCGAATCATTGTCAAACTCAACCTTGAAAGCATCCTTGCCGCTCTCATTAATACTGCAAACCATGTCACTCACGTAAAGCGTCTTTAACCACTGGCTGAAATTATACCTTTTCAAACCAACCCTGTTACGGGCTTCATTTATCGCACACTGGGCATCAGACACACATACATACCAATCAGAAGTAACACGAATACTTCTATCAAATAAAACAATCTCTTTATTATCCATACACAATAAAATTTTTCAGCAAAAATACATATTAAAGTAATATGGTAAAAACAATAACGGTTAAATAATCTTTAATTTTCGTTATATTCTCGGAAAGGTTTTAAATAAGTGGAGAAACCGTATTCTTTTATTATTGATAATATTTCATTTTCGTCAATTGAATAAAATTCTCCTTTTACTTTTTTATTTGAAAATCTGCGGTGTAGCTCATTTTCTATATTTTCGTCAATAGTTGCAATGACTAATAAATTATGATTTCCGCACGAAAGCGTTCGATATCTCGTTTTAATATCAGACGTAGAACCTATTTTTACTAACCCAGTAACTTTATCTTTCATCAAGTACGTGCATCTATCAAAGGATTTTTTTCTTGAGAGTTTTAATACTTCCGCCATAGTAGTAAATATGGCATAATACAATAATTCACAATCCCCAAAAAGAAATTTATTTACTTCTATTGCTTTATCAAAATCGTGCATCCAGGCATATTCGATAAGTGCATTAGCTAATGTAAGCTGGTTATATATAGTACCATCTTCGTAAAGCATATATTTCCCATAATCGTTTTCACAAAACTCTACATATCCTACACAACTTGGGAACATTGTAATTATAAATTCTTTTACACTATTAGTTAAAACTTGGTCATTCTGACCTTTAAAAACTAGTTCATTCATAACAATAAAAAAAGTGCGCCTACTACGAGCTGTCAAATCAACCATAGGGTTTATTTCGGAGGCGTTTCCGTAGCTCCACTCGGTAGGCGCAATATCTTAATCTATACTACTACAAGGCATTAATGTTAATTTTCACACACATTTTAGAACGTTAATCCAACGCCCGCTATCGGCTATCACAAATGAATCACCGAATACTTTTCTTCCGATATTAAGCGCACCGTTCACATCAGCATTGACACGGCAGATAGCGCAAAGCCTGTCAGAATGGTTGATCTCAAATTTATAAACTAATTGCATATTAGCCAGTATTATATTTCGCCAGTAAAAAGGAGAACAGGGAAGCCGTACTGACTTCAGCTTGTCGGAAGGTAGCTACTCCGTTCCTATCCCTGTATGGTGCAAATGTAATACTATATAACGATATTAGAAAACATTATGTGTTAAATTTTTATAATGGTGTTTATTTGTCCCTTAATGCCTAAATGTATATTCCATATCTCCTTTTTTATGCAAAGATATGGAATATACATCAATAACAAAACAAAAAGGGTATTTATTTATCATAAAACAAACCACCTTTAAAACGGCAAATCCTCCTTCATTATATCATCAGCCTGTTGGAGAAGGTATTCGTCAGGATTATACTTCCGTCTTAGGACAATCTGAAACATTCTGTTCCTATTTTCATCCCACGCGGAAGTGACGGAATAGCCTTCCTGGCGTATCATGTCAACCATCTTTCTCTTACTGTAAGGTCTAACGCCACAGTCAATACAATATGCACTGTATTTCACATACAGATCACGGTCACGGATAGCCTCAAGTTCAATTCCCCCATCAGAATCATACCCCGAATCGTAAAGATACGACAGGACACTGTTGGAATCACGTCTTGCATTCTCCGTAACGGATTCTATCGTATAACTTCTCGTAAACTCACCTTTATTCTTAACAAACCGTCTTGCACCCTCTATGATCCAGTTTATGATAGCAGCCGATTCCTTTGACAGCTTCAACGGAAGCGACCTGTCCTGTTCCGATTCCTTGAACACACGATAAAACGGAATGACAAGGGAGCGTCTGAAATGACCGTAAGTCTGGTCCGAAACAGAAGGCATCTTGTTAAGGTTGGCCATGAAAGGCGGCATCATGTCGGCAAGGAAAGGCTCACCGAACGGAAGGCGTGCCATAGTAGGCTCACCGGATATGAACTTCTTATACTTGCCACCGCTCACATCCTTCCCACCCATCTCGGAAGCATAGTTGAGCAGCTTGCCGTTTATCATAGCTATATTGTACTCGCACGTAGACTTGTCACCCGACAGGTCAGCCATCTCCATATATGACACATTGTCTTTCCCCAGGGCATTGACAACAGCGTCAAAGAACACCGACTTACCGTTACTACCACAACCGAGAAGGTAACACATCTTCTCCATCTTGATCTTCTTCCTGTCAACAAAGGCACACCCCACAAACTCCTGCAAGGCATCCTGGGTGTCCTTCACAGGAATCACATCGTCCAGGAACTTCTCCCACAACGGGCTGCGTGCCAACGGGTCATAATTGATATTGATACGTATGCACGATTCTATCATGGGTGAGAAATCGAACGTTTCCATCGTTTCCGTGTCAAGGACGCAGTTGTCAAACGTGATAAAGTTACGCTTGGGATTGAATATCTCATGCGTCACATTCTTCACGATGGTACGGTAGAAACGCTCGCTCGTATCGGTCATGTACAGTTCGCTAAGACCGTTTATGCGGCACAAATCCATACACAGGCGCATCAGATCCTCCTTCATCATGGGAACGAATATCTTACCGTCAAAAGCCATGATGGAACCGCTCCTGTGACGTCTGAAATTGCACTCCCTGCATGCATCGGCTATATCCATCTCGACCATAGCGGATATGGAACGCTTCCACTCGCCTTCATCCCTAGCTTTACGGAAACCGCGACCACCGCCCTTGTCCGCCAGCTTGCCCATAACGGAATCAAGGATGTATTCATAAGAAGCCTTTGCAGATTCAGCGACAGTCATTTTCCCCTCCTTTCTCTACCGATTCTACCGATTCTACCGATTTCTCCCGGTCCACAACCTTCCCGAACATTACAACGGGATACAGGTCATAATCGTCCGTTGATATGTCAGGGCGTGCGTCCATATCGTCAAGAGAATAGTAAACGTCCGCGATGTGCTCCAGCTTCCGGCACACGATGGAATCACGTCTTATCCCATAATACTCTATAAGGTCAGCCATGTACTGTATGGTAATGTCCTTGAACCATGTGAACGCATCATCACGTGTCTTTGCCCCGTCACAGCAGGTATTGAACGTGTACCCGAAACGCCTCATCCTTACGAAATAGCTGTTCCGCCACAACGACACCGACTTGTCCATCTCGTTCCCGGCGTTACGTATGGCGGTGACGATGTTCCCGGGAATGAGCGCGCACCGTGAAACGCGTGCTGCCGAAGGCTTCCCGTTCGCCCCGGTTCCATCCACCATATCCACATCGGGCACGAACCTTAGATCATCCACGCTCCTTCCGCCCACAACGGACGTGTCATGCCGCATAAGATAGTCGGCATCCACGATATGCCCGTACTGCCTTACCTGGTCCTCACACCACGAAGCAAATCTCCTTAACGACCGTTTCCACTCGGAAGGAAGCACATACCCGTACCTTGCACATATCTCGGCTACACGCTTCCTCTCCTTCTCCCATTTTCCCTTCATCTTCCTCCCGTACTCCAGCACCTCACCCTCCACGCTGACACCAGCGACCTGTGCAGCCATAGACTTTGCAGTTAAAGGTACGGGCACACGCTTGATGAATGACGCTTCCGACACAAGAACCGTCCTAGTACCGTCCTTCAACGGCTCGTCAAGTTTGAGGAAACACTGTCTGTCCGCAACGTTAACGAGCGTAACCCACCCGAACAGCCGTGTCTGAACCCTCATTCCCTTGTACCAACGCTCCCTGTCGGGCATTGCATCGGACAGGCATATGACACGCCTTGATTCGGGCAACCTAAGTTTAATCTCTATTTCCTCTTCCATATTTTACACACACATTAAGATATTCACCTGCAAATATAGTGCAAAAAACAACACGAAAACACATAGTTAAATTAATTAACTGCAAATGTTTACGTGATTAACAAATGCGTGTCAAAGAAGATAGTTTATCTTTCTTTACACAAGATTTTTTACTTTCACGTCCACAGTGCTACACAATCAGGAAAAGTAAAAAATATTGATTGTTGTTATTTTTTACTTTTGTCATAATTTTTCTCATTTTAGTTAAAATGATTTAACTATAATTTTTTATCTACTTATTATTTTCTACGTTAAGAAATGTAAAATTGACTTAATTTAACATAAAATAAAAAATCTCAACACCGATAGTTGCATATGCAACTAATTGATTCGGGAAAATTCGTAAAAAACCTACGAAATTCGTTGATTTTTCGTAGACTTCGTAAACTCTTCGTTTTTCAACACTTGTCAAAAAACTCGCGCAAATTAGAGGATAAGTTACTGAAAACAAGCTGTTTAGTGTTGTCAAAAAAAATTGAATCGTAAATCTTTGAAAATTTACTCTCTATTAATATACATATTAAATGTTAAAAGTAATATATATTTACAACATATACATACACGTACACCTTACATACTCTATTACAATACATATACATACACAATACATACATAACACATACACATACAGACACCAAAACTGCATACGTAATTTAGTATAGATACATATCAAAACGACGAAATCAACGAAGATTACTGTAAACCAATAACTTATACTGCAAAAAAAGACATAAAAAATGCAACCATACCTACGAAACACACCGAAAAACCTACGATTTTCGTAACTTTTTATGTAAAGATTTATCCGATTTTGTTGAAAACTACCGAAAATACACATCCAAAACGCAAAATCAGCCATCCGAGCAAAATTTGGAGAAAAAAAATTTTCAGAAAAAAATTTATCGGGAGCGACACACCCGCAGCGAAGCCTCCACAAGGGGGGTATGGTATTGATTTACAGGTAGTTACGCTTGTACAACAACCAGGACGCACACCATTTGTAAATAAAAATAAATTCTTTTCTACGACAATCGAATTTCGAAATCTTTACAATAAAATATCTTTACAAATGACTTCTACGAAGATTTCGTAATTCCTTGATTATCAGACACTTACAAACAAATTTAACACAAATTAACATTGAAAAATCTTGAAATTAAACATAATATTAAGCTAAAACAAGTCTTATATAGTCTGATTTATTAATAATATGTATATAAAAAGTATTGATTTTGGAAAAAACGGGTTTAATTTATAATTAATGTTAATGAAATATACAACCTAATCAAAAACGCTGTATATTTGCAGTGTCGGAAGGACAAAGAGATACTTGACGTATTGAGACAGCTTGCCACGGTGAGAGCGTGGTACAGATCCGCAAACCAGGGAATAAGCGGAATATAAACAGCGGTGTTGTTAGCCACGATGCAGAAGTACGGGTATTGCTTGATAATGGAGATAGTAACTTAGTGCGATATGCGATTAACATCCCTAATATAATATAATGTATGTGCGTAAGTCTTAATACTTGTCCGTTAGTCACGGTCGGTATATATAAGCCGTAAAAACATACGATACGCACATATTGTAATGTAGCTATCATCCTGTTTTATGTGGTTGGTAACGGTTACAAGCCCGTATGGATTAAACTTAATACATTAATAACATTAATAATATGAAAGCAAAAAGAATATCACAGAGAGCGGTTAAAAACATGATTAACAGCAATACAATATTGCTGCATATCGGTAATTTTAAAACAAGGAAGCGTACTAATTTAAGACGTGTAATTGACGAATGTGTATATGCTAGTCGGTTGTATTATAATAAGGAATTGCAATCGGATAATGAAAAAATAGAATACTTGAAATATAGTCAACCCGATATACTGTTTAAGGTTAAGTTATACGAAACACGTATTGCAGCGCTTAACGAATACACGGAATATCATATTAATTTTGACAAAACAAGCAAGTATTATACATTGGTTGTAAGTGGCATGCAGTTTTTAATTGTATCCGATATGGGATGGTGTAATATCTACCAGGTGTTTGAGGCGAAAGGAGATGATAAAGAATACAAACTAACTGTAGAATTCCGTAATGGACAAATATGCTGTTATTTAGGGAAAACGAAAAAACAAGCTATAGCCGAATTTAAGCGTGATTTCGGGAGTTTTAGAGGTTTTGTTAAAAAGGAGTGGGAATTAGTATAAATCAAATTAAATATTACAATTATGGAAAGATACGATTATTTGGAAGCAATTAAGGAGGACGTTTTGAACTATATCAACGAAAACAATATAGTAGTAACATCCGAAAACAGGAACGAAGTGGAACAGGATCTTAATGATACACTGTTTACATGTGATAGCGTAACAGGGAACGCATCAGGATCTTATACCTTTAACACTTGGACGGCCGAGGAATACTTGTGCCACAATTGGGACTTGCTAGGAGAAGCGTTGAGGGAATTTGGAAGCGGTGTAAAATATCTTGAGAATGGCGCAGAAGCGTGCGACGTTACTATACGTTGTTACCTGTTAGGGCAAGCAATTTCGGAAGTTTTGGATGAAGTGGAAAGGAGGAAAGAAGAATGAGAACGTTTTTTGCGCAAGTTGAAACACGGTACCGGGCAATTAAAGTTTGCCCGTTTACCCCCGCACATGTCGTCAAGGTTTTTGGCGGTTATATGTGTTTTGAAAGTGATAATGATTATAGAGTTTGGAAAAATCAAAAATAAAAATAGCAATGAGAACAAATAATAACCTAGTAGATTTTGCGAGCATATCGACATACGTGGCTTCTGAAAGTTTAGTACAGGAGGCAAAAGACAAACATAGTGATATATACCTTAATTTCGCTTACACCGATTATGGCGGATCATTTTTAGACAAGGTTATAATATCTTATTTCAAAGAATATTACCCGGAAAATATAGTACATGAAAAAACGTCCTGGAACGGTGAAAATGCTTTCATTTTTGGAGAGCCTGCAAAAGAGTTGTACGACTTTATAAAAACCGGTTATATACTAGGCTTTGATTGTTTAGAGCAATATTATACCGAAATGGAGTGTAACACGATAACAGAAGAAGCGCAACGATATATTAACGATAACGGGCTAGGCAATGAGTTGTACGATATTGTTTGTGATTGGTTATCCGAAAACAGCCATCCAGAACCTAATTATTTAGATTATTCAGAAAATGATTTAAACGACTTTTTACAAAAATTAAAATAATAACAGTAAAACAAGCTAAGGATTTGTTAATAAATATTGCAACATACGTACATATACGTAAATTTGAAACAGGTAATAGAACTAATTTAAAACGGGCTAACTCTGTGTGCCATTATGCTTATAACGAATATAAGAACACTAAACTAGCTGTTATTGCACATGTTAACATATATTAGTTTGGTAAATGTAAAATTTTATTACAGTGAGATAAATGGCTGTCAATTTCTTATCGTTACGGATAATGCCGAATGTAATGTATTCCAATTGTTTCGCGTGTCGCTTCCTGAAGCCAAACAGTACACCGATAGCGAAATTGAGAATATGTATAACGAACTGCAAACGGGTAATACGGTTCAGTTTGAAACCAAAATAGGTACATTGTCTGCAAACGTTATGACTCCAGGAAATTTTGCAATCTGCATACAAGGGCACATTTCATTTGCAATTCCTAACCGATTTGAAAACTTTTACGACTACATTAAAAAATATACAGCATGATCGAAACATTAATACTACTAGGTTGCTTGTATCTATCCATACGAGTAACCGACTATGTAGAAAAACAGAAACAATAACAATTAAAAACGTAACATTATGGAAACAAGAAACGACATACCGAATTTATTTGCAATGTATATCAGAAACGATCGGGAAATATACAATATTACGGAATGGCTGAGAAATTGTATAATTAAAAAAATAAACAGCGGTGTACGACCACAATTAGAACACCTTGCAAATTGTAGCACAATGAAAACTATAATCAGAGAAGCCGCCAAACTGTTATATAAGTATGATGGGATAACACCCACCAGACAAGAAAAACAGCAAGCGGCTAAAGAGTACGCAAAATATATACTTGACGGTGTGCAATACTCCATCCAAAAACGCCAATAGAAGGCAAAATAAAGCCTTCTATTGAAAGATCTCAATCAATACCGATATATTATCCATAAAAACAAAAAACATTATGATACAAGTAATAGTAAAAAACAGCAAAACAGGTAGCCAATATATTTGTAAATCGGCCTCAAAAACGGTAAAGGATATAGCATATAAACACATAAGTTATCATCTCGTATGCAGACATAAAGATCACCCGTTTTTTAAACAGTTTTACCACGGTCCAAAAGGTATATATATAGATTCGCCCCGGTACAAAGAAATAGAAGCCCTAGAAAAACCTATCTGGAATACACCAATATACAAATTGCTAGATCTAACCATTACGGAAACACCCCTAGACGGGCGTACACGATACGCAAAACAGTTACCCGTATTCAATGCGGATATATTGGCGGAACTTACCTATTAATCAATCAAAAAAAACAATATAATTATGATACAATTTACTATTAACAGTTTCAGCAATGGCACATCAGGCCGCCCGTACAACTCGATCAAAGACGCAATACAAGACGGTGGTAGTTACTCCGTTTGGTGCAACGAAAAGATCAAAAAAGCATTCAGTTTCGGGAACGGCGCGGAAAAGGACTTTGAAAGGTATTGCAAAGACAACCATTGCAAAATCATAAGCGAAAGCGATTTTTACAAGGAAATACACTCTTTACCGTTTAACGAGCAAATAACACATATCCAATTTATTAGAGAGCAATTAAGCCTTTACAATGATCTATAAAACATAATGCAGCAATGAAAAAGGTACAAGCTAAAAACCAATTACAGGAAGCAATTGAAAAATTGAACAATATTATAGAAAATAAAACGGGTGTATTTCAGAAACCGATAATTCCAGGCGATTGCCCTACGTTTGACGAAGGAACGGCAAACTATGTTAGGGAAAGACTGAAATTATACCTAGGATCGTGGGTATTGCCAAAACTTGATGAATTATCTAAATGAATAGTATTATGAGAAAACAAGAATTTATCGAAAAGTACAATTTTGTCAAAGAAAGTGTTATATCTGCAATGGATAAGGCTTTAGAACGTGCCCTAGAGAACGAAGTAATAGACCTAAGTAAATGTGATGGCAATTATTTAGATGTTTATCCGCTAATCGGAGCGGTTTTAAAGAGAGAATTAAGCTATATACTTGACGGTTCTCCTACTTACAGTCGTTCTATAAAACGTAAAGCGACTAAATATAATTACGATTATAGAATATGGCACGATTATGCTGGAGATTATAAACATAAATAAATATTATTTACAATGAGAAAACAAAATTTACAAAAAGAATTATCTCCTATTTTTGACAATGAAAGTATTAAGATAGGAACGTTTAAAGCTAACAGAAGTATTGATACATTGGATCTTATCAAGGAAAATATCAAGTTTTGGAAAAGCTATGATGGACACAAGCTACCTTATAAACAGGTTAAACGCCTGTATTATAACGGCACCAGGACACAAAACATAATCAAAATGTACATAAATACGCCTGAATTGATTAAGTTTGTAAGAGAGCACGCAAACGACTATAATACGTTAAAACGAAACGACGTACCTAGCTGCATAACTATTGATCGTAGGCGGAATGAACGTTATTTTTACGTATATATCGAAAAGTTTGGGAACGTGCGTTTTGATGAAGTGTTAAGAGTTTTCCCTTTGCTTCCTAAATCATATTTGAACAAGTAATTAAAGTGATTAAAGTAATTAGAGTTTTAAAGAGAATACTAACCGATTCAGATATTATAGATCTGTATGGTCTATATTGTGAATTTTACAAAAATATACAATAATATTAGATAACATTTGTAACCGTACCGTTTGAACAAATGAGAGAGATACGCAAGGAACTGGACCGATTTGTTAAACCTGTACAGATAAAGATTGTTAAGAGTGATTTTAAAACTGTTTCATTCAGGGAATTAAGATAAAGCGGAAATAATGTGAAATATTTTCCCGGTATGGAGAACAACAAACAGAGCGACACTATTACCGGGAGCATTTTTGACTTAAAAACGAAAATAAACGAAAAAAAATATGAATATTATTACAGATAAGGCAAAGCTACAATATAGGGCAAACAATAACAGCGGATAAATAAATAAGGAGTTTGGAAACGATCAGCAAGCGGCCTATGATTTTGCAAACGAAATAAAAGAAACGGCAATTATACGCGGATATTTTGTTTTCAAAAAGCGTGAAAAATGACAAACAAATAAGGTATTCATTGATCATGTGTTTAGATAACATATTGCCCTAATACTGCAATGAACTATCACTAACTTGTGAGAACGAAAAACTCCTAAACAATTACACAACTAATGGAATCATATAAACGACTATGTAAGGCGTTACGGAAAATTCATTGAATACGTGCGTTATAGTAACATTATGGCACATGAATACAGGCTACCAATATAATGCTCTAGTGTCGCACAAAGTAAACAGCTATCCTGGTATGGGGAACAACAAGCGGATCGCCACCGCTACCAGGAACAAATACTAACTTAAAAACAAAAGAATATGGGAACGAACAAACAACTAAGTATTAAGCAAATTATTTGCTTTAACATTATAGCAGCCGAAAAAGTTGCCGGGGATGTGTGTCAAGGTCTTGCCATCAAGCTGGCGAAAGCGTTTATATACGATAGCCGTGATATTGATGCCGATGAAATCTCATACATTAGCCAACAATGCGAAATTGCGCTTCAAAATATATCCGAATTAGGGCTTACAGAAGCCAAGAACAATGAAATGAATAATATAATAGCTAAATATAATGGGAACGAACAATAAACAATCCATCCTGGAAGGACGGAAATGGGATGTGATAGAGAGTGTTGACGGATATTTTTCCGGGGAAAAGAACGGAGTAATCATACAAGGAACGACAATGAGTGATCTGTATGAAAAATGTAAATCTTTTGATATAGCTTCGGTTATGGAGAAGATTAAGACGGGTGACAATCTGAACGACTGGGAAAAACGCTTAATAAAAGTTAATAAAAAGTTGTTGGAAAACCAATAATATATATATTTGTCGTATGAGAAATAAATATGTCACATTTTACAAGGGCTGTACAATAGAGGTCACAGGATAAAAAGACTTCATGTACCGGATAATAAAAGGTGAACGGATGGTTCTCTTTGTAGATATGTTTTACAGGTCTACAACTGATGCGTTAAAGGGCGCAATGAGGTGGGTGGACAATAATGTTAGAAAGGAGTGAATTTATGCTTTTTGGAATTGTTTTTGCTATGTTAATGAAGGCTATATGTGGAAATATGTTGGACGATTGATGATTGTCATTGTATGGCTTATTGTGTTACAGGTCTTGTCTGAATGTTAATTATGAAATATTTAAGAGGCATTAAGGAACAAATTTACACTATTATATAATAGTACATAATACTGATTAATATGCAATTAGTTTATAAATTTGACATCAATCATTCCGACAGGCTTTGCTCTATCTGCCGTGTCAATGCTGATGTGAATGGTGCGCTTAATATCGGAAGAAAAGTATTCGGTGATTCATTTATGATAGCCGATAGTGGGCGTTGGATTAACGTTCTAAAATGTGTGTAAAAATATACATTAATACCTTATAATTTAAATAAAAAATGATAATAGGGATGTTTCATTCATAAAAACAATATAAAAGCTATGAACAAAGAAGAATTTCAGACAAAGAAAAATGATATCAATTCAAAAATAAGGGAATTGAAAAGTCAGAAAATTAAGTTGAAAAAGGAGTACATTGAATCCAATGCGAAGTATCCTATCGGAAGCAAGGTTTGTATCACCACCCCTGCATCAGTATATACGAGTTTGCATGATTTGACAGGTGTCACCGTTCCTGAAACAAAACAGTATGCCTATATTGTGGGTTATGATATCAGTTACCTGTGCGATATCAAACCATTGTTTAAAAAGATAAACAAAGATGGAAGTGTATCTAAAGTAAACTTGTATGTTAATCTCGAAAATGTTGTAATAGAATTGGTACAAGGTCATGAAGAAGGTAGAAGTAGGAACTCTTGACGAGAACGAACTGTTTGAACACAGGGGTACAATCTATGAGGTTTTATATAAGGCGGATTATTGTGTTCGTTGCCAATACCCTAACGACAAATATCGTTACAGGGATATATGGAAATATCTATATACCGAATTTAGTTTATGGACAAAAGTTAATAAATTATGAAAACACTGGTTTTTGATGTAATGCTTGACGGGCGGTTTGTACATACGTTCAGATACCGATACTGCCCGTTGTTTCCGATAGACGAACAGGAACTAGAGAAGTTTGTCACTGACAGGCTTCCTACATTGAAAGGTAAAGATTTTAAAATAGTATTTTGATATGAAACAGACAGTAGAAGAAGCGGCAAGGGAATATTCCAATGATTGCAGAAACAGGCAGCGTCATTGTGAACCGTACTGCATTGTTGACTTTATTGCTGGTGCCGAATGGCAGTCGAAGCAATCACCGTGGATAAGCGTTAAGGAACGGTTGCCGGAGCCAAATAAGCTTGTCCTTTGCAGAATGGTATCAAATGGAGCGATTGTTAGTGGCTATATCGTTGTTTCACCTGGGAGATCGCCATACGTTGCGACAGACGGAGGATTTGAATTTGAGGATTGGAACGACTACGAGTGTGACATGTGGATGCCTATTCCTTCTTTTGATGATATACTAGAAGCCAACAGGGATGTACTGAAACGGATTAAAGAGAAAGGAGATTGATTATGGAAATAAAGAACGTAGGACAACTTAGAAAAATCATAGAGAACCTTCCCGATGATTTTGAAATCGAGATGCGTGTCAGACGCAAATTGACGGATGAAGAATTGAAAAATTGCAGATACCCTTATCCTTACGATACAGAGTATTTAACTTTGGAGTTTGACGATATAGGCGTTTCTGACAAAGTATTGTGTTTGGGTGTAACTTCTAATGAATGAACGGTATGGAAGTAAAGAACGGAATAATAATAGACGGGGTGCTGCATGAATCATCAGAAGGATTTTGTAATGAATGTTCCTTATGCCAGGAATGCTCTAATCTTTTAGACGATAACTATTGTGCCTTACTCGATTTGGGAATAGGTCAGTGCTTTGTCTGTCGTGGTAAAATAACAGAGATTAAAACAGAGGAGGAAAAGAAATGAAACAGGTATTGTCAGTTGGACAGATAAAACATTTACAGAAGATTGGAATTGAATTAAGAAATACAAGTATGCTTTTGTGGTATCCACAAATACTTGATGGAATACCTAATTCAGTTTGGGATTTATCGGTTTGGAGTGAAAGCCTATTTAGTGAAGATAATGTGTACCCTGCTTACACCTTGCAGGATATTCTCGATAAGCTGCCTTGCTTCATCGGCAATCAAGTGCTTACCATCCAAAAACTTGCAGATAGCTATACGTGCTTGTATATGGAACCTTATTCTAGGTCAATAATAAAGATTGCAGAGAGTAAAGAACTCATTGATGCAGTCTATGAAATGCTGTGCTGGTGCATCGAAAACGGATATGTTAAAGTTGGGAAGGAGGAATAACTATGGGATTTACAACACAGTGTTTTATACACAAGAATACTGCTAATATTAGAAATAGATTAAAAGAACTTGGCTATTATTGTAATCCATATTTAGGTTGGCATAATCTATTTACTTGTGTATTTGGAATTAATTCGGTTTATTCATTGGACGATTATGATACAAATGGTCTTAAAGAAATAGATGGTCTTATTGATTGCGGAACGAACGAGGAACTTTTCCTAGCTATCGCTGCATTGAGAGATGATACAGACAAGAACCAATGGTTTACGGATGGTGATAAATGGATTCTGTGTCCTGAAATCAAGTTCTCTGCCTATATGGTTTACAATGATATTGATGTTAATATAGATACCGTTCACAAAGCTACCGTAAATGAACTGATTGAACATTTTAAAACAAAGGAGGAACAATGAAAGCAAGAGTAAAATCAACTGGAGAAATTGTAGAGATTAAGGATTTATATGATGATGGTACTGCATTGGTGGGAAACATGTATATCAAGGTGTCAGAACTTAATTTTTTTAGTGAAAACATTGATTGGGAACAACGTAGGTACGAATTGGCAAAAGACATTATTAAAATTGTTATAGCAAACGACTATGGTGTTAATTCTGATGTAGTCGCTAAATATTCGCTTAATTGCGCTGATGCCCTAATTAAAAGATTAAAGGAGAATAATTATGAATAGCGTACAGACACAAACACTTTCCATTAAAGGAAATGGAGGTGGTGAAGCGTATATTGACTTTTGCGATGGACAATTATGTGTTTCTGTTGTTGTAGAAGGGAAACAGGCGGATTTTCACTTTGATCCTGTTACTCTAGGAATGTTTGCCCATGCTTACAAGCTGCATTGTGAAGAATGTGAAAAGAAGAAAGGAGAATAGTTATGACCGAAGAACTTGTGACATTAGAAACTGCGAAGTTGCTGAAAGAGAAAGGATTTAATGAGTATTGTAAAGATATTATTAAAGAGGACAATAATCGGATAATGCAATCTGTGTTCCGAACGAATAAGAATTTGCCAAAATTGTGTTATAGTCGTCCCACTCAGTCCATTGCACAAAAGTGGCTACGTGAAACCAAAAACCTGCATATCGGAATATCTTATATGTATGAAAACTATTGGCTTTACGATATTCTGACAATACCTACCCATGACTTGATAGGATTGTCTGACAGACCTATTTTCCGTTATAATACCTACGAGGAAGCACTTGAAGCAGGTTTACAGGAAACATTAAAACTTATATGATTATGAAAACAATTATATTTACAATCATATGTATTATCGCCCTATTATGGGTTGGAGATCTAACAATTACATTTAAGCCGTTTTCCATATCGTTGCCCGGTTGGCATAAGGCTTTAGGTATTATTCTGTTTGTATTTGCAATGGCGGTGTATAACATTGGAGAATACGCTAAGGGGTACAAGCATGGTTTTGATGATGGAGTAAAGGAATGTATTGAAGCGATTAAGGGAAATGGGAAGAAATGACATTGATTTCCCGTTACTCCGTATATTTAATGGAGTAACGGGGCGATATGAACTTCTTATTGACGATGTATCCATAGATGCTTATGGACGTGTAAGAGATAGCAGTGGTTGTGTTGTAGAATGGTTTACAGGCGTGTTTGACATGAACGGAATACCATTGTTTGAAAACGACATAATCATGCCTGTAAAGGACGGAATAAGCCAATATAGACGTATCTGGAGAACGGTAGGTGGATTTATACTAAGCAGGAGCAATGATGTAAAAGGACTGTCCAAATTGGATATGCTTGGTGCTGACTATCTTGTGAACGAACGTATTCAGCAATACATATCTGATGGATGCGTAAAGGTAGGGTCTGCAACAATTGATCTTAACCTGTTGAAAGGGAGAACGAAAGAAGAGATTATTAGAAATTTGTCCAGGAGAGTAAGATGAAAGATAAAATGCTAGAGGAAAGTTTGAACAATTTCTACAGGACGTTTCTTATTTGGGTGATAAGATGTTATCCTATATTGTTCTGTCTTGCTATACTTGTCCATCAGTGTGAGGTTATACACTCTGTTGGAACAGGGGATATTATTGAGTATTATGATGGTGATACATTGGAGTACATTCAGTATGCTACCCCATTGTCGGATAAGTATCTTACTATATTCTTTAACGCCAAACTGTTTAATGCAATATTGTTCTATGTGTTGTCAAAGGTGTTTTTATTTTGTATATACCATAGAGTATTTGTTATTGAAATGTTTATATACGCAATACTGGATATTGTATTTAATAATGTGGTGTTTGAGGATGTGAGATGCACTATGTTTTATTCGTATATATCAATAGGATTTGTAACTGTATGTTTCTTTATTGCATTGTATCTACATCAACGATTCGGAGATAGGAATATAAATAATCATCAATCTATAACTGATGGTTTCAGAAACTGTTGTAGATTATAATTTCTGTTTTCCTGTTGGCTGTAATCCTCCCGTATTCTTCATGTTTATTTTGACCTTTATGGGAGATGCCTTTTTATTTGATGTTACCTTAGGGGATTTAACATTAACCCTAATCACTTTCTTTGCCATATATTATTTGTTTTAATTGTTTTGCAAAAACAATGATTTTTTTTGGTAGTATGAAAACTTTATGTACCTTTGCGGTGCGATAGTTTTTGGACTTTTTTGTTTTATAATGATAGCTGCTACCTAAAATATAAGCAGAGGTTTCTTCATACATTTTTCATAAGTCTAATGTATAACTGTCGCAAGTTGAAGAGATCTCTGCTTTTTTTTATTTATGCGACAGATAAATGAAGAAAACTTAAATGACACAGGTGTTGTTTTAAGTACGGTAAATCCCTCCGAAATGGGTAAGATGTTTTCTTATAATGGAAGGCATTAATAAACAAATGAACACCATTATAAAAATTTAACACATAATATTTCGTAGTACATAATACTGAATAATATGCAATTAGTTTATAAATTTGACATCAACCATTCTGACAGGCTTTGCGCTATCTGCCGTGTTACGAACAACCTGTACAACCAGGCGTTGTATATTGTCCGTAACGAGTTGAAGGATAACGACAGGTGGCTGTTCTATCCCGACTTGGACAGGATAATGAAAAACGTCACCAACCTTGAAGGTACGATAAATTACAGGCTTGTGAAATCACACGTAGCCCAACAGACATTGCGCGTGCTTGACAAGGCAATGAAGGGATATGTCAAGGCTGTAAAGGATTGGTCTAAGAATCCCGGGAAGTATAACGGTAAGCCCGAACTGCCATGCTATCACAAACGTGGTGGGATGAGCAATGCTATATATACCAACCAGTCATGCAAGATACATGACGGGTATATAATACTTGACCGTGACTTGAAAATACCCGTTCCTCAATGGGAGAAATACAAGGACAGAATCGAACGGTTCAAACAGGTTAGGATAATTCCAAAACGTACATACATGACCGTGGAGGTTGTATATGATTGTGGCTGTTCGGATAATGTCGGTACTGGTATGGCTTCAATAGACTTGGGTGTGAACAACCTTGCCACACTGGTTTGCGGATGCAATGCCCTGCTGTTTTCAGGCAAGGTTGTCAAGTCATACAACAGATGGTTTAACAAAACATTATCCATGCTGCAATCCATAAAGGACAGGCAGGGAATAGAGAAACTGACAAACAGGATGAGAAAGATGTATGATAAACGTGAACGGTTTATGAATGATTCGATGCACAAGACCAGCAGGCGTATCGTTGATTATCTTGTATCACACCATATAGGCACTCTTGCTGTAGGCTACAACAAAGGATGGAAGCAATCCGTCAATATGGGCGGAGTAAACAATCAGAAGTTTACATTCATCCCTTTTGCGAGGTTGAGAAGCTGCCTTAGATACAAGTGTGAGATTGCAGGTATCAGCTATGTCGAACATGAGGAAAGCTACACAAGTAAATGTGACGCTCTATCTATGGAGGATATATGCAAGCATGATAGCTATCTCGGCAAGCGTGTCAAGCGAGGACTGTTCAAGTCGGCAGTTGGAAAGGTTATCAATGCTGATGTGAACGGTGCGCTTAATATCGGTAGAAAAGTATTCGGTGATTCATTCATGATAGCCGATAGCGGGCGTTGGATTAACGTTCTAAAATGTGTGTGAAAATTAACATTAATGCCATTAGAAGATGTAAACAAGGCAGTAGCCGAAAATTTGAATAGTAAAGAATGATAACTATATCCCATAAGATAGAACTCGTACCGAACAACAAGCAGAAGAGCTACTTCCGCAAGGCATTCGGTTGCGCCCGTCTTGCTTATAATTGGGGACTTGCCGAATGGCAACGCCGTTATAAGGAGGGTGATAAAGTAGATGCTTATGGGCTGAAGAAAGCGTTCAATGCTATCAAGAAAGAAGAGTTCCCGTTTGTCGTTGAAGTCACAAAATATGCTACGCAACAGCCGTTTATTAATCTTGGGAAGGCTTTTAAGAAGTTCTTCGATGATTTGAAGAAAGGTATCGTTTCCTATCCGCAATTTAAGAGAAAGAAGGATAACGAAGGCAGTTTCTATATTGGCGGTGACCAGGTTTCATTATCTGATACCAATCGCAATTCAAAGACTTTCAGAAATATACCACACAACGGGAAGCAGAAGCATCAGTATCTTAAAGTTCCTAATCTCGGTTGGGTGAAGATGACCGAACGGTTACGTTTTATCGGTAAGGTAAACAATGTTGTAATATCACAGCAAGGGAATAAATACTTTGCATCATTCAGTGTGCAGATAACGGAAGATGAATACAAACGTACTCATCTGAAAGCATGTTCTGACAAGGCAAACCGTAAGGCAGGTATTGATCTTGGCATCAAATCAGCATTGATACTTTCTGATGGAGTTGCGGTTGATAACCCCAAACCGCTGAAGAATAATCTGAGAAAAATAAAGAGAATAAGCAGACAGCTTGACAAACGTGTACATGCGAGAAACAAGCAGGAACGTTTGGAAGGCAAGAAAAAGTCGAACAATTACAGGAAACTGTCTGTCAGACTTTCCAATGCACAAAGGAAAGTGGCAAATATACGACGTGATTTCACATAGAAGGTCACTACAATACTTACCACCCACTATGCGCATATTGCATTGGAGGATTTGAACGTGAAAGGAATGGTGCGCAACCATAGGCTGGCCCAATCCGTTTCAGATGTGGCGTTCGGTGAGTTATGCAGACAGATAGAATACAAGTCGATGCTGAACGGGATTAAAGTTATGAAAGCCGACCGTTTCTATCCGTCAAGCAAAACATGCAGTGCTTGCGGTCATATAAAGCAAGACTTGAAGCTCAGTGACCGCACTTATCATTGCTCCAACTGTGGTGCTATAATAGATCGTGATTACAATGCAAGTCTGAATTTGCTTTCTCTTATCATAAAAAAACAAATAGGGGCAGATTACCCCAAATCTACGCCTGAGGACTTGACGGCTCTGCTTTTCCGCTTCGTAAGAAATGGAATTGTAACCAGCAAGGTTGAAACAGGAAGGCAACATAAATTATAGGATTCTATATGTTTTTCTATGATTTTATAAGTTTGTCAAATCGGCTGATGAATACGAAAGAAATCAAGCATTAACCTTGGAAAACAAGGAAGCAAAGCTACAACTAGAGCTAAAGACGGAACAATTAGATGAATCCAAGGAATGGTACAGTATCAAAAGATGGTCAAAGGAAAACGGTGTAAACTGGAGAAAGGTTAGCTGGAGAAAGATGAAAGTAATATCTTACGAGCTAGGTTACGAAGTGAAAAAGATTTTTGATGCTAACTATGGACAGGTTAATATATACAATGTAAACGTATTTAAGGCATACTTTAACA
>UMAL01039490.1_pt1 | contig 28679 bp, 38 predicted proteins | sample 1963691 | NCBI WGS metagenome assembly UMAL01 (sample SAMEA4835914, study PRJEB28245) | human gut metagenome | biome: gut microbiome; material: fecal sample | place: Denmark | collected 2008
ATTGATGGAAAAGAGAGAGAATTAAGAATTGATCTTAGTCCAGATGCGGAAAAGCCATTTAAACGAGATGGAGATATGGCAATGCTGGTATGGTTAGAAAATGGGGAGAATAGCTTATTGCCTCGAATGAAACCAAAAGATGAAAGCAATAAAAAGGAATAAGAGAAAAATAAAGAAGAAATTGTATAAAACAGTTATGCAGCAGGGAGGAAGAAAATGTTAGCACAGGATAAATATCAAGCAGTTACAAATGAGATAGAAGAAATACAAGAAGTAAGAAAAAAAGTTGATGATATATGTAATATTAGAATAAAGGAGTAGTCATGGAAGTAACAAGAAATTATATTATATGGTGGAACATCTTTGATGAGGGAATTGTGAAAACAGGATGATGCAAATAAAGGAGGAGGGTTGTTTCTGATAGAAAGTGGTATATACTTTCGTGAGGACATCATAGAGAATCCTTATGAATTAATGATAGATTACCGTAATATCAAAAAAGCTAAAAGATATATGCACTTACATGGAGGAATGAAGATATATATGAAAGATGGGAGAAGCGAGAAATTTATGGTAGAGCAGCCAAAAATCTGGATAACAAAAATCCGCGAACTTATGGAAGTGACTTCTTAGAAAAATAGAAATCGAAAATCTTTTGATTGGTAAGTAGGAGGAATAATCATGGAAGTAAAGATGCCCTATATCAGGCAATTGGGGAGTGGATTCATAATCATAGAAGTTGTTCTAGGAGGCAGTTTTTTGATACTCTTGGGTGATTTGAAGCTGGCAATCATCTTGGGAACGATCTTTGCTGTAGGTATTACAATTATGGCAGTGACTGAGCAGATTATATATCATAGATATAAAATACCGCCAGTAAAAGAGCTCGTAGAAAAAGAGCATCAGATTATTGTGTATGGTGCAGCAAGTAGTGTGGAAATACATAATATATGGAATATATTTAAAAGGTTCGATATGGATAGTAAGGGAGGAGTACTTTTCTTGCTGGATAAAGGAGTGTATTTTCGTGAATGGAGAGAAAAAAATCCATATGAAATAATGATTCCTTATGGGGACATAAAAAAGGTAAGAAGGTACATTTTTGTATTAATAAATATAAAAATATATTATGGAGATGATAAATGTGAAAAATTTATTGCATATCGCCCTGGAATCTGGACGAAAAAAATCCGCGAACTTATGGAAGTGACTTCTTAGAAAAATACAAACAGCAAACGTTTGATTGGACAGGCAGGAGGCAAGTTGGGTACGATAGCAGGGCTTGCAATAGCAGAAAAAATAACATTTTCTGTATTAGCAGCAGCAGGAGCAGGTGCTGTAGCAGGAGTGGCAATCGGACTAGGAATAACTGTGTTGGGCAATATGTTTTTTGATCGTTGCTATGATGATCTAAGAGATCAAAAGAGATGGGAAGCATGTTATGGTGTAGAAACCATGTAAAACAGATAGGAGAGGAAGAACAATGGTTTATGTAAAGAATTTTATAAAATGTTTTGTGGCTTTTACATTTAGTTTTGGACTTTTAATTTTTGCATTTTCTGAAAATATCAAAATAGGACTGTTAGGAGGAGTTATATTGTCTCTCTTTTGGTCTATTGGGTGTACAATTCATGGAAGAATGGTGGATAAGTATAAAATTCCACTAATCAAGGAAGAATTGGAAAAATCCCATCAGGTTCTGTTATATGGGCAAACAATTCTACTCGGAAATAAAGGAAAACCCCACGGAGGTAGTGTAGAAAATCACAAAGGTGGAGCGTTATTCTTGTTGGAAACCGGTGTATATTTTCGCGATATTCTTTCCCAAATATCTTACGAAATGTTAATTGAATATTGTGATATAGACAGTGTACAAAAGGGAGGAATACAAAATGAGGTTCTTCAAATAAATTTGAAAAACGGCAGATGTGAAAGGTTTACAATAGAACAGAGGGAAACCTGGATTAAAAAGATCCAAGAGTTGCTGAAAACGTCTGCATAAATGAGTTGGGAGATAGAAGATGCAAGAAGTGATGAGATGTATAAAAAATTTTATTGTTTGTTTTGTGGTTTTCACAATGGTTTTTGGATTGAGTTTTTTGATGATTTTTTCAGGAAATATAGAATTAGCATTCATTTTAGGAATGAGTCTGGCTGCTATTATTACAATATGCATGTTGATAGATGACAAAATAAACAGAAAGTATAGAATTCCGCAGATACAAAAGGATGTTGCAAGAGAACAAAACGTAATTTTATCTATGTGTGCATTTACAGATGGAAGCAAATGGAAACGTCCGGGAAGTGCAGATGACAGTTGTATGGCAGGTGTGTTGTTTCTGCTAGAAAAAGAAGTGTACTTTCGTGACATTGGTTCAAAAATTCCATATGAAATAAGAATTGCCTATAAAAAGATAGAAGATGTACACGAAGAGAATAAGGGAATTGGAATTTGCTTAAAAGATGGTAAAAAATATAAATTCAGGGTAAAGCAGAAAGAAGTTTGGATTATGAAAATCCGTGAATTAAAGGAGTCGTCATGGAAGTAAAAATGCCTTATGTAAAACGAATGGGTCTTGGTGGCATAATGCTAGAAGTGATCATGGTAGGTTGTTTTTGGTTGCTTTTGGCTGATTTTAAGATAGGGATGGTAATGGGAACAATCGTTACTGCAAGCGTTATAATGATGTCAGTGATTGATCAGGTTATATATCATAAATATAAAATACCGATAACAAAAGAAATAGTAGAAAAAGAGCATCAGATTATTCTGTATGGTGCGGCAAGCAGGGTGGAAGTACATAATGTATGGAATATATTCAAAAAATTAGATTGGAATAGTAAAGGAGGAGTGCTTTTTTTACTGGATGAAGGAGTGTATTTTCGCGAATGGAGAGAAAACAATCCATATGAAATTATGATTCCTTATAAGGATATAAAAAAGATAAGAAGGTACGTTTTTGCGTTAATGGATATAAAGATATATTACGGAGATGAAAAATGTGAAAAATTTACTGTATATCGCTCTAAAATCTGGACGAAAAAAATCCGTGAGTTCATGAAAGAAGCACAAAAAGATGAGGAGGTGTCAAAACGATGAAAGTATCTATGTCACACCTAAAGGATGGCTTGATCTGGTCAATGGTTATATTTTTTATCAGTGCACCGATCTGTCTTTGGGTAACAGGCGATATAAAAATTGCAGTTTTTGCAGGGGGAGCATATATACTGCTCATCATGATCCCGGCAACGATTGGAAATTTGGATTTTGATAAAAATATGGTGCCGGTAATCGAAAATTTAGTAAAAAAAGAACATAGGATCATTTTGTATGGTGGCGGAAGAGTCTTAAAAGCCAATCGGATATGGGAGAACCTGGCACTTGGGAAAAATGGATATATTCCGGGAGTATGGTTTGTACTTGAGAGACAGTTGTATTTTCGTGAGATGAAATTGGACAACCCCTATGAACAAAGATTTAGTTATAGGGAGATCGAAAGTGTTCAAAAATATAGTCCATTCAGCAAATATCTGATGATTCAGTTAAAAAACGGGCAATCAAGTCTGATAGAAGTGAGTCAGCGTGAACTCTGGATATCAAAAATAAATGAATGTATAAAAAGAAGTGGAAGAGAGGAAACATGTACCAGGATAACGACATCTTATGGAAAAGATTTTATGATGCATTTTTTGAGTGCATTTGCAATAGGAGTGATTATATTTGGAGCGATTTTTAGAAATAGGACATCTATGATTGTTGCCGGAGTGATCGCTGTAATTTTTGCGACAAGCTGGGCAGTTGCACAGGTCATACATGAAACATATCGGATACCTTTAATAAAAGGAGCAATCGAAGAAAAATATACCTTGTATGGAGGGGCAAGTCTGATTGGAAGAAAAAACCTGTGGAATGTTATTTCAGATAGAAAAAAGGACAAGCGAGGGGGAGGATTGTTTCTGCAAAAGCAAGGGATACAATTCTGTAACCTGACGGAAGACAGAATGGAAAAGTTTTTTAATTATGAGATTCCTTATGAGGATATAGCATCAGTCAGAACCTATATTCCAATGACAAGATTGGTGCAGATACAGTTAAAGAGTGGCGAGATAAAAATTTTTGCCGTTAACAAAAGAAAAATATGGGTCTATGAAATCGAACAGAAAATGAAAAAAGGATGGTAGGGTAAATAGCTATGGAAAAACTAAAAGTATTATTAATTGCAGCATTATTCTGGACATTTATTATCTGGTTTGCACGAACTATAAAGCGAAAATCTGTTGAGGAAAACAGAAAATTTGAGGACAAAATGCCGGAAATGGAACCGGTTACAGAGGAAGAAAGACGTTATATATGTGAAAAGTTAGTGGATTATACAGATGCTAAAAATGTATTTTGGTGGATTATGATTTTTTTGAATTTGCTTTTTGTGATCATATGGGCTGGGAAGACAATCAATATGGTAATCTACGGAGACGCAATTTCGGTGTTTAGTGAGATATGTATATTGTCAATTTTTATTGGAATTACATATTTTTGTAATTATATAAGGACCTATCTTACCAAAGAGAAACAGCAATATGAAAAAGGGGAACTGAAAAAGAAGATTATCCAGGTAAAGAGATGTGGTTCTTCAAGCCAAAATGGTTCCTATGGAGTGATAGAAGAAAGAAATACGGGAAATACCGTTAATATTACTTTCCGTGGTGATGAAAGAAAAGTATATCGGTATGACAGAATGGCAATGTTAGTTGAACGTGAGGATATGCAGTTTTTCTTGATCCCTACAATGGAAGCAGAGAGAGACAGCAATCAGGAAAAGAATAGTGAGAGTTAGTATTTTAGACATAGCATAGATAACAAAATTTATTGTAGATGCATTTTTTGATTTTATGAAACAATAAAGAGGTAGATAAAAATGGAAAAATTAAAAGAATTATTAATCATAGCACTAATTTGGGCAGTCATTATCTGGTTCGCACGGGTCATGAAGCGAAAAAGTAATGAACAATCAAAAAAATTTCAGGAAAATATTCCGGAAACGGAATTGATTGACGAGGAAGAAAGAAGTTATATATGTGAGAATATAGTGAGTTTTACAACAGGGAGGAATGTATTTTTATGGTTCATCATTTTGCTTAATTTGTGGGTGACAATTGGTTATGGTTGGAAAGCAATCAATATGGCAATATTTGGAACCGCAGATGCATTTTCAAGTAATCTGTGTTATACATCTATTTTTGGAGGGATTGCTTATTCTGCGAATCTTTTGCGTAAAGCATGGTTTAGAGAAAGAGAAAGAAATGAAACGGGGGTTTTGAAAAAGAGAATCGTTGAAGTGAAGGAATATGAACATCCTGGAGCTAACAATTGGAATGGAATTATAAAAGGAAGAAAACCCGGTATTAGCGTAAATATCTCAATTCCAAATGGTGCGTATATCATGCAGGAAGATAATAACATGGCAATGTTAATTGAAAATGAGGACGGGAATTTTTACCTGATTCCAAGGATAGAAGCAGAACGGGAAAGCAGTAAACAGGAACAATAAAAGCAAGATATCTATCCATAAATACAGTAGAAAAAAGGAGGAAAACAAAAATGAAAGTACAGGAGTTATTTCCAATAGGAAGTGTAGTCAAATTGAGAAATGGTATCAGACCACTTATGATTTTCGGTATCAAACAGACGAATTTAGAGACCAACGAGGAATATGATTACATAGGTGTTCTGTATCCGGAAGGAAATATGGGGGACAAGACGCAATTTCTATTTAATCATGAAGATATTGAGGAAGTCATCTCAAAAGGTTATACAGACGAAACATGGGAAGATTTTATAAAAAGAATGAGAGAATTTTATAAAGAAATCTAAGAAACAGAAGAAGTTGTGAAAAACGAAGGAGATAAGAGTATGAGACAGATTTGGGAGAAAGAGACAAAGTTAACAAAAGAAGAGGTGCATGAGCGGTTAGAAAAATATTTTACAGATAATAAATATATTAATACAACAGACGAAATGGGTGTCCTCTTGTGTAATGCTTCTATGAAAAACAGATATTTTCAGATATTTTATAAAGAAGGAATCATAAGAATAGAAGGCTGGGTAAAGAAAGGAAAGAACGAACAGACAACATCCGATAAGAAAAAAGATATTTTAGGCACAGATATGCAGGCTTTTTCCAGAATGTTTTCTGATGATGGAGGAGCAGAACGAAGCTTTGAAGAAGAAAACGGCAATCATGCAGGATATGAAATGCAATTATATCTGGGCTTGCCAAAAGAGCAGCCAAGGCTGGCATGGGTAGGATTGATTCTGGCAATTATTGCAGATTTTTTGGGAAATGCAAGAGCGTGGTTTGTACTGAGTGTCGTTCTGGCAGTTATAGCATTGTATTGTTCCGTAAAGGGCTCACGCTCCTCTAAACAGTCTGTAGCAGTACTGGGAATGGTTGTGTCCATGGTGTTTTTGTTGCGTGTAGTCAAAATTATAATAATGATTTTAATGTTTTAGACAAACTGTCAAGAAAAAACACTTGACACCATGTGTGCAGTTGTGTTAATCTATCCAAGGTGATAAATGATGGAAGAAAAGGTAACGCAGACATATCTCTATGATTTTTACGGTGAACTGCTCAACGAACACCAGAGAAGAATCTATGAGTACTTTGTATTTGATGATCTGTCCCTTGGAGAGATAGCAGCGGAAGAGGGAATTAGCAGACAGGGCGTTCACGATATGGTAAAGCGGTGTACGAAGACTTTAGCAGGCTATGAGGAAAAGCTGCATTTAATTGAAAAATTTCAGGCGGCGAAACAGAAAGTGGAGACCATCCATCATCTGACACAGACATTCGAAGAGAATGGAAATAAAGAAGAGCATCAGAGAGTGATTATGGAGATCGAACAGATTTCCAATCAGATATTAGAGGAGCTATAACATGGCATTTGACAGTTTATCAGAAAAACTGCAAAACGTATTTAAGGGACTGCGAAGCAAGGGCCGCCTGAGTGAAGAAGATGTCAAGGCAGCGTTAAAGGAAGTAAAATTAGCACTGTTAGAGGCAGATGTCAACTTCAAGGTGGTTAAGAACTTTGTAAAGACCGTACAGGAACAGGCGGTAGGCAGTGATGTCTTAAACGGATTGAATCCGGGGCAGACAGTCATCAAGATTGTAAATGACGAGATGGTTCGTCTGATGGGTTCCGAGACAACTGAGATTGCACTTCGTCCGGGAAGTGAGACAACCGTGATCATGATGACCGGTCTGCAGGGAGCAGGTAAGACGACAACGACTGCAAAGTTAGCCGGAAAGTTCAAACAAAAGGGTAAAAAACCATTGTTAGTAGCATGTGATGTCTACCGTCCGGCAGCGATCGAACAATTGAAGATCAACGGAGAAAAGCAGGGCGTAGAAGTCTTTGCCATGGGCGATAAGAACAGTCCGGTGGATATTGCAAAGGCAGCGGTCGAACATGCGGCGAAAAACGGCAATACCGTTGTGATCTTAGATACAGCCGGAAGACTTCATGTAGATGAAGATATGATGCAGGAACTTGCAGCGATCAAAGAAAACGTTGACGTGGCACAGACAATCTTAGTCGTAGATGCCATGACAGGACAGGATGCAGTCAATGTTGCAGGAACCTTTGATGAAAAAATAGGAATTGACGGCGTCATTTTAACAAAATTAGACGGCGATACGAGAGGTGGAGCGGCACTTTCCATTCGGGCAGTGACCGGAAAACCGATATTGTATGCAGGAATGGGTGAAAAACTTTCTGATCTAGAGCAGTTTCATCCTGACCGCATGGCGAGCAGAATTCTTGGAATGGGAGATGTGCTGACACTGATCGAGAAGGCACAGGAAGAGATAGACGAGGACAAAGCCCGTGAAATGGAGAAAAAGCTCAAAAAAGCAGAATTTGGTTTTGACGATTATTTAGAATCCATGAATCAGATGAAAAAAATGGGCGGACTTTCCAGTATCCTTAGCATGATGCCGGGCATCGGCGGAAGCCAGATCGCAGAGATCGAAAATGCGATGGATGAGAAAAAGATGGCAAGAATTGAAGGAATCATTTATTCCATGACTCCGCAGGAGCGTGCGAATCCTTCCATATTAAATCCGAGTAGAAAACGCAGAGTTGCGAATGGAGCCGGAGTAGATATCAGCGAGGTGAACCGATTGGTCAAACAGTTTGAACAGTCCAGAAAGCTGATGAAACAGATGCCCGGAATGATGGGCGCTAAAGGTGGTAAAAGAGGAAGATTCAAATTTCCTTTTTAACAATATAGAAATCAATAACCTATGAGGAGGTGAAACAGATGGCAGTAAAAATCAGATTAAGAAGAATGGGACAGAAAAAAGCACCTTTCTATAGAATCGTTGTTGCAGATTCCAGATCTCCAAGAGATGGAAGATTCATCGAAGAAATCGGAACTTACGATCCGACAAAGGATCCAAGCGAGTACCACGTTAACGAAGAGTTAGCAAAGAAATGGTTAGCAAACGGTGCAAAACCAACCGATACAGTAGGCAGAATCTTTAAAGAAGCCGGAATCGAGAAATAATTGGTGAGGTGGATGTGATGAAAGAATTAGTAGAAGTAATTGCGAAATCACTCGTTGATTATCCGGATGAAGTCCAGGTCACCGAGACAGAGAATGACAAAGCAGTTGTTCTCGAATTAAAGGTTGCCCAGTCAGATATGGGCAAAGTCATTGGCAAACAGGGACGTATTGCAAAAGCGATCCGTACTGTAGTCAAAGCGGCTGCATCCAAAGAAGATAGAAAAGTTATCGTAGAGATTATGCAGTAGCAGTCAGGAGTCTTAAAATTCCCGGAGAATGGGAAGTTTAGGACTCTTTTATTCTATAAACGAAAAGGAATGGAGAATTATGACAGAATTATATCAGGTGGGTGCCATTACCCAGACACATGGGATCCGTGGAGAGGTCAAAGTATTTCCAATGACCGATGATGTGTCGCGCTTTAAGAATATGAAAGAACTGATTTTAGATACCGGAAAAGAACAGATCGTGTTAGAAGTGACAAGTGCAAGACCGCAAAAAAATCTGGTCATTCTAAAATTTAAAGGAATAGATAACATCAATGATGTGGAAAAATATAAAGGCTGTGGATTGTTTGTAACCAAAGAGAACCGTGTAAAATGCAAAAAAGACGAGTATTTTATTGCGGATCTGATCGGTCTGCGTGCCATAGACGAAGAAGGAGAAGCCTTTGGAACCATCAGTGATGTGATACAGACCGGGGCAAACGATGTTTATGTTGTAACGACAAAGCAGGGAGAAGAAGTGATGATCCCTGCAATCAAAGACTGTATATTAGAGGTGTCCGTGGAAGAACAGGATGGACAGGCAGGCTATGTTAGAATACATCTGCTGCCGGGACTATTAGATCTGAACAACAATCGTAAATAATAGGAGAAGACATGAGATTTCATATATTAACCCTGTTTCCTGACATGGTGGAGCAGGGACTTCATACCAGTATTATTGGAAGAGCAGTTGAAAAAGGACTGCTGGCCATTGAAGCGGTCAATATCCGTGATTATACCGTAGACAAGCATAAAAAAGTGGACGATTATCCCTATGGGGGCGGGGCAGGCATGGTGATGCAGGCACAGCCGATCTACGATGCTTATTTATCCATCGTAGAAAAAATCGGATATCGTCCAAGGACCATCTATTTAACTCCGCAGGGACCGCTTTTTACACAGCAGGCAGCAAAAGAGTTTGCATTAGAGGAAGATGTGATCCTGCTCTGCGGACATTATGAGGGAGTAGACGAGCGTGTCCTAGAGGAGATCGTAACCGATTACATTTCCATAGGAGATTATGTACTGACCGGAGGAGAACTTCCGGCAATGGTTTTAGTTGATGCCATCTCCCGTATGGTCCCGGGAGTGTTAAAAAACCAGGAATCCGGTGAAACCGAATCCTTAGAAGGAAATCTGTTAGAATACCCGCAGTATTCCAGACCGGAGGTGTGGCGGGAGAAAGCCGTTCCGCCGATCCTGTTATCGGGAAATCATCAAAAGGTAGACGAATGGCGAAGAGAACAGTCCATCTTACGCACCAAAGAGAGAAGACCGGATCTGTTTGAGCGGGCAGAATTAAGTGAGAAAGAACGAAAAATATACGGAAATGAATAGGTCAGAATTATTCTCTGAAATATAAAATAGAAGAAAAACACAAAAAAATCACAAATATCAGTTGACAAAGAAAAACAACGGTGCTATCTTAAGTACATAGATATTAGCACTCCACTTAAATGAGTGCTAACAAACCTCAGAAGGTCAGGTGAGATCATGGAGATGCTCGATGAGAGAAAGACAAAAATCTTAAAAGCCATCATCCGTAATTATTTAGAGACAGGAGAACCGGTTGGTTCAAGAACCATTTCAAAAGATTCGGATTTGAATTTGAGTTCAGCAACCATTCGTAATGAGATGGCGGACTTAGAAGAGATGGGCTATATATTGCAGCCGCATACCTCGGCAGGCAGGATTCCTTCTGACAAAGGTTATCGTTTTTATGTCGATCACCTGATTGAGGAAAAAGATAACGAAGTCACACAGATGAAGGAGTTCATGATAGAACATACCGAGAAAGTGGAGCAGGTATTAAAACAGGTAGCAAAGGTACTTGCAACAAATACCAATTATGCAGCGATGATCAGTGCTCCAAGCTATCAGAAGAGCCGGGTAAAATTCATCCAGTTATCACAGGTAGATGATGAACAGATTCTTGCCGTTATCGTAAGAGAGGGCAACATCGTAAAGAACAAGATCATTTCCGTGGGTGAGCCGCTTGGAAATGAAAGACTTCTGAAGCTGAACATCCTGTTGAATTCCAACTTAAACGGTCTTTCCATAGACCAGATCAATTTAGGAATGATCTCTTTATTAAAAGAACAGGCAGGGATAGACAGTGGAATCGTCAGTGATGTCTTAGATGCAGTAGCAGAGGCGATCGGTGAGGATGAAGATTTACAGATTTATACCAGCGGAGCAACAAACATTTTTAAATATCCGGAACTGAGTGATTCGAAGAGTGCCAGTGAGCTGATCGAGGCATTTGAAGAAAAACAGGAATTAGCAAGCCTTGTATCTGAAACCTTAAACTCAGAAGAGAATACGGGAATTCAGGTTTATATAGGAAATGAAACCCCGATCCAGACCATGAAAGATTGCAGTGTAGTCACCGCAACTTATGAATTAGGAGAGGGAATACAGGGAACCATTGGAATTATCGGTCCAAAGCGAATGGATTATGAGAATGTAATGGATAACCTGAAAAATTTGAAAGTGCAGTTGGATGATATCTTTCGAAAACCGAAAGATTAGCATAGAGAAAGGTGGAACATCATGGCAGAGAATAAGACAGAGGAAGAAATCTTAGAAACAGATACTGTCAACGAAGAAGCCTCTTCAGCAGAAGAGGAAACCAAAGAAGCCGGCAATGAAGCTTCCGCAGGCGAAACAGAAGCCAAAGAAGCAGAGGAAAAGGCGGATAAGAAAGCAGAAAAAAAAGGAAAAAAGGCGAAGAAGAAAAAAGATAAGAAAGACGAACAGATCGAAGAACTTCAGGATCGGGTCAGACGCCAGATGGCAGAGTTTGATAACTTCCGTAAGAGAACGGAAAAAGAAAAAGCCCAGATGTTTGAAGTCGGAGCTAAGAGTATTATCGAAAAGATCCTTCCGGTCATAGACAATTTTGAAAGAGGACTGGCAAGTATCCCGGAGGAAGAAGCAGGAAGTGCTTTTGCCGATGGAATGAACATGATATATAAGCAGCTCATGAATGAGTTAGAGCAGGCTGGTGTAGCACCAATTGAAGCAGTTGGCGAAGAATTTGATCCGGAATACCACAATGCAGTGATGCAGGTGGAAAATGACGAATTAGAATCAGGAACCGTTGCACAGGAATTACAAAAAGGCTACACATACCGTGACAGTGTGGTAAGACACAGCATGGTAGCAGTCGTACAGTAAGCAGCAAAGAAAGAATTCATATATATTTAGGAGGAATGACTTATGAGTAAGATTATCGGTATTGATTTAGGAACAACAAACAGTTGTGTAGCAGTTATGGAAGGTGGTAAACCGGTTGTTATCGCAAATACAGAAGGCGCAAGAACCACACCATCCGTTGTAGCATTTACAAAGACAGGAGAAAGACTTGTCGGAGAGCCTGCAAAACGTCAGGCAGTTACCAATGCAGAAAAAACAATCTCTTCTATTAAAAGAGAGATGGGTACAGATTACAAAAAAGAGATCGATGGCAAAAAATACAGCCCACAGGAAATCTCAGCAATGATCTTACAGAAATTAAAAGCAGATGCAGAAGGATACTTAGGAGAAAAAGTATCAGAAGCAGTTATTACCGTACCTGCATATTTCAACGATGCACAGCGTCAGGCAACCAAAGATGCCGGCAAGATCGCAGGCTTAGAAGTAAAACGTATCATCAACGAGCCTACAGCAGCAGCATTAGCTTATGGACTTGACAATGAAAAAGAGCAGAAGATCATGGTTTACGACTTAGGTGGTGGTACATTCGATGTTTCCATTATCGAGATCGGTGACGGTGTTATTGAAGTATTATCTACATCCGGTAACAACAGACTTGGTGGAGATGATTTCGACCAGAAGATCACAGACTGGATGTTAGACGAGTTTAAGAAAGCAGAAGGCGTAGACTTATCTACTGATAAGATGGCACTTCAGAGATTAAAAGAAGCAGCAGAGAAAGCAAAGAAAGAGTTATCCTCTGCAACAACAACAAACATCAACCTTCCGTTCATTACAGCAACAGCAGAAGGACCAAAACATTTTGATATGAACTTAAGCCGTGCAAAATTCGATGAGTTGACACATGACTTAGTAGAGAAGACAACAGAACCTGTTCAGAATGCATTAAGAGATGCAGGACTGACAGCAGCAGATTTAGGTCAGGTACTCTTAGTTGGTGGTTCTACAAGAATCCCGGCAGTACAGGATAAAGTAAAACAGTTAACAGGTAAAGAGCCAAGCAAATCCTTAAACCCGGATGAGTGTGTTGCACTTGGTGCGTCTATCCAGGGCGGTAAATTAGCAGGAGATGCCGGCGCAGGTGAGATCCTCTTACTGGATGTTACTCCACTGTCCTTATCCATTGAGACAATGGGTGGTATCGCAACTAAGTTAATTGAGAGAAATACAACGATCCCTACAAAGAAGAGCCAGACCTTCACAACAGCAGCAGATAATCAGACAGCCGTTGATATCAACGTAGTACAGGGTGAGAGACAGTTCGCAAGAGATAACAAATCCTTAGGACAGTTCCGTTTAGATGGAATCCCACCGGCACGTCGTGGTGTACCGCAGATCGAAGTAACTTTCGATATTGATGCAAACGGTATTGTAAATGTATCTGCAAAAGATTTAGGAACAGGAAAAGAGCAGCATATCACAATCACAGCAGGTTCTAATATGTCTGATGATGATATCGAAAAGGCAGTCAAAGAGGCAGCTGAATTCGAGGCACAGGATAAGAAGAGAAAAGAGGCAATTGATACCAGAAATGATGCAGATGCTTTCGTATTCCAGACAGAAAAAGCATTAGAGGAAGTAGGTTCATCCCTTGATGCAGCAGATAAGTCAGCAGTAGAAGCAGACTTAAATGCATTAAAAGCAATGGTAGAAGCACATCAGAATGCAGAAGATATGACAGATGATCAGGTTGCAGAGATGAAAGCAGCAAAAGAGAAACTGACAGAGAGTGCACAGAAAGTATTTGCTAAGATGTATGAGCAGGCTCAGCAGGCACAGGGTGCAGGTCCGGACATGGGAGCGGCAGGTCCTGATATGGGCAGTGCAAATGCAGGAAGCAATGCAGATGATGATGTAGTAGACGCAGATTATAAAGAGGTATAAAAGCAGGCAAAAATACTGTAGCAGACAGTGAGGCAGGCTTTAGAGGAAAAGGGTTGGCGGCATCTGCCGTCAGCCCTTATACACGATAAAAGAAGGAACAGATTATGGCAGAACAGAAAAGAGATTATTATGAAGTCCTCGGCGTCGAAAAAAATGCCGATGATGCAGCAATCAAAAAAGCATATCGTGCATTGGCAAAAAAATATCATCCTGACATGAATCCGGGGGATCAAGAGGCTGAAAAGAAGTTCAAAGAGGCGTCCGAGGCATATGCAGTACTTAGTGATCCTGAAAAGAGAAAACAGTATGACCAGTTTGGTCATGCAGCCTTCGAAGGTGGTGCAGGCGGAGCCGGTGGATTTGATTTCTCAGGCATGGATTTTGGCGATATATTTGGTGATATATTTGGTGACTTCTTCGGAGGAGGGACTTCCAGGAGAGGACCGGACAATGGACCAAGACGAGGAGCAAATTTACGCGCAAGAGTGCGTATTACATTTGAGGAAGCAGTTTTCGGCTGTGAGAAACAGATCGAGATCACATTAAAAGATGAGTGTACCACCTGTGGCGGTTCCGGTGCGAAACCGGGAACAAGTAAAGACACCTGTCCAAAATGTGGTGGAAAAGGAAAAGTTATGTACACCCAGCAGTCACTCTTTGGTATGGTACAGAATGTACAGACCTGTCCGGAATGTGGTGGAACAGGACAGATCATCAAAGAAAAATGTAAAGACTGTCATGGAACAGGCTATATTGCAAAGAGAAAGAAGATCAGTGTTATGATTCCGGCAGGAATTGACAATGGTCAGAGCGTGCGCATCCGTGATAAAGGCGAGCCGGGCATCAATGGCGGTCCAAGAGGCGACCTGTTAGTAGAAGTTATGATCAGCGGTCATCCGATCTTCCAGAGACAGGATACCAACCTTTATTCTACAGCACCAATCTCTTTTGCACAGGCAGCACTTGGTGGAGAAGTCCGTATCAGTACCATAGATGGAGATGTCTTATACGATGTGAAACCGGGAACACAGACAGACACAAGAATCCGGTTAAAAGGAAAAGGTGTGCCGTCACTTCGAAATAAGAATGTCCGTGGTGACCACTATGTTACCTTAGTGGTACAGGTGCCGACAGGCTTAAGCAGTGAGGCAAAAGAGGCATTGCGTAAATTTGATGAGGTCAGCGGCAATTCCTTAAACAGCCAGAATGGGGCAGCCGGAAATAAAGAAAAACCGGAAAAATCAAAGAAAAAAGGATTTATGGGAAAAATCAAAGAAACCTTAGATGATATTTAAAGATATTTAAGATCACATAAAAAATTCCATACAAAACATGCAGTCAGTGCCAAGGGCAGGATTCCTAGGAGTCACACCTTGGCACTTGCTATTTTATTTTAGATAGTATAAAATTAGGTGGAATAGCAAAAATGCACAAAGTGTGCAAAACAGCGGGTCAGGCGAAGATACAAAGGAGCGGATAGCATGGGAAAAGCTCAGAATAGCAATGCCGAGCATTTTCAGCAATGGTGCTTTCAGGAAACCGCAAAGTTAGAACGGAAGAGGAAAGAACTAGAGCGGGAAGAAAAACTGTTAGAACAGGAAAAAAGTCTTTTGAATATGAAGTTAGATATTCTGAAAGAAGAATACCGTAAGTTAGCGGATGAAAAAGAACAGTTCAAGCGCGAAAAACAGTATCATGCATGGGAAGAGCAGAAGCGTGAACAAAAAAAAGAGCGGAAGGCCTATGAGAGCGAAAGCACGCTGACCATGAAACCGGAGATATTTTTTCGGGGCGTTGGAAATGAGCTGATGTTGAAAAAGCGTTATAAGGATCTGATCAAAATATATCACCCGGACAATGTGGCGGGCGATACCAGAACCGTTCAGGAGATCAATAAAGAATATGAGAAAATGAAACAATTGTTTTTATAAAGATTAGGGTGTCAAAAGGCGGTTTCAAGTTGCCAGCCACTAAGTTGTGAGCCACCGTTTGACACCCTAATCTTATAAATAGAATTATATAGATAGAAGAGGATAAGCACAGATGAAGTGGAATAAGTTTACAATTAAAACAACAACAGAAGCAGAAGATTATCTGAGTGCCATGTTAGATGAGATCGGTGTGGAAGGGATCGAAATTGAAGATAACGTCCCACTTTCAAAGGAAGACCAGTCGGCAATGTTTATTGATTTTTTGCCGGAACTGCCACAGGATGACGGTACCAGTAAAGTGAGTTTTTATATAGATGCCGAGAATGATTATGAAGAGATTTTAGAGCAGGTCAAAACAGGGATCGAAGAATGGCGTCAGTTTGTCGACATTGGAGAGGGCAGCATCATACAGAGTGAGACCGAGGACATTGACTGGCAGAACAACTGGAAAGAATTTTTTAAAGCCTTTACCATTGATGATATTTTGATCAAACCGACCTGGGAAGAATTAAAAGAAGAGGATAAAGGAAGAATCTTGATCGAGATCGATCCGGGAGTCTCTTTTGGAACCGGAAAACATGAGACAACACAGCTTTGTATCCGTCAGCTCCGTAAATATATGAAGGATTCGGCAAAAGTCTTAGATGTTGGCTGTGGAAGCGGGATTCTTTCCATTGTTGCATTAAAACTCGGAGCAGGAGAGGTAGTAGGAACCGACATTGATAAAGACTGTATCATGTCTGCGAACGAGAATTTAAAGGTCAATCATTTAGAAAATGCAAAAACAGAGTTCTATGTGGGAAATCTGATCGATGATACGCAGTTACAGCAGACCGTTGGAAACGAGTGTTACGATATCGTAGTGGCAAATATTTTAGCAGATGTCATTATCCCGATGGCACCGGTCATTCCGGCACGTCTGAAAAAAGATGGTATTTTTATCACATCGGGCATTATTGATTTTAAAGAGCAGGAAGTAAAAGAGGCTTTGGAAAAAGCCGGATTTGAGATATTAGAGACGAACTATCAGGGCGAGTGGGTCAACATTACAGCAAAAAAATGTTAAGGTGTCTGCGATAAACAGTAGCAGAAGGAGAGAGGACATGCATCAGTTTTTTGTAGACAGAGAACAGATCGGAACAGAATATATAACGATTACCGGAGAGGATGTAAAGCATATCAAAAATGTGCTCCGTATGAAAGAGGGCGAAGAGGTCCGTATTAGTGACGGTGTTGGTGGAGACTTCTTTTGTACGATAGAAAAAGTAACTTCCGAAGAAGTACTTGCAAAGATCCTCCCAAAAGAAGCCGGGAATACGGAACTTCCAAACCGTATTTTTCTATTTCAGGCGGTGCCGAAAGGGGAACGCATGGAGTATGTGATCCAAAAGGCAGTGGAACTTGGAGTCTATGAGATCATTCCGGTAGAGATGAAGTACTGCGTGGTACGTTTAGACGATAAGAAAAAGGAGAAAAAAAGAGAGCGCTGGCAGGCGATTGCAAAGAGTGCCGCAAAACAGGCAAAGCGGAGCAGGATCCCGGAAATCCATCCGGTTATGAGCTATGATAAGGCAGTAGAATATGCAAAGAACTGTCAGCTTTGTCTTGTGCCATATGAGAATGAGCGTGGCATGAAAGGCACAAGGGAAGTACTGAAAAAAATAGAGCCGGGAATGGATATCAGTGTGATGATCGGGCCGGAAGGCGGTTTTTCTGAGGAAGAGATTGAGATGGTCAGGGAAGAGATGGAAGTGTTGTCCTTAGGAAAGCGGATCCTTCGCACCGATACAGCCGCAATTACCGTGATGAGCATGCTGATGCTGGAAATAGAAATGAAAGAAGAAGAGTAGAATGGAAGCATATTTAGATAATTCTGCAACGACAAGATGTTCGGAAAGTGTCCGCGACATCATGTTACAGGTCATGATGGAAGATTACGGAAATCCATCCTCCTTACATCTGATGGGAAAAAAAGCAGAGGATTATATCAAAGAAGCAAGAGAGAAAATAGCAAAGACACTGAAAGTAACGGAAAAAGAGATCGTTTTTACTTCCGGAGGTACGGAATCGAATAATTTAGCGATCATCGGAAGTGCCATGGCAAACCAACGTGCCGGAAAACATATTATCACAACGGCAATTGAACATGCATCGGTTGCAGCCGTGGTCAGTTTTTTAGAAGAACAGGGATTTGAGGTAACCATTCTTCCGGTGGATGAGAATGGACAGATCTCCTTAGAAGAATTAGAGGCTGCAATACGGGAAGATACCATTTTGGTGTCAATGATGCAGATCAACAATGAAATGGGAGCAATTGAGCCAATTGCCGAGGCAGGGGCATTGATCAAGAAAAAGAATCCGAACACCCTGTTTCATGTGGATGCGATCCAGTCCTACGGAAAATTGCGGATCTATCCGAAAAAAATGAACGTGGACATGCTTTCTGTCAGTGGACATAAACTGCACGGACCAAAGGGAAGCGGATTTTTATATATCAAAGATAAGACAAAAGTAAAACCGATCCTGTTTGGTGGCGGCCAGCAAAAAGGGATGCGCTCCGGCACAGAGAATGTTCCGGCAATTGCAGGACTTGGTGTTGCATGTGAGGAGATCTACCGGAATTATGATGCGAATTATGCACACCTTAGGGAAGTCAAGGAAGCATTTTTAAAAGGGATCGCCACCATAGCGGGAACACATATCAATGGCTGTGTGGGAGAGGATTCGGCACCGCACATTGTCAGTGTCAGCTTCGAGGAGATCGATAAGAGTGAGGCACTTTTACATGCCTTAGAAGACCGTGGCATTTATGTATCCGCGGGGTCTGCCTGCTCATCTAACAAACCGGCAGTCAGTGCAACCTTAAAAGCCATCGGTGTGCCAAAGGCAATGTTGACAGCGACACTGCGTTTCAGTTTTTCCGTGCATACAACGATCGAAGAGGTAGAGTACGCCTTGGATGCATTGCGGGAACTGCTTCCGTTTTTACGGAAATATCGCAGCCATTAGAAAAAATCACAGACAATAGAGAGGAAATACAATGTATCAATCATTTTTAATCAAATATGCAGAAATTGCGATCAAAGGAAAGAACCGACATTTATTTGAAGATGCACTGGTATCTCAGATCTGCCATGCACTGCGCGAGGTAGACGGTGAGTTCAACGTCCGCAAAGAGCAGGGCAGGATCTATGTAGAGGCAGAGTCAGAATTTGACTATGAGGAAACGGTAGAAGCCTTACAGCATGTGTTTGGAATCGTGGGGATCTGCCCGGTGATCATGGCACAGGATGAAGGATTTGATGCCTTAGCCCAAATGGTTGTTGCGCATGTGAAAGAGGTTTATGGTGACAGGAGTCTGACCTTTAAAGTAGATGCAAGACGAGCCAGAAAGAATTATCCGATGACTTCCATGGAAATCAATGCAGAGTTAGGCGGCAGGATTTTAGACGCGTGTCCGAATATGAGTGTGGATGTCCATGACCCGGATGTAATGGTCCATGTGGAGATCCGAAATCAGATCAATATTTATTCGAGTGAGATACCGGGACCGGGAGGAATGCCGGTTGGTACAAACGGCAAGGCAATGTTGCTGCTTTCCGGAGGAATTGACAGTCCGGTTGCCGGATACATGATCGCAAAGCGTGGTGTCAGCATTGATGCAACATATTTTCATGCACCGCCATATACCAGTGAACGTGCAAAACAAAAAGTAGTAGACCTCGCAAAATTAGTTGCAAAATATTCCGGTCCGATCAATCTGCACATTGTCAACTTTACGGATATCCAGCTTGCAATCTATGAAAAATGTCCGCATGATGAGCTGACCATTATCATGCGCCGTTACATGATGAAAATCGCAGAACATTTTGCAAAAGAGAATAAATGTTTAGGACTGATCACCGGAGAGAGTATCGGTCAGGTGGCAAGCCAGACCATGCAGTCATTAGCGGCAACCAACGAAGTATGTACGCTGCCGGTTTATCGTCCGCTGATCGGTTTTGATAAACAGGAGATCATTGAGATTTCTGAAAAAATTGACACCTACGAGACATCGATCCTTCCGTTTGAGGACTGCTGTACGATATTCGTAGCTAAGCATCCGGTAACAAAACCGAATCTGAATGTCATCAAACACTCAGAGCAGAAACTGAATGATGTCATTGATGAGCTGATGAAAACAGCAATTGAGACAACCGAGGTCATCAGAGTAGAATAAAAAAATCCCGCCTGTTTTTCAGGCGGGATAAAAACCATAATTTAAAAATTAGTCTACAATGTAAGGTTTTAAAATGTCCATGATCTCATCTAAATGATCTTCGGCATGGATGACTAATTCGATCGGTTTAGATAAATCCAGTGAAAAGATACCCATGATGGATTTTGCATCAATAACGTATCTGCCGGAAACTAAATCAAAATCGAACTCAAACTGTGTGATAGCGTTTACAAATGATTTTACCTTATCAATGGAGTTTAAAGAAATTTGTACTGTTTTCATATAAGTAGACCTCCCATAGTTACTATAGATGTTTGTTTAAGTGTAATCTTTTTAATTAGAAAAGTCAACCAGAGTAAAGGAAAAATAAAGGAAAAAGTATGAGAAGAGCAGCACTGCATAATTTGGGCTGTAAAGTCAATGCTTACGAGACAGAGGCAATGCAGCAGATACTTGAAAAAGCAGGATATGAAATTGTTCCGTTTCAGGAGCAGGCAGATGTGTATGTCATCAACACCTGTTCCGTGACCAATATGGCGGACCGTAAATCCAGACAGATGATACATCGTGCAAGGAAGCAGAATCCGGATGCCGTCATCGTTGCCGCCGGTTGTTATGTGCAGACGGCAGGCGAGCGGCAGGAAGAGGATGAAACCATAGACATTGTCATAGGTAATAACAAAAAACATGAACTTGCCGAAAGACTTGAAGAATTTTTTGAAAAACACGAAAAGGCAAGAGCCATGATCGATATCAACGGTCAAAAAGAGGGCTACGAGGAGCTTTCCTTAAGCAGAACGGCAGAGCATACCAGAGCATTTATTAAGGTACAGGACGGCTGTAACCAGTTTTGTACTTACTGTATTATTCCGTATGCCAGAGGAAGGGTAAGAAGCAGAAAACCTGCGGATGTGTTAGACGAGATCCAAAGACTGGCAGAAAACGGCTATCAGGAAGTGGTGCTGACCGGTATCCATTTAAGCTCCTACGGCATAGACATTGAGGACGATCTGCTGCATTTAATAGAACAGGTGCATGAGATCGAAGGAATCCAAAGGATCCGTTTAGGTTCTTTAGAACCAAAGATCGTAACAGAGGAGTTTGCAAAGCGGTTGTCGGAATTAGAAAAAATCTGTCCGCATTTCCATCTGTCGCTACAAAGCGGATGCGATGCAACGTTAGAGCGGATGAACCGCAAATATACAACCGAAGAATACGCAAAAAGTTGTGGATATCTGCGTAAATATTTCAGACAGCCGGCAATTACAACAGATGTGATCGTAGGATTTCCGGGAGAAACAGAAGAGGAATTTGCAGTAACAAAGCAGTATTTAGAAAAAATACATTTTTATGAAATGCATATTTTTAAATATTCCAAACGTCAAGGCACCAAGGCAGCAAAAATGAGCGATCAGATCGATGAACAGATTAAGACGAAGCGGAGCAATGAACTGCTTGCCTTAGAGAAGAAAATGTCTAAGGAATTCCGGGATGCCCATATCGGAAAAGAAGATGAGGCATTATTAGAGGAACCGGTACAGATTGATGGTGTGGACTATTATGTCGGATTTACAAAAGAGTATGTAAAAGTAGCAGTCCGCTCAGAAAAAGACCTTTCAAACTGCATGGTTCGCGGCAGGATCGAAGGGGCATTGAATGAAAATGTATATCTTATGACAGCTTATAGTTGAATTTTAATCCCGGATATATTAAAATGGGAATATCAGTTGTGCGAACGAAAGAGCAAATAAGGACGTGAAAAAATGCAGGATTTAAAGAATACCCAGTACTTCAAAGTAGAAAAGGAACCACAGATGAAGGTGAGCGATGTCATCGATGTTGTTTATCATGCATTATCTGAGAAAGGATATAATCCTGTGAATCAGATCGTGGGTTATATTATGTCAGGAGATCCTACCTACATCACCAGCCATCGGAATGCAAGAAGCCTGATCATGAAGGTGGAACGTGATGAGTTAGTGGAGGAAATCCTGCGTGCATATATCAAAAATAATTCGTGGAAGTAGGGCAGATATTTTATGAGAATCATCGGTTTGGATTTTGGCTCTAAGACAGTAGGTATTGCAGTCAGTGATGAATTGGGGCTGACAGCACAGGGAGTCGAGATCATCAGAAGAGAGTCACCTAAAAAGCTGCGCCGTACTTTAGCAAGGATTGAGGAACTTGTTGTGCATTACCAGGCAGAACGGATTGTGCTTGGATATCCAAAGAATATGAATAATACAGAGGGTGAACGCTGTGAAAAGACGCTGGAGTTCAAAGAAATGTTAGAACGCCGGACGTCTCTTCCTGTCACGCTATGGGATGAGAGGCTGACAACCGTATCGGCAGACCGTGCCATGATAGAAGGAAATATTCGTCGTGAAGATCGTAAGCAGTATGTAGATAAATTAGCAGCAGTCTTTATTTTACAGGGATATCTGGATTCGCTGAAATTGTAAGAACACCAAAAGGGTGGAATAAGAAAAAAAGAATAGGAAAAAATAAAGAATGGATAAGGTAGAATTTTTTGATGAAGAGTCAAAGGAATACATAGAACTCTATGTATTAGAACAGACGCGTCTGAACGGAGCAGATTATCTGTTAGTAACCGTGGATGAAGAAGGAGATTCCGACGCGTTGATCTTAAAAGATACATCAGCACAGGGAGAAGAGGATGCCGTATATACGGTTGTAGAACAGGAGCAGGAGCTGAATGCCGTTGCAAAGATATTTGCAGAACTGTTAGGAGAAGAAGCTGACATTGAGATGTCATAAATAAAAGAGAATAAACAGCAATGACGATGGAAACTTTTGCTGATCAGAGTATACACAAAAGCAAGGTGGGATACTGCAAAAAAGTGAAGTGCCATGGTGATTGCGTGATCATGAAAAGAAACGGAAAAATAAATTGTACGGAGGAATTATGTTGAAAAAGAAACAAAACTCAAAATTGAAGATCATTCCACTTGGAGGATTAGAACAGATTGGAATGAATATTACTGCCTTTGAATATGAAGACAGTATTATTGTTGTGGACTGCGGATTGTCTTTCCCGGAGGATGATATGTTAGGAATTGACTTAGTCATTCCGGATGTAACTTATCTGAAAGAGAATTTAGACAGGGTCAAAGGATTTTTTATCACACACGGTCATGAGGATCATATCGGTGCGATCCCATATGTTCTGCGTGATGTCAATGTTCCAATCTATGCTACAAAGCTGACGATGGGAATCATTGAGCATAAATTAAGAGAGCATAATATGCTCACAAAAGTAAAAAGAAAAGTTGTAAAATACGGACAACATATCAATTTAGGATGCTTCCGTGTGGAATTTATCAAGACAAATCACAGTATCCAGGATGCGGCAGCGCTTGCAATCTATTCACCGGCAGGAATTGTTGTGCATACAGGAGATTTTAAAGTAGATTACACACCGGTCTTTGGGGATGCCATTGACTTACAGCGTTTTGGAGAAATCGGAAAAAAAGGTGTACTGGCATTAATGTGTGACAGTACGAATGCAGAACGTCCGGGATTTACGATGTCCGAAAAGAGCGTCGGTGCAACCTTTGATGAGATTTTTTCGGAGCATAAGAATACGCGTATCATCATTGCAACTTTTGCGTCGAATGTAGACCGTGTACAGCAGATCATCAACTCCGCAGAAAAATTTGGAAGAAAAGTAGGCGTCGAGGGACGAAGCATGGTCAATATCATTTCCACAGCTTCAGAACTCGGCTATTTGAAGATACCGGACAATACCTTAGTGGAGACAGACCAGTTAAAGAATTATCCGGATGAAAAAACGGTATTGATCACAACCGGAAGTCAGGGAGAGTCCATGGCGGCTTTATCCCGTATGGCAAACGGCACACATAAGAAAATTACGATCAAGCCGAAGGACACCATTATTTTCAGTTCCAATCCGATCCCGGGAAATGAAAAAGCAGTTTCCCATGTGATCAACGAGCTGTTCCAGAAGGGGGCAGATGTTATTTTCCAGGATGTCCATGTATCCGGTCATGCCTGTCAGGAAGAGATCAAGCTGATCTATTCTTTAGTAAAACCGAAGTACTCCATACCGGTACATGGTGAGTACAAACATCTGATGGCGCAGGCAAAGGTAGTAGAAGACCTTGGCATGGATAAAGATAATATTTTCATCCTTTCTTCCGGAGATGTGTTAGAATTAGATGAAGAGGGCGCAGAAGTGACCGGAAGAGTCCAGACCGGAGATGTCATGGTAGATGGACTGGGTGTTGGAGACGTTGGAAATATCGTTCTGCGTGACCGCCAGCATTTAGCGGAAGATGGAATCATTATCGTCGTGATGACATTAGAAAACGGTTCCGGAAGAGTGCTTGCAGGACCGGACATTGTTTCGAGAGGTTTTGTCTATGTCCGCGGCTCAGAGAGTCTGATGGATGAGGCAAAAGCAGTTTTAGATGAGACCATGGATTACTGCATGGATAAAAATATTACCGACTGGGGAAAGATCAAATCCGAGATCAAGGATTCCTTAGGAGATTTTGTCTGGAAAGAGACAAAACGCCGTCCGATGATCATGCCAATTATTATGGAAGTGTAAGATGAATACAGTAGACGAGAGCCTGAATCATTTAATAGAAGCAGTAAGAAACAGCAAAGAATTTCAGGATTATCAGATCGTGAAAGCAAAGGTCGAAAAATATCCTGAAAAAAAGAGAAGTCTTGACAAGTATCGTACGAGGATGTATAAGATACAGAACAATCATGGTGAGACCGATTTATATCATCATATTGATGAGATCGAGAGGGAATCGGAACGATTCCGACAGGATGCGCTGATCGATGAATTTTTAACGGCAGAGCTCGCGCTTTGCCGCATGGTGCAGCGGATCAACTGGACACTGATAGAAGAACTGCACTTTGATATGGAAATCGATATGGAATTAGTCAAAGAGGAGTAGTATCAGATGATCGTAGATGAGAGACTCGTAACTTATATCAATTCTTTAGATACGGGAAACACACCAATTTTAGACGAGATAGAGAGGGAGGCACTTGCCTCCTTTGTTCCGATTATCCGAAAGGAGATGCAGAGCTTTTTAAAGGTTCTGTTGTCCATAAAGCGTCCTAAGCGGATTTTAGAGGTTGGAACAGCGGTTGGATTTTCAGCGATCCTGATGGCAGAGTATGATCCTGTCGAATGTGAGATCATAACGATTGAAAATTATGAGAAGCGGATTCCGATTGCAAGGGAGAATTTTATCCGTGCAGAAAAAGAAGAGCAGATTACCCTGTTAGAAGGGGATGCAAAAGACGTATTAGAAACGCTCACAGAACCGTTTGATCTTATTTTTATGGATGCGGCAAAGGGACAGTATCTGAATTTCCTGCCACGGGTATTAGAACTGTTGCAACCGGAGGGAATTTTGATCTCCGATAATGTGCTGCAGGATGGCGACATTATCGAATCACGGTTTGCAGTGACAAGAAGAAACCGCACGATACATAAGAGAATGAGGGAGTATCTCTATACATTAACGCATAGTGAAGAACTGACTACGGCAGTCCTGCCGGTCGGTGATGGAATTACAATCAGTACAAAGAAGGGAAGAAAAGCATGAGACATCCGGAATTATTAGTGCCGGCAAGCAGCTTAGAAGTATTGAAGATTGCTGTGATATTTGGAGCAGATGCTGTTTATATCGGTGGAGAGGCATTTGGACTTCGGGCAAAGGCAAAGAATTTTACAAATGAAGAGATCAAAGAGGGCATTGCATTTGCACATGAGCATGGTGTCAAAGTCTATATTACGGCAAATATTTTAGCACATAATCAGGATTTAGAAGGTGTAAAAAAATATTTTACGGAATTAAAAGAGATCAAACCGGATGCACTGATCATTTCCGATCCGGGAGTATTTATGATCGCAAAGGAGATCTGTCCTGAGATAGAGATCCATATTTCCACACAGGCAAATAATACCAATTACGGAACCTATCAGTTCTGGTATGCACAGGGGGCAAAGCGCGTAGTGTCTGCAAGAGAGCTTTCCCTAGCGGAAATTAAAGAAATCCGTGACAATATACCAAAAGATCTAGAAATAGAAACCTTTATCCATGGAGCAATGTGTATTTCCTATTCGGGCAGATGCCTGCTCAGCAATTATTTTACCGGACGAGATGCCAATCAGGGTGCCTGCACCCATCCATGCCGTTGGAAATATGCCGTTGTAGAGGAAAAACGTCCGGGAGAGTATCTGCCGGTCTATGAAAATGAGCGTGGAACTTATATTTTTAATTCCAAAGACCTTTGTATGATCGAGCATATTCCGGAACTGATCGATGCGGGAATTGACAGTTTTAAGATCGAGGGCAGGATGAAAACAGCACTCTATGTTGCAACGGTTGCCAGAACCTATCGCAAGGCAATAGATGACTATTTAGAGTCCCCGGAGCTTTACCAAAAGAATATGGACTGGTACAAAGAGCAGATATCTAACTGCACTTACCGTCAGTTTACCACCGGATTTTTCTTTGGAAAACCGGATGAGACGACACAGATTTATGACAGCAATACCTATGTCAAAGAGTACACTTATCTTGGCATCGTAGGAAGTGCTGATGCACATGGAAGATATCGTATTGAACAGCGAAATAAATTTTCTGTTGGTGAAGAGATAGAAGTTATGAAACCAAACGGAGAGAACCGGACGGTTACCGTGCGGGCGATCGTGGACGAAGAAGGCAATGCAATGGAGTCTGCACCGCATCCGCAGCAGGTACTGTTTATTGATTTAGGAGAGCCGTTAGAGCGTTATGATATTCTTAGAAGAAAAGAGGAGGAACAGCCATGATGGAAGGAAAATATGTTGCTTATGTAGGAACTTATACACATGAAAACAGTGTGGGAATCCATATTTATGATGTGGACGAGCTTCGGGGAACTTTAACAGAGCGAAAAGTTGTTCCGATCAATAATCCTTCGGATCTGATCGTTTCCCATAGTGGAAAATACCTCTATTCTATCGCAGATGAAGGAGTGGAAGCCTTTGCCATCCAGCCGGACGGAGATTTGATTCCGATTAACAAAAAGTGGATTGGCGGAATGCGTGGCTGTTATGTAGAACTCGATGACGAAGACCGTTATCTGTTTGTAGGCGGTTACCATGACGGAAGAGTCAGTATGATGCGTTTAAGCGAGGACGGTGGAGTTGCCGAGATCGCGGATGGCATTTTTCATAAGGGACTTGGACGTGGAGTTGCCGAAAGAGCCTCCAGACCTCATGTACATTGCGTAAAAGTAACACCGGATCAGAAATTTCTCTGTGCGGTAGACAGCGGACTTGACCATGTAAAGATTTACCGCATCAACTACGAAAGAGGACGCATCAAATTAGCGGATATTTTACGATGTGAACTGGATTCCGGTCCGCGTATGATTCGTTTTAGTGTAGATGGACGTTTTGCCTATGTACTCTGCGAGTTGAAGAACACCGTAGATGTATATAAATATTATGTGGAGGATGACCAGCCGGTATTTGAGCGGGTGCAGAGCATTTCCACAGACTATGAGGACGAGGGGATTGCCTGCAATGCATCCGGAATTGAACATTCCGCCGATGGAAAATACCTCTTTGTCTCCAATGTGGGCATTAACGATGTGATTATCTATAAAATTGATAAAAATACCGGAATGCTGACCTTAGATATGGAGACCCGGATCAGTGGCGATTATCCGAAGGCGCTTGCCGTATTCCCGGATGGACATCACTTTGTCAGCCTGAACCATGACTCTAATGAGATCCGTACCTTTAAGATCAATTATGAGAAAAAATACTGCCTGATGGATGCAAGACCGGTACAGGTGGAGACACCAAACTGTATCTATATCCATAAGTTGAAGTAGTGGGATGAGAATCTTCTTGTCATTTTCCTGCCTCCGGTTTATAATATCTGCATGACAGAGTCAGAAAATTAAAACAGTGGCGTGGACTGGAGGGAAGGTATATGACAATAGAAGAGATGCTTCGAATAAAAGAGAAAAAGTGGAAAGCAGAAGGAAAAGCTGACACCATGGAAGAGTTCCTTGCAAAAATGTAGGGGTTATTTGCTATAGGCAATTAGAACTAATCAGTCGAATTATGAAACCATGATAAGATGAAATGGTAATAATAATTCAAAAATTCAAAGTGCTATATGATTAGCAATCTAACGAAAGTATTCAAAAATTCAAAAATTTTCAAATCTTAAAAAATTTAAAACAATCCAATAATAATAACAATAGAAAAGCAGGATAGGAATCTGTCTAAAAATCATGCATAGCAGCTATTTACTTCTCCGCGAGCTGTATATTTTCAACCGAAGGGCTTTTTGCTCTATAGGAAACACAATGTCCATGCTTGAACGTAACATGGTATTTCTATAGAGATTAGGGTGTCAAAAGGCGGTTTCAAGTTTTTTGATTGGCAACTGGCACAAAGCCAAGTCTGTTTTGTTCCATTGTATGAAAATAAGAAAATCTAAGTCTGCCTGAGTCAGATTGCGATGGAGTGATGTGTACGTCTTAAACGCCCCGTCCATGGGGCTTAAGACTTT